>ERZ772932.1526-NODE-1526-length-10860-cov-3.609348_pt1 | contig 10860 bp, 6 predicted proteins | sample MGYA00511684_ERZ772932 | MGnify/ENA primary metagenome ERZ772932 (study PRJEB29015, sample SAMEA2738078) | human oral metagenome | biome: human oral; feature: human-associated habitat; material: saliva | place: China | collected 2210 ...
TAGTGCTCCTGGCCTGTGATTCGCAAGGAACTATTACGGGGGGAGAGTTGATGCGAGGAATTACGGTTTTTAATAGTTTTAAGGAGTACGGGAAGTGGAACGGCCAATCTATTTATGACGTAAACGCTCGACTTAAAAGCGGTAATGAAGAAGCGCAAGACGAGTACAGCGGATATATTGCGGCTTTGGACGCCTTGGAAGAAAAATTGGCGGAACAGATTGCCGGTGAGGAGGTCAAGGGATAATGGAATTTATTGCCATGTGTGCCAATTCATTTATCGACTTGTTCAAGGCAGGGGCGCAAATCTTTATAGGCTTTGTTATGGGAATTATCCCTCTTGTAGTCGTTTTGATGACGGCCGTCAACTCATTGATTAAGCTCATAGGAGAACAGCGGTTTTACGGATTTGCCCGAAAAGCGACAAAATATAAGCTTACACGCTATACGTTAGCACCCGTTTTATCCGTTATATTCTTAACGAGCCCCATGTGTTTTACTTTCGGACGTTTTGTAGAGGAAAAGTATAAGCCGGCTTTTTATGATGCACAGGTAAGCTTTGTGCACCCTGTCACGGGACTCTTTCCTCATGCCAACGGAGGCGAACTTTTCGTGTACATGGGTATTGCTGCGGGTATTCAGGCACTGGGATATCCTTTGGGGGATTTAGCGGTTCGCTACTTTCTTATCGGCATAGTAGTTATCTTTTTACGCGGAATCATTACGGAACGAATTTATATATACATGAATCGTAAAGCGGGACGAAAGGTATAGGTGACACATGTATAAATCAGTAGTTGTTTGCAAAGGTGCCGGCGGTTGGGGCGGGCCGATTACACTGATACCTACCGCACAACGACATATTATTCTCAGCGTGACCGGAGGCGGGATTCACCCTATTGCCAAGCAACTAGGTGAATTATCGGGGTGTGAAGTTGTCGACGGTTTTACAACGGGAGTCAACGACTCGGAAATTCTGGCCGTCGTGATTGATTGCGGAGGTACGGCACGGTGCGGTGTTTATCCCCGGAAGGGCATTCACACGATTAACGTGGTTCCCGTCGGGCGCAGCGGGCCTTTGAGTAAGTATATAACCGAAGACTTATACGTATCGGGTGTGACACCGCAGTGTCTTGCTTATGCAAGTAAAGAGGCTGTCGTGCGCGAAGCGGCAAAAGAAGCTGTCTCCGTATCGGCGAGCAAGGAACCTGAAAAAGTGCGGCAGTCATCGGCTAACATAGTGACACGGATGGGCATCGGCATCGGCCAGGTGGTCAATAAATTTTATGCTGCCGGTAGAGAATCTATTGATATTACCATCAAAAGTATTTTGCCTTTTATGGCCTTTGTCAGCATGATTTTAGGAATTATTACGGCTACGGGTGTCGGTAATGTCGTAGCTGTTACCATTTCCCCCGTCGCCGCATCCTTGCCGGGAATGTTGATTTTGGCGCTCGTGTGTGCTCTCCCTTTTATTTCGCCTGTCCTCGGACCGGGAGCGGTTATTGCACAGGTTATAGGTACGCTTTTAGGGGCGGAAATCGGTTTGGGGCATATTCCTCCGCAATATGCTCTGCCGGCTCTCTTTGCCATTGATGCACAAGTCGGAGCCGACTTTATTCCTGTCGGCCTGAGCCTTGGTGAAGCGGAACCGGAAACCATCGAACTGGGCGTGCCGGCCGTCTTGTATTCGCGCATGATTACAGGCCCTTTGGCCGTGTTGCTAGCCTATGCCGCATCGGTAGGATTGTATTAAACTCTTTCCGTCTTCCTTGCAGGGAGGCGGAAATTTTATTTTTTAGACGACTTTGACTTTTTGCCCTTTATAAGGTATGATAGATGAGCATAAAGAAAAGTATGCTTACATAGAAGGGAGTTTTGAAAAGTGGCTGAAGAAAGATATGAGTTTCAAGCTGAAACAAAACAATTGTTGGATCTTATGATTCATTCTATTTATACAAACCGTGAAATATTTCTTCGTGAATTGATTTCCAACGGTTCCGATGCTATTGATAAATTACATTATGAAGCGTTGACAAATCGCGATTTATTGGAAGGCGATACGGAATTTTCTATTCGACTGGCCATAGATAAGGATAAGAAGACTTTGACTGTTGCCGACAACGGTATCGGCATGGACAAGGAAGATATTAAAGCCAATATCGGTACTATTGCCCGGTCAGGGACTAAGGCCTTTTTGGAACGTCTGAAAGCGGAAAAAGAAGATAATGAAAACGTATCGGACAAGGAATTAATCGGCCGGTTCGGTGTCGGTTTTTATTCGGCTTTTATGGTTGCTAAGGCCGTTACGGTCTTGACCAGAAAGGCCGGTACGGATACCGGGTATTGTTGGAAATCTACGGGTGACGGCTCATACACCTTAACGGAATGCGATGTTAAACATCACGGAACGGCTGTCGTACTGGAACTGAAAGATGAGTTTACAACAGGTGAAGATGACTTCCTTGATGAAAGTCGTCTTTCCGAATTAGTTAAAAAATACTCCGACTATATTCGCTATCCCATTATGATGAATGTAACGGTAAAAGAAGTACCGAAAAATGAAGACGGTCAGCCCATTGAAGGGGCTGATCCGATTGAAAAAACGGAATTAAAGACGTTGAATTCCATGCAGCCCTTGTGGACTCGGAACAAGTCGGATATTAAGGACGAAGAATATGCCGACTTTTTCCGTCATCAGTTCTATGAATGGGAAAAGCCTATGGAAGTATTCCATACAAAGGCTGAAGGAACGGTTGAATACACGGCACTTCTGTTCATTCCCGGCAGTGCTCCTATGAATCTGTATTACAGTGATTATGAACCGGGCATTCAATTGTATTCGCGTCACGTATTTATTATGGATAAGTGCAAGGATTTACTTCCCGAATACTTGCGGTTTGTCAAAGGCCTTGTCGATTCTCCCGACCTGTCCCTCAATATTTCGCGTGAAATGTTGCAACAAAGCCGTAATTTAAAAGTTATCGGCAAGAACTTGGAAAAGACTATTTTAAAAACTTTGGCTCGAAAGGCGGAAAAAGAACGGCCTGAATACGAAAAGTTCTGGAACGAGTTCGGAAAGTCGATTAAGATCGGCATTTACAGCGGCATGATGACCGGAGAAAACAATGCGGACAAGCTTAAGGACTTGGTACTCTTTTATTCGGCTCGTCAAGGTCGTCTCGTTACCTTGAAAGAATATGTAGAGGCTATGAAGGACGGGCAGCAGAAGATTTATTATGCTGTAGGTAAAGACAAGGAAAGCATTGATGCCTTGCCGCAGACGGAATTGCTGAAGGATCGAGAACTGGATGTATTGTATCTTTTTGACCCCGTAGATGAATTCGCCATTGAGGCTCTTCATGAATACGACGGTAAGTCCTTCCATTCTGTAAGCCGCGGCGATTTGGACTTGGATGACGATACATTTAAGGAAGAAAAAAAGAAAAACGAAGACTTGGCTAAAGATAATGAAGGTCTGCTACAAGACGTGAAAAAAGCCTTGGAATCGAAAGTGGTGGATGTACGCCTTTCCAACCGGTTAAAAAGCGGTGCCGTTTGCCTCGTGGCCGATGCGGCAGGTCCGTCCGTAGCCATGGAACAGGCTTTTGCCGGTGCGGATAATCCGTTTATGAAGGCACGGCGTATTTTGGAAATCAATCCTCATCATGAATTATTCAATAAACTGAAGACTTTACATGACGGAGAAACGAACAAGGATGCATTCAAAGAGTACAGTGAACTCTTATACGATCAGGCACTATTGTTGGAAGGAATTATGCCGGAAGATCCTGTTGTCTTTGCGCAACGCCTTGCAAAAATGATGGCTAAATAAGTTGACGGAGCGGTTCGCAGCCGCTCCGTTTTTCTACCCGTTTACGTGTACATATGTTCGGTCTTGTGCTAAAATAATAAGACTTACGAAGTATAGTTTCGTAAAGAAACGGAGCATCAGTTTATGAATGTAGAAGAAAGAAATAAAGATTATGATCGGTCTCGGCCGTTTCGCGTTGAATCTCCCTTTGAACCTACGGGAGATCAGCCGGCAGCCATAGATTCATTGGCACACGGTATTGAAAGCGGGCAGTGGGCTCAAGTATTATTGGGAGCCACGGGAACCGGTAAGACATATACGATGGCCAAACTGATTGAGCGGGTTCAAAAGCCTACGTTAATCATTGCTCACAATAAAACCTTGGCAGCCCAACTATGCAGTGAATTCAAGGCTTTTTTTCCGGATAATGAGGTGGGCTATTTTGTCAGCTACTATGACTATTACCAGCCGGAAGCCTATATCCCTACAACGGATACATATATTGAAAAGGATTCGGCCATTAACGATGAAATAGATAAGCTGCGTCATTCGGCGACGATGAGTCTTTTCGAACGGCGTGACGTGATTATAGTCGCTTCCGTATCGTGTATATACGGCTTGGGTGACCCGGAAGATTACAGTGATTTGGTACTGTCCTTGCGTTTAGGGCAGGAGAAATCTCAAACTGAAATTTTACGAAAACTCGTGGACATTCAATATACACGAAACGATTTAGATTTACAGCGCGGGACCTTTCGCGTACACGGGGATACGATTGAAGTCTTTCCGGCGGCTTTCGACAGTTCCGTCATTCGTATCGAAATGTTCGGTGATGAAATCGATCGCATGACGGAAGTGGATGTGCTGACAGGGGAAATTTTGGCTGAACGAAAGCATATAGCCGTCTATCCTGCCAGTCATTACGTAACGACGAAGGAAAAGATGCAAAGAGCACTCGGTACAATCAGCGAAGAGTTGAAAGAAAGATTGCAATATTTGAAGAGCCGGGAACGGCTGTTGGAAGCACAGCGCTTGGAACAACGTACGCGGTATGATATGGAAATGATGGAAGAAATGGGATATTGTTCGGGCATAGAAAACTATTCTCGGCATTTGTCGGGCCGCAAGGCCGGAGAAGCACCGTATACCTTGCTTGATTACTTTCCCGACGATTTTATGATTCTCATCGACGAATCGCATGTTACCATACCGCAGCTTAGAGCTATGTATGCAGGCGATCAGTCACGCAAGGAGTCTCTTGTCGAATACGGGTTCAGACTTCCGTCGGCTAAGGATAACAGACCTTTGAATTTTGATGAGTTTACGGAACGGATTAATCAGATTGTCTATGTCAGTGCGACGCCCGGTGACTATGAGATGGAAGTACAGACCAATTTGGCCCAGCAAATCATTCGGCCTACAGGCCTTCTGGACCCGAAGGTAGAGATTCGCCCCGTTACGGGACAGATGGATGATTTGCTCGGTGAAATCCGCAAGCGCATTGAAAAGAAAGAGCGAGTTTTAGTAACGACGCTGACTAAGAAAATGGCGGAAGATTTAACTGAGTTTTTAAAGGAAACGGGTATCCTTGTGCGTTATTTGCACTCGGATATTGCTACTATAGAACGGGCTGAAATCATTCGTGATTTACGGGCGGGTGTATTCGATGTTCTCGTCGGCATTAACTTATTGCGCGAAGGGCTGGACATGCCGGAAGTCTCGTTAGTCGCTATTCTCGATGCGGATAAGGAAGGCTTTTTAAGATCCGACACTGCTTTGATACAGACTATGGGGCGCGCGGCTCGTAACGAACACGGTACCGTTATCATGTATGCCGATACGGTAACGGGATCCATGCAACGGGCTATGGATGAAACGGAGCGTCGCCGGGCCGTACAGGAAGCCTATAATAAGGAGCACCGTATTACACCTAAGTCGGTTAAGAAAGAGGTTGTAAACTTGATTGAACTGACGAAGGTGAGTGAAGAAGAAAAGAGTTACGGAGCTGCCGATACACCGCTTACTAAAGAAGCCTTGCACAAGGTCATTCACTCCTTGACTCAGGAAATGAAAAAGGCGTCAAGGCAGTTGGAATTTGAAAAGGCGGCGGAAATAAGAGATCGCCTGGGACGGCTACGACAAGAACTGTCGCAGATGAGTCATGACGACACGTTACCGAAAGAATTGGCCGGACAGGCCGATATGCCGTCGTCACGCACGGTTCGTAAGGTTCGTCATCCGTCGGCACGCCGTCGTAAGAGTGAGGCCGTAGAAAAAGGAAAGTCAACGAAGGAGTAAGGACTGAGGTATGTCTGAAGCGAAAATTATTATAAAAGGTGCCAGACAGCACAACTTAAAAAACATAGATCTCGTATTGCCGCGTGATAAATTTGTTGTCATTACGGGACTTTCCGGGTCGGGAAAGTCATCCTTGGCCTTTGACACGATTTATGCGGAAGGGCAGAGGCGTTATATAGAGTCTCTGTCAGCCTATGCACGGCAGTTTTTGGGACAAATGGATAAGCCTGATGTAGACTACATTGAAGGCTTATCTCCGGCTATTTCCATCGACCAGAAGACAACCAGCCGCAATCCCCGTTCCACTGTCGGAACGGTTACGGAAATTTATGACTATCTTCGCCTTCTTTATGCTCGTGCAGGCGAAGCCTTTTGTCCGTCGTGCGGTAAACCCATTCGTCAGCAGACCATAGAACAGATGACCGATTCTGTCCTGGCCTTGGGAACCGGACAGAAAATCATGGTCATGGCACCTGTTGTTGACGGCCGCAAAGGAACTCATCAAAAGCTTTTGGAAAGGCTTGTTAAAGACGGGTATGTGCGTGTACGTTTAGACGGAGAAATTTATTTGTTATCCGACGATATTCATCTTGATAAGAATAAAAAACATACGATTGAAGTCGTCGTGGATCGCTTGGTTGTAAAGAAAGAAATCGAGACACGTCTTACCGACTCATTGGAAACGGCCGCCGCTTTAAGTGACGGTATTGTACATGTGCTGAAGGTTGATACTCGGGAAGTTTTTACGTTCAGCCAAAACTTTGCTTGCCCCGATTGCCATGTCAGCTTACCGGAAATCGAGCCGCGACTGTTTTCATTTAACAGCCCTTTCGGAGCTTGCCCGGCCTGCTCCGGCATCGGCAGTACGATGGAAGTGGACCGGAAACTTGTTTTACCCGATGAACATAAAACTTTTCTGGACGGTGCCGTTGCGGCTTTAAGCAATAACCCCAATTCCTGGTTTATGAGGCAGCTCGGAGGATTGTTGGCGGGACATGGCTATTCCTTGGAGAACACCTTTGCCGATTTGGATGAAGAAACTCAAGACAAGGTCATGAACGGGTCGGAAGAAGAATGCACCTTTGACTATGAAAATTTAAGAGGCGAAGTAAAGACCTTTACCACACCTTTTGAAGGGATTATTCCCATGGTGCGGCGCCGTTATAAAGAGGCATCTACCGATATGATGCGAGATCAGTTTGAGGAGTTCATGTCCGTTAAGCCGTGTTCGGCTTGCCACGGTTCGCGGCTTCGCCCCGAGGCTCTGGCCATTAAGGTCGGCGGCCTGGATATTCATGAATTGACGGAGCTTACAGTAAGCCGGATGATTACCTTCTTTGACGATCTGCAGTTAACGGAAAAGCAGGCTCTCATCGGTAAACAAGTGTTAAAAGAAATTCGTGCACGGTTGTCTTTTTTGGCTACCGTTGGTCTCGATTATCTGACATTGGCACGAACGGCCGGTACTTTGTCGGGCGGTGAAGCCCAACGTATTCGACTGGCGACTCAAATCGGAGCCGGTTTGGTGGGAGTCCTGTATATTCTGGACGAACCGTCCATCGGGTTGCATCAGCGGGACAATGATAGGCTCCTGTCGGCGCTTAAACACCTGCGTGATGCGGGAAATACGTTGATTGTCGTTGAGCATGACGAGGACACGATGCATGCTGCCGATTGTATTGTCGATATCGGACCGGCTGCGGGAGAACATGGCGGCCGTGTCGTGGCGCAGGGAACGGCGTCGGAAATTATGAAATGCCCCGAATCGTTAACCGGGCAGTATTTATCGGGCAAGAGATTTATTCCTTTGCCGGAAAAAAGGCGAGTCGGTAACGGTACGTTTATTGAGATTCAAGGCGCGAAAGAAAACAACTTACGGAATATAGATGTACGAATTCCCGTAGGCACGCTTACGGTTGTAACCGGTGTCAGCGGTTCCGGTAAATCTACTCTGGTCAATGAAATTCTTTACAAAGGAATGGCAGAGGCGGTTTACGGGACGCCGCATCGTCCGGGTGAATTTAAGACCATTAAGGGAACGGAATATATCGATAAAATTATTAATATAGATCAGGCTCCTATCGGGAGGACTCCTCGTTCTAATCCGGCTACGTATACGGGGGTTTTCGACTTTATTCGTCAACTTTTCAGTCAGACTGCGGAAGCCAAGATTCGCGGCTATAAGGCGGGGCGTTTCAGTTTCAATGTTAAAGGCGGTCGTTGCGAAGCTTGTCGCGGTGACGGTATCATTCGCATTGAAATGAACTTTTTGCCGGACGTATATGTGCCGTGCGAAGTATGCCACGGTGCCCGTTATAATAGAGAAACGCTGGAAGTGAAGTATAAGGGTAAAAACATTTCCGAAGTCCTCGATATGACGGTAGACGAAGGAGTTGAGTTTTTTGCCAACGTGCCGCGAGTGCTGAACAAGTTGAAGTCTTTGCAAGATGTGGGACTCGGGTATATACGTTTGGGGCAGCCGGCGACAACCTTATCGGGCGGCGAGGCTCAGCGTGTCAAACTGGCTACGGAATTGTCAAAACGTAGTACGGGTCGGACCTTATACATTCTCGATGAACCGACTACGGGATTACACAGTGCGGATATTCATAAGCTTATGAATGTGTTGCAATTGCTTGTCAACGGAGGGGATACCGTCGTTGTTATTGAGCATAATCTGGATGTTATTAAAGTCGCGGATTACCTTATCGACTTAGGGCCTGAAGGCGGCAACGGAGGCGGTACGATAGTAGCTACGGGCACACCTGAAGAAGTGTGCAAGGTTGCGGCCTCGTATACAGGTAAGTTTCTGGCCCCTGTTTTGGAACGTACAAAAAAATTGATGAAAAAGAAGAGGTAAGTCATGGCCGTCCGTGAAGACGTGTTGGAAAAAATTAAAGAACTGACTACCGAACCCGGCGTGTATTTATGGAAGGACGAAAAGGGACGGATCATTTACGTAGGCAAGGCCGTTAATTTACGCAATCGTGTCAAAAGTTATGTGCGCAAGGACTCGAACAGGGCTGTCAAGGTGGCGGCCATGATGAGTCATGCCGTCGACTTGGAAACAATTGTCGTCGCCAATGAAGCGGAAGCACTGATTTTAGAAAATACGCTTATAAAAAAGCATCATCCGCGTTATAACATTATGTTACGTGATGATAAGACCTATCCCTATATTAAAGTGACGCTTAATGAAGAATATCCTCGCGTTTTTATGACAAGACGCGTCTTACGGGACGGAGCCCGTTACTTCGGACCCTTCGCCGATGCCGGGGCGGTTCATCGCGTTCTGAAGTTGATGCAGACAGCCTTACATTTGCGGACGTGTCGTTCCATGAAGGTGGAACGGCCGTGTTTGCAGTACCATTTAGGACATTGTGAGGCTCCCTGTGTAAACTATATAAGCAAGACCGCTTATCAGAAACAGGCTCGACTGGCTGTGGATGCACTGGAAGGCCGCAATAAGACTCTCTACAGGGAGTTACAGGATAAGATGGAGGCAGCCGCTACGGCGGAACAGTTTGAAAAGGCGGCTATGTATAGGGATCAACTGGCAGCTTTAAAAATCATTCAGGAACAACAGGATATTGTTACTACCGGTGCAGGCGATACGGACGTTATAGGTTTTTATGCCGAAGGAGATAAAACGGCCGTGCAGATTTATACCATTCGCGGCGGCAAGCTTATGGGGCGGGAGAACTTCAGTATTGATAACAGTAATGATGAATCGACGGCGGCTCTTACCGGGGCCGTATTGGATCAATATTATGTAGAAGGCGTCTTCATACCTCGTGAAATTGTCGTCCCCGATGTAGAAGATAAAGAAGCCTACGAACACCGCTTAGGAGTGCAAAAGGGGAGGAATGTAGACATTATTATTCCCCGGCGCGGAGTGAAGAAACGGCTTCTCGAAATGGCCGAAAATAATGCAAAAGTACTTTGGGAACAACGTCGGTTGCAATGGCGGAATGACAAGAACAAGACGACAGGGGCTGTAGAGGCTCTGGCAAAAGTTCTCGATCTCCCGTGTCTGCCTGTACGCATGGAGTGTTTTGATATTTCCCATACTCAAGGAATTGAAACGGTAGCGTCCATGGTCGTTTTCGAACAGGGTAGACCGGCTAAATCGGAATATCGGCGGTTTAAGCTAAAGACCGTACAAGGAAAGCCGGATGACTTTAAGTCTATGGCCGAAATTATGGAACGCCGTTACAGTGAAAAAGATTGGCCCGTTCCCGACTTGATTATTATTGACGGCGGTAAGGGGCAGTTACATGCGGCACTTCCCGTTATCAGACGGGCCGGAACGGACGCACCGGTCATCAGCTTAGCTAAGCGGATTGAAGAGGTATTCGTTGAAGGTCGCAGTGAATCGATTATTCTCAGTCACCATACGCCGGAGTTACAATTGCTTCAGGCCATTCGTGATGAAGCTCATCGTTTCGCTATTACGTATCACCGTAAACTGAGAGGAAAACGAAGTCTCGTATCCGTCCTTGATCATATTGAGGGGATCGGGCCGAAAAGGCGTAAAGCGGTTTGGCAAGCTTTTAAGACATTGGATGATATTAAGGCGGCCTCTATAGACGAATTGGCTGCCGTAGACGGTATGAATCGCAGTGCTGCGGAAAATATTTACTATTTTTTCCGCCTGGGTACGGATGAAAAACGAACGATTATCAAAAAAACTTAAGAAAGGCGTTGTAGCGCCTTTCTTTTTTGTTATATAAAATTACGAATGGAAGGC
>ERZ772932.1529-NODE-1529-length-10850-cov-14.820750_pt1 | contig 10850 bp, 10 predicted proteins | sample MGYA00511684_ERZ772932 | MGnify/ENA primary metagenome ERZ772932 (study PRJEB29015, sample SAMEA2738078) | human oral metagenome | biome: human oral; feature: human-associated habitat; material: saliva | place: China | collected 2210 ...
AGGCGAACATGGACCTGATCTCGGTGCACCCGGTGTTCAACCTGTACAACCGCGACTGGCCGACCATGACGATGATCGACGGCTCGCTGCCGCCGGCCAAGTTCGTCTACGGCGACGCGGATCGCCTGGGCCATGCGATCGACTCGTTCGTGTCCCCCGGCGTCATCGTCTCCGGCGGCGAGATCGTACGCTCGGTCATTTCCCCGAACACCTACGTCCACTCGTGGGCAAAGATCGAGGACTCGGTCGTCATGCACGGCTGCCGCATCGGCCGTTCGTCGCGAGTCGTGAAGACGATTCTGGATAAGAACGTCGTCGTTGAGGAAGGCGCCGTCGTCGGTGTCGATCTTGAGCACGATCGCGAGCGCGGATTTACCGTCACCGAGTCCGGCATTACGGTCGTCCCCAAGGGTACGGTCGTCCGCAAGTGAGCATGACTCACCGTCTCGATGAGCCGGGTGCGCCGCTGCTGTGTGCCAGCGGGGCGCCCGGCCTCGTCGTCACCGACGTCGATTCGACGCTGATCAGCCAGGAAGTCATCGAGGAGCTCGCAGGCGCTGCGGGCACGCGGGCACGCGTCGCCGAGATTACCTCTCGTGCGATGAATGGCGAGCTCGATTTCGCGGAGTCTTTGCGTGAGCGCGTCGCAACCCTCGCGGGTGTCCCCGAGTCTGTCTTCGGTGATGTCTTGGCTTCCATCACCCCCACAACGGGTGCGCGCGAGCTGATCGACGCGGTCCACCGGGCGGGCGGAAGGTTCGGCATCGTCTCAGGCGGATTCGAGGAAGTGGTCGCTCCCCTGGCGGCGTCCCTCGACATCGATTTCTACGCGGCGAACCGCCTCGAGGTCGTCGGCGGCGTTCTGACCGGCCGCGTCCTCGGGCGCATCGTGACCTCCCAGATGAAGGTCGACTGCCTGCGTGAGTGGGCCTCGTCCCTCGGGGTCCCCCTCGAGCGCACGGTCGCGATCGGTGACGGGGCGAACGACGTCCCCATGATGAACGAGGCCGGGGTCGGTATCGCGTTCTGCGCCAAGCCCACCGTGCGCGAGCAGGTTGCGGTCCAGCTCAACACTCCGGACCTGTCCCTGGCGATCGCACCCCTGGGCCTCGCCTAGCCGAATACGTCAGGGCTCGCGCGTCTCTGTCAGGCGGATCATGCGCCCGTCCCACCCGTCGCGCCAGGCGCGCGCATACTCGAGGATCTGGGCGGGGTAGATCTCCCCGTTGATCTGAGCCGCTGCCTCGTCGATATCCCACCACGCCTGGGTATCGATGACGGAACGCTCCAGTTCGGTCCACCCGTCCCTGCTCAGCGCGGTCGAGGGTGCCTGCGCGATGAAGAACCACTCGTCTTGGCGGGCGGTGACCGCCAAGAAGTCGAACTCGGCGGTCCGATAGAGGACAGGTCCGACCAGGTCGTCAGGGGCCAGCTGGATGCCTGTTTCCTCGAGGACCTCACGCACGGCTGCGCCACGCGGGTCCTCCCCTTCCTCGATGCCGCCCCCGATCGTGAACCACCAGTATCGCTCCGGCTGGTCCTCGTCATGGCCCTTGGCCAACAGGACGCGTCCCTCACCATCAAACAAGAGGACGCGGGCGGCCTCCCGATGGGGATAGCCGTCCGCGTCCACAGGCCAGTCGAGTGCGCTCATGCCTCCAGGGTAGCCCGGCGGCGTCGCAGTCCCCACACGAGGAGGGCTGTGCTCACGACGAACACCGGGATTTCGATGGCGCCGTAGGTCAGATTCCACGAGTCTTCGGGAGCCAGGAACCCCAGGCCGTTGGCCTGAGCGTGCAGCGCGAGCGCTCCGACGTAGCCCAGGGCACCAACGAGGACTGCGCGCGGCGTGCTAGTGGCGCGCAGGACGGCCCAGGCCAGCGCGTATCCGAACACGCCGGTGAAGATAGCGTGAGCGTATGCGCCGAGGATGGCGCGCACGAGGAAGGATTCCCACAGTCCACCCATGCCGTCTTCGAGGGCACTCACGTAGTAGCCCACGTCCTCGCCCCAGGCGAAGCCGATACCAACAAGGGCACCGAGAACGCCGCCCTGCGCGGGACGCTCGAGCAGCCGACGTGCAGCGAGAATCAGCGCGAGGACGCCGAGGCCTTTTCCGGTCTCCTCGACGACGGGTCCCGTCAGCACGGAGGTTACAAAGTCAACGGTACTTTCCGCTAGGCCTGAGTCTTCAACGGCAGAATCCAACAGGCCGTTTCCGAAACCGGCAAAAATAAGAGCAGCGCCGGTTCCCCAGCCGAACGCGGCAAGCCAGGCGAGAACGGTAGGCTTCATGCGCGCCCACACACCGAGGAACACGAGCCCCACGACCGCGCTCAGTGTCGAGGCGCCAACCGCAAGCCAGGCATCGGAGGACGAGACTCCTGCTAGGGCGTTCGAAAATTCATAGATAGCCGCCGGGATGCTCAGTGCGATCAGCACGGCGGAGCAGACGATCAACGCCCAGGAACGTGGGCGCGTCGAGAATTCATCAGTCACGTAGGTTTCCTTTCTGTCCCCACTATCGTGAAACACGAACCTATGTGTGTCCTATGAAAAGACGATGCGCGACCCGTGAGAATCGAAACACTCACATGGGGCGGATGCCCATGAGCGACTGGAAGGTCTGACGCTGTGTCGTCGCCTCCTGAATCTTGCTCTGAGTCTCGTCGATCCGAGCCTTCTCGGGCCCGCGCACGTTCATGACGATCTGGTCGAGTCCGACGGAAGCCAAGTTGTTCATAAAGGACTTCATCGCGCGCTTGGCAGCGGGACCGCCGCCCGCGACCCAGGCCAAAGCGTTGCGACGCGAGCCCGGGTCACAGACCATCTGAACCTCGCTCGGCAGAATCCACCCCTGGTTGACGTAGGGCATGAGACCGGCAGCGATGTCGCGCCGCTCTCGACGCATCGTGCGAGCCACGAAGAACAGCCAGCAGCAGAACAGAGGAACCTGGAAGATGAAGTAGAGCACGAGGAAACGTGCTTGGGAGCCCGCGATGACGGCGGACCCATTCCACAGACCGTGCATCGTCACGCCGATCAGGTAGCCCAACGCTACAACACCGATGCCGGCACCGATCGAACGCGTGCGTGTCACCGCCCATCCGATCGCCCAACCGGTGCATGACGTGTACATGACGTGCCCGAAGACGCCCAAAAGAGCGCGCATCATGAACGTTCGGGCGAGGTCCCCATTGTAGAAGGTAATCACGAAGTAGCTGAAGTCTTCGACGACGAGGAATCCCGCCGCCGAGTAACCGGCGTAGACGAGGCCGTCGAGCGGGGAGGAGATTCTGTGACGCCGCATCATGACAATCACGAGCACACCGAGAGCCTTAAGGAATTCTTCGCCAACGGGAGCGGCAACCACGACCTCGAAAATCTGTCCCGCATCACCGCTACCGGTTGCACTGGCGACAGCGACTCCGGCAAGTCCGTTCGAAATCCCCGCGAAGAAGACTGCCACGCCGCCACCCCAGAGGAGCGCCGCGATCTTCGTCCACCAGGGCTCGGGCTCAAAGCGGTCCACGAACTGAAGGAACGCCAGGATGATGACAAGCGGGACCAAGCACATGATCGCTAGGAAGAAGCCGAGGAAGGGTCCACTGGCGAAAAGGAAGCTGCTGGTACCCACGAGCATCATTGCCGCGCCGACACCGATCACGACGGCTTCAAAAACCGGTGCCTTCTTGGGAGCGGTGGGCATGGCCCACGACTGCACCTGTTGCGGCGCTGCCTGCGGGTACTGTGCGGCGCTCGGCCCGGGCATAGTCGGCGCCGAATTGACGAACGACTGGAAGGACGAGGTGAATCGCGCTTCGGGCTCGAATCGCGTCATCGGGTCGGGGGCAGGCATCTGCGTCGACTCAGTGGCAGGCTGCCCTGTTGAAGCAGCAGGGGCGTAGGCCGAGGCCGCCTGCGGCTGCGGGATAACCGAGCTAGTGGGTTGAGGAACGCCAGCGTCGTTAGACGCAGGAGCATCGGAGGCACCGGACTGAGGATCGGACGACGGCTGCGGGACGGCATCGCTGTCCGAGGCCGTGTCTGCGTTATCTTCCGGCTCAGGTTCGGGGGCGTAGCTCGAGGTCGCGGGAGCGCCGTAGCGCCCACCGGGAGCCTGACCACCCTGCTGAGGCGCGGGAGCACCGTACTGCCCACCCGGAGCCTGCTGCTGAGGAGCGGGAGCATAACCAGACCCCGCGGGCGCACCAAACTGCGAGCCCGGAGCCTGCACACCCTGCTGGGGCGCCGGAGCGCCGTACTGCCCACCGCGAGCCTGCTGCTGAGGAGCCGGAGCATAACCCGCCCCCGCGGGCGCACCAAACTGCGAGCCCGGAGCCTGCGCACCCTGCTGAGGCGCAGGAGCACCGTACTGCCCAACCGGAGCCTGCACACCCTGCTGAGGCGCAGGAGCACCGTACTGCCCACCGGGAGCCTGCTGCTGAGGAGCCGGAGCGTAACCCGCCCCCGCGGGCGCACCAAACTGCGAGCCCGGAGCCTGCACACCCTGCTGAGGCGCAGGAGCACCGTAATGTGCGCCCTGCTGAGGTGCGGGAGCACCGTACTGCGCCCCCTGCTGAGGTGCGGGAGCACCGTACTGCGCGCCGGGAGCAGGCTGTCCCTGCGGCTGGTTCGGCGGCACGAAGCCCTGCTGGGGCGCGGGGTGTGGGTAGTTGTTACTCATAGCTCGTCTTCTTTCTTAGTGTGCCTGCGCGAGGCGGGACACGGCATCCGTCACGTCCTGCTGCTGTTCGGCGATCGATGTCAGGCGTAGGAATTCTCGCCTGTTGTCGACTGCTTCAGCGAGCATCTGGCGGTCGGCTTCGATACGCGCGGGATCGGGGCCGTTCTTGGCCATGAGGCGCTGATCCATGCCCAGAGAGGCAAGATTGATGAGGAAGGAGCGCATGGCACGCTTGGCCTCGCGTCCTCCGGTTCGCGCCCACTTGAGGGCGGCTCGGCGCGCGCGCCTGTCGGTGGCCATCGTGACTTCACCGGGAATGAACCATCCGGTACGCACGTAGGGCACGAGTCCGACGCGGATCTTCTCGGCTTCCTTGCGGGACATGATGATGAGCGTGACCGCCCACACGATGAAGGCTGGAACGCCGATGACTGCGTACAACAGTAAGAAGTATTGATTCAGGAACGACACGGTGCCGTTCCACGCGAAGTGGATGAACATGGCGAAGAACCAGAACACCAGCACGATGCCGGTCTTGGACCAGCCGCGTTTGAATTTCAGCAGTGCCAGGGCGAGGCCGATGCCGGTCATCGAGGTCGCCATCGCGTGCACAAAGGGGCTGAACAGTCCTCGAAGGACAAAGGTAAAGAGGACGCCGCCCGCGTCTTGATTATCGGACCTGATGAAGTAGAGGATGTCCTCGGCAAACATGAATCCGCAGGCGGAAAAACCCGCGTAGACGACGCCGTCGATGAGCGAATTGATGTTGGTGCGGCGCACGACGACGACGATGAGGACGCCAAGCCCCTTGAGGGTCTCCTCGACGAGAGGGGCAATAAAAGCTGCGGCAAGGGCATTGGATTGCTGGAGATCGCCGGTCGTGAAGGTGATGTTCTCCTCGAGAGCCGTGTTAAGGATACCGGAGGACAGCGTCGCAACACCGGCGCCCCACAGGAACAGAGCCACCTTCGTCTTCCAGGGCTCTGGCTCCCATCGGTCGATGAACAGGATGAAGCTGACAACGATGAGGAGCGGAACGACAGCGAGAAGAGTCGTCTTGACCAGAGAGGCGACACCCGATGACTCGGGGCTGAGCCATAAGATGACCATACAGAGAAGCCCGATAGTGCCGACCGTCGTCATGATGACTTCGAACCACGGGAACGAGTGGCGCGCCTTCGGCGTCTGCCACACGGGTGCGGCGTCATCGGGCGCGGGCCCGGAGATGCCACTGACGACATCGATGTTGACGCTACTGATCTTCTTCAGGCGGTAGTCTTCGCCCGGCCCTCCCCAGTGGGTCGTGTGCATGTCAGTATCCCCGTCCGCCGATATGTGTGTCGTCATCAAAGTCAATGGGCTCGGGAACCGGTGCGTGTCCGGCGAGCCGAAGCAATTTTACCATTCGTGCGGAACGCAGGGCACGGACTCCCGCCACATCGACGTTGTGGACGTTTCTGGTCAGCTCGATGCGGTAGCAGGTCGCGTCGAGGGCCTCGAGGCGGGCGGCAGCTTGCGGGTCGGCCGTGATCTGCGCGCGCACGTCGGGCGTGAGCGCTTCTCGGATCGCACGCGTCACAGCCGATGCCCTCTCGAGGCGGGCGTTGACCTCGACGCGATCTGCTTGACGCTGAGCGCTTGTGCGTCGATCGAGTCCGTCGGTCGTCAGTTGATCGCCGCCGTCGCGAATGTACGCGCGCGCAGCATCGACGAGGCCGGGGCCTCCCCCGCTGTCAAGGCCGGCGGCGTGAGCGAGAAGTTCAGCCTCGGAGGCGCGACGCAGCAAAAGTCGCGAGAGAGAGTCGCGAGAAGCAAGGATGCGCTGATGGAGCCGGTCCAACCTGCGCGCACGCGTAATCGCGAATCCAGCGACGACAGCCAGCGCAATGACTGCGAATACGATAGCGGCCAGCAGCCAGGGGGACAGTGAGATCATGCGAGTTCATCCCCTTCTTCTCCGCGGCCTCGGATCAGGTCACGTGCCCGGCGCGTTCCCGAGTCGGCGGGACTTCCCATGGCGATCGCCAGCTTGTAGACCTCGAAGACCTTATCCGCCACAACTTCCCAGTCGTACTGCGCCGATGAGCGAGCTCCGGAAGCGGACAGCTCTTCAAGGCGGTCGCGGTCGCTGAGCAGGTCGATGAGCGTACGTGCGAGCGAGTCACTGTTACCCGTCTCAAAAAGCGCGCCGGCTCGCCCTTCCTCAAGAACGGCGCGGAACGCGGGGATATCCGAAGCGACGACAGCCGTATGGGCCGCCATCGCCTCGACGAGGACGATGCCGAAAGACTCGCCACCCGTCTGCGGAGCGACGTAGATGCTGGCGCCGGCGAGCAAGGATTCCTTCTCCTCGTCGCTGATTCCACCCAGGAAGGACACAGAATCACCAAAGCGCTCGACGGCCTGCCGGATCTCCGGAGCGTCTCCTCGCCCGGCAATCAAGAAACGGGCACCCGGAAAACGCTCGAGAACACCAGCGATAGCACCCGCGAAAATGCTCAGGCCCTTGCGAGGCTCATCCAGGCGGCCGAGGAAAACGATGACCGGGCGCTCATCCGTCGCAACCCACTGCTGAAGTGGCTGCGCGGTACGGAACGAGGCCGTCTCCACGCCGTTCGGGATGATGACGGCGTCGCCGCCGTGATGCTCAATGAGCGTGCGTCGAGCTTCTTCGGAGACAGCGATGCGCACTCCGATACGTTCCATGTACAGGCGCATGGGAGCCGAGGCAATCGCGCGCGAGACCGACCGGCCCAGTGCGGCGTGGAATGTTCCCACGAGTGGGGCACTCGACAGCATCGCGGCGGCCATCGATACCGAGGGGACCACGGGTTCGTGCACGTGGACCACGTCGAAGTCATTGTCCGCCAGCCAGCGTCGCGTTCGCGCGAGTGCCTTGGGTTTCACCGAAATGTTCGCCACCGACCCGTTGAAGGGAATGGAGACGGACGAGCCCGCGGAGGTGATCCATTCGGGGAGCTCGTCGGATGTCGACGGCGTGAGCACCTGCACGTCATGGCCACGCGAGCGCAGCTTCAATGCGAGGTCGCGAATATGAAAGCCCACTCCCCCGGGCACATCCCAGGAGTATGGGTTCACGATCCCGATCTTCATCGATTCTTCCTCTCGTGCTCGGCCCTGGCGCGCGCAAGCCGCTCGGGGTCAAGGTCTTCCACGAATACCCTCTGCATCATGTGCCAGTCCTGCGGCTTCGACGCCATCATGGCGGCAAATTCGTCGACCCATGCCTGCGTGAGGGCCTCGACGCGGTTGAGGCCAGGTCGTTCCCAGTCATCCGCACTGATCGGCCCGACGCAACGCACGCGCACATCGGCCCCGGTCGGTGTCTCGTTCTCGTAGGTGATGCATGCGGCGAAGAGCGGGCGATCGAGCTTGGTCGCAAGCGCTGCGGGGCCAGCGGCGACGAGTGCCCGCCGCGTTCCGAGATCGACCTCGATGCCCGACCCCGAAATATCTCGGTCTGCCAACAAAGGAACGATGACGCTGCGGCCGCGCACGCGCTCAATGAGGGCAGAAAAGACCGACTCGCCCTTCGCGACTCCGATAATCTCCATGCCGATGCCTTCGCGCAGCGACACGAAACGCTCGAACAGTGAGGGCGGTTCGACCTTCTCAGCTACGGTCACGATTGTGCGACCGTGGGCACACACCCATGCCCCCGCGCGGTCCCAGCTGCCCGAGTGTCCGAGCGCGAGGACCACCGGTCCGTCCGCACTGGCCTGTGCCAAGGCCTCGAATCCCTCGAAGGACACGCCCTCGAGCAGCGGCGCGCCTCGACGCGATCCGAGCATCAGCTGCTCGGCATAGTTGCGGATGTGCGAGCGAACTGCGTCGCGCAGCTCATCTGCCGATGGCTCCGTTCCGGTCAAACGCGCCATGTTAGAGCGCAGCCGATCGATCATGGCGCCCCCACGCCTGGCCGCGATGATTGCGCCCGCGTCCGCCATGCGCATGACGAGGCGCAGCGGGAGGCGAGGAGCGACGGCGAAAGCACAGGACAGGGGCGAGAACGTCACTGGGCTCCCTCGTCGATGTGGCGGGCGGTGAACCAGATACGCTGGCAAACGGTCACAAACGACGCGAAAGCGACCCAGGTCAAACCGGCCGCGAAGATCCATTCGGGTAGGCCCAGGCTCATGAGAATCGCCGTGCCCATGCCGATGATGAGGCGGTCGGTTCGCTCGGCGATGCCCAGCTTGGCGACGACCCCGACGGACTCGGCGCGAGCGCGCGCGTAGGGTACGGCGGCCGCGCCAACGATGGAGCAGATGCCAGCAATGATCGCCCACGTGCGCACGAGCGAATCGTCCATCTGGAAGACCGCGTAGGCGGTCAGGGAGCCAAACACGGCACCGTCGCCGAGGCGATCAAGCGTCGAATCGAGGAAGGCTCCAAAGCGCGTGCCCCCCGTGGTCATCCGTGCAAGCGTGCCGTCCACGGAGTCGCCGAACATGACGACTGCCAGGGCAATACCGCCCTGCCAGATCCACCCCTGCGGAATGCAGATAACCGCGATCGCGACCGTCGCAACGGTGCCCGCGACCGTCACCGCATTAGGGGTGACGCCGGCTCGTGCGAGAACGCGAGCGAGAGGCGTAAAGATAGCCTTCGTGATGGAACGTCCGTGGTTTCCGAGCATCAGTCCTCCTTCGGCCAGGCGGCGGCCAGGCGCGCCCGAGCATCCTCCAGGAGCTCAGGCACGGCCTTTGTCTGCGCGATAATCGGCAGGAAGTTCGCGTCCCCCAGCCAGCGGGGAACGACGTGCTGGTGGAGGTGAGCGGCGATGCCGGCACCGGCCACCTCGCCCTGGTTCATGCCCAGGTTGAAACCCGCCGGAGACGCGACCTCGCGCGTGACACGCATGGCCGTCGCCGTCAGGTTGCCCAGCTCGATGCGTTCCTCGTCGGTGAGCTCCGTGTAGTCGGAGACGTGACGATACGGGCACACGAGCAGGTGCCCGGAATTGTAGGGGAACAGGTTCATGAGCACGAAGCACGTGTCGCCGCGGTAGACGATCAGTCCCGTCTGGTCGTCCTTTCCGGGCGCCGTGCAGAACGGGCACCCAACATCTGAGGCGTCGGCAGGCTTGCCTTCACCGCGGATGTAGGCCATCCGATAGGGGGTCCAGAAACGACCGAAGCCGTCCGGGACGCCCGCAAGCTCGCGGGCGTCCTCAGTCGGCAACGGGCCGTTCGAGGTACCGATCACATCGGAACCGGCATCGCGGCTCATAAGACTCACGCCTCGTCGAGGCCGTCGATCTGGTCGGCGTTGTTGCGCTGCGCGATGTGGGAGGTGATCAGCTCGACCGCGCGATCAACGGCGATGCCGTTGTGCTGCGAGCCGTCACGCAGACGGAAGGAGACCGCGCCCGCCTCGACGTCCTCGCCGCCGGCGATGAGCGTGAAGGGGATCTTGTCCTTCGAAGCGTTGCGAATCTTCTTGCCGAAGCGATCGTCCGACAGGTCGGTCTCGACACGCACGCCGCGCTCGCGCAGCTTCGCAGCAACATCCTTGACGTAGCCATCGAAGGCCTCAGCGACGGGAATGAGGCGGACCTGGACGGGCGAGAGCCACGCCGGGAACGCGCCCGCGTAGTGCTCGGTGAGAACGCCGATGAAGCGCTCGACGGAGCCCAGCTTCGCGGAGTGGATCATGACGGGGCGCTGACGGCTGCCATCGGCTGCCGTGTACTCCAAGTCGAAGCGGTCGGGCTGGTTGAAGTCGTACTGAATCGTCGACATCTGCCAGGTGCGCCCGATCGCATCCTTGACCTGGACGGACACCTTGGGGCCGTAGAAGGCGGCACCGCCCGGATCGGGAACCAGGTCGAGGCCGGTCGCGGCGCAGGCGTCTTCGAGGGCCTTCGTGGCAGCCGCCCAGTCCTCGTCCGAACCGATGAACTTGTCCTTCTTCTTGCCGTCCTCGTCGCGCGTGGACAGCTCGAGGTAGAAGTCCTTGAGGCCGAAAGCAGACAGGATCGACAAGAAGAACTCGATCTGCGTGCGGATTTCCTCGGAGGCCTGTTCGGGGGTGCAGTAGGTGTGCGAGTCATCCTGCGTGAAGCCGCGCATGCGGGTCAGGCCATGGACGACGCCGCTCTTCTCGTAGCGGTAGTCGTGGCCAAGCTCGTAGAAGCGCA
>ERZ772932.1540-NODE-1540-length-10814-cov-8.250953_pt1 | contig 10814 bp, 7 predicted proteins | sample MGYA00511684_ERZ772932 | MGnify/ENA primary metagenome ERZ772932 (study PRJEB29015, sample SAMEA2738078) | human oral metagenome | biome: human oral; feature: human-associated habitat; material: saliva | place: China | collected 2210 ...
AAATTGAGATGATTTCTGGATGGATTCATAACGACAAGTATCCACAGGAATTAATTGTTGCAGCTTTAAAAGAGGCAGTCTTGAATCAAGCACACAATGTAAAATATATCGACCGTATTTTACTTTCATGGAAGAATAAAGGAATCAAAACCATTCAACAATTAGCCACTGCTGAAAATCGCACTAAGAATGCGCAAGTGGAAGTCAAACCAAATGATACAGGGAATCAGTCGGTTCCTTTAGTGAATTGGGTGAAAAGATAGCTATGTTGTCAAAAGCAAAAACATTACAAGCAGTTTTGGAAATGCAAAAACTCTTCCCAGATGCGCATTGTGAACTGAATCATGAGACGCCATTTCAATTACTGATTGCAACAATTCTGAGTGCACAAGCAACTGATAAAGGAGTGAATAAAGTCACTCCAAAGTTATTTTCAATTTATCCGAACGCGCATGCGTTGGCGAATAGTGAAGAAGAATTGGTGATTGAGTGTATTCAATCATTGGGGCTATACAAAAATAAGGCAAAAAATATTCGACTCTGCGCTCAACAATTAGTTGAACGTTTCAATGGAGAAGTTCCGCAAACAAGAGAAGAACTGGTACAATTAGCAGGCGTTGGTAGAAAGACGGCGAACGTAGTCTTAAGTGTTGCGTTTGGCTTACCTGCATTTGCAGTGGACACTCACGTGGAGCGGGTTTCGAAACGCCTCCAAATGGTTAAGCAATCAGCATCCGTTTTAGAAGTAGAAGAGACTCTTTGCAAGAAAATACCAAAAGAACTATGGGGAAAAGCTCATCACTGGATGATTTTCTTTGGGCGTTACCACTGTACTGCACGAAAACCTAAGTGTGCATCCTGTCCGTTGCTGGATATATGTGCATATGGTAAAAAAGAAGTTTAAATAAAATAAGGTTGGACATTTGTCCAACCTTATTTTATTTAAATGGTTAAGAAGAATCCGTATAAAACAGACATAACGACTAAGTACCAATGAAGGTATGTAAATAATCGATTAATAGTGTACTGCTTTCTAAAGTGGATTTGGTAAAGAATCGGAATTAATAAGGATAATGAGAATAAGATGATTCCCAAAATATTAATGTTATTCAAATACCATAAGTAGTAAATAATCGTTCCGATTAGCCATGATAAACTCACAAAAACATTAAAAATAGCAGCAATAGCTCCAAAGTGGCGTTTTCCTTCACGTTTTTCAGTCAGTTTTGTTTTAATATGTAAAACATAAAGACCGTAGAAAATGTATTGGAAGAGTTGAATACTTACAATAGTGGTTACATTACCACTAAGAACATATAAAGACACAAAGTTTGCAATGTAGTATTTTGCGATACCATTCAATAGTAAATGATAAATATATGAAACTTCATTTGGGCCAATCACAAATAAGTTCGTATGATTAAACAGTACAATTGCAAATAAGAGAAGAACAACTCTGATTGCTACTGTTTGATAAAAATAAAATAGCAGAGCCAATAGGGCAATATTAGTAATTGCAATTACAGGCCATTTCTTCAATTCAGGATGAAGTGCTAATTTTCGATATGAATTTTCTTGTAAGTAAATCACTACAAAAAATAAAAATAGTACGACAAAATGCAAAAAATTAAATTGCTGTTGTCTTAAGGCAAGAATCAATCCAATAAAGCAATAACCAAGTGGGGCAAGTATATAACTAAGCCACGGAGAAGTCGCTTGGTGTAGAACGCTTTCGATTGATATCGTTTGCGATTCATTATTCATAAAAATACCTCATTCTTAAGTATAGTTTAATGATAGGTAATAATGGTGTTCTTGTCAAGGTTTGGAGGTTTTTACCAAAGTAAATAGAGAAGAAACAATTGTATATTCTAAATTAATTTTAAAGTAAGAAGAGTGCTGAAAGCTTTAAAATAGAAGGTTTCGGAAATATTACGGATATACTCTTTGAAAAAAAGATGAAAAAATAGCAAAGAAATTCACTTTAAAGGTATTCTTTAAGAATAAAATGTGATAAAATGAACAGGAGAGGTAAACTTACCATCAATTTAATAAGAAATGAGGAAAGCACGATGAACAAAAACGGGAAAAAATTGGGGATTTTTTCGTTCTTACTAATTTTATTAACAGCACTTTTCACATTAGCTTCGGGGAATGCTTCTGCTGAAGAGACTAATCCTGCAGTTAGCGTAACTGGTAAATTTGCAGATACCATTACGATTGTTAATGTAACGAATAACGAAGGTGGAGATTTAAATTGGGATTTAGAGCAATGGGCTACCTTCCGTATTAATGCAACGTATGATTTAGCAGGTAAAAATGTTAAAGCAGGTGACCAAACAACGGTTACTGTGCCAGAAGCATTAATTATCACATCTAATAGTTTTGAGATTCGCGATATTAACACAAATGAAATTATCGCTCATGCTACTGTAGATGCTGAAAACAAAAAATTAACATTAACTTATACAGATTATGTGGAAAAACATTCTGATACGAATGGTTCATTCTTCTTCTATGCACGTATTGACTTTAAGAAACATCCACAACAAGGTGAAATTCCTGTTGTTGTAACAGTCAATGGTGTAACAAAAGTTGCTGGTAAAGTAACCTTTAAAGGGATTGGCGATGGAAACCCAAGAACTTTAACAAAAACTAGCTGGGTAAACAACACAGACTATAAGACAGTTTCTTATACCATTTCTGTTAACCGTAACCGTCAAAATATTAAAGAAGTAACATTAGAAGACCATTTGAAATTTACAAGTGCCAGCTATGTGAAAGATAGCATTAAAGTTATTAAAGGTAAGTTTGCTTATGTAGATGGAGAATGGCAATTCTCTGACCGTGTTGATGTTACAGATCAACATAAAATTACTATCGCTGAAGATGGACAATCTTTTGTAATTGACTTAGGAGATATTACTGAAGCAGATCAATACCGTATTTCTTATGACGTTCGATTAAACTACCAACCAGTTGATGGTGAATTATTAAAGAATGACGCAACATTAAAAGGTAAAGGTGTTGTTATTAAAGAAATAACCAATGCTTCTGCAGTTCAAATTGCTGGTGGAGCTGGTATTGGTTATGTATTTACAATTAACGTTCATAAAGTAGATGACGCTAATCAACCTATTAAAGGTGCGAAATTTAAAGTAGTACGTGAAGCAAATAAGCAAGTAATCGGAGAATACGAAACTGATGAAAATGGTAATATTACTGTTAATGCTTTATTAAAAGATAAATATATCTTGACAGAAACAGAAGCGCCTGCAGGATTCGTTATTAAAGATGCTGACACTGTAATTAATGTTGAAGACTTTGGAACAGATCACGCTGTAACAAAAACAATTGTGAATCCAAAAGAAGAGACTACAACAACGACAACTACTACGACAACAACAACAACAACAACAACTACAACTTCAACGACAACAACGGAAGCTCCTACGACTGCAACAACAACGACAGAAGCTCCAACAACTGTTACGACAACTACAGAAGCACCTACAACAGTAACGACTACGACTGAGGCACCAACAACTGTTACAACAACAACAGAAGGTCCAAGTACGGTTGTGACAACTGAAAATACAACAACTACTGAAGAAAAACCTGAATTACCAAATACAGGTACAACAAACTATAATCTTCTAGTGGTGATTGCAAGTGTGTTATTAGTGGGTGCATACGCAATTGTTCGTAAAGAAATAAATTAATTAATCTAAAATATAATGAATTAGACCTAAGTATCAAACTTAGGTCTATTCTTTTGGATTAACTAACTTCTTCCTGTTCATTTAGTGGTATCAAAAGGTTTAGAGAACTAATAATGAATTAACAAGCTTCCTTAGTTATAATTCGTATGAAAGATGCAAACTACATTAAAATAATTAATATTCTTGTTATGGTATATATCGATAATGTTCACATTTTTCGCATTAATATATAGTATTAATATGTAGCAGAGTATTGATGACTCTTGAAGACTGTAGAACATTTTACTATTTTTTAGAATTTAAATTATTGAAGAATTAGATTTCATGATTCATGCTTACTCGGTAGTGAAATAGCACTTAACATATACATACTATATTTAAGTTTTTTGACTCATGAAAATACCTTATTTTATAATGTTAAATTATTGTAGAAACTTTTAATAGAGTTATCAAATTATAGGAAGGAAACGGGTGAAGAGTATTTATTGTATGAGAATTAAATGAAAATGAACAAATATAAAGAAAAAAGTTTGAAAAAATATTGAAATTTATTTTAGATTCTTCACTTAAAAGGTATACTTTTAGAAAAAGTCCTGATATAATTTAAATATATTTTAAGAAAGTATTATTTTTAAGGAAAGAGGAAGGCACAAATGAATATTAAGAAGCAAGTTGGGATTTTTTCATTCATTTTATTCTTACTAACTGCGTTATTCGCTTTAAATTCAGGGAATGCTTCTGCAGAAACACCAGCGGTCACAGTTAGTGGTAAATTCGTTGATACAATAAAGAATATCAATATTGCTAGTAATGATGGCGGTAGTATTGATGGTAATGTTGGTCTATGGGCAACATTTCGAATTACTGCTGATTATGATTTAGCAGGAAAAAATGTTAAAGCAGGAGATACAACTGATATCAATGTTCCAGATGCATTGATTATCACTTCTGATAGTTTCGAAATTCGTGATGTGAATACAAATCAAGTGATTGCGAACGCAACAGTTGATAAAGAACACAAGAAGATTTCATTAACCTACACAGACTATGTAGAAAAACATTCAGATACAAATGGTAATTTTTATTTCTATGCTCGTGTAGACTTCAAGAAACATCCTCAACAAGGAGAAATTCCTATTGAAATTACGGTTAATGGGAAAACAACAATTGCTGGTAAAATCACTTTTACAGGTGTTGGTGACGGAAATCCAAGTACCTTAAAGAAAACTAGCTATGTACACCAAGGCGACCAAAGAACAATTACGTACTCAATTTCAATTAATCAAAAAAAACAAAATATTAAAGATGTAACGATTGAAGACCACTTACAATTTACGAATGCAACTTACGTAAAAGATAGTTTCCATGTAGAAAAAGGGGAAATGTCTTATGTTGATGGCGTATGGCAATTTAATAACACTACTGATGTAACAAATGAACATCCTGTTACTGTTAGTGCTGATGGCCAATCGTTCTCAGTTAGTCTTGGAGATGTAGCCGAATCAGAACAATATCGTATTACTTATGATGTTCACTTAAATTACTCGCCAGCGGACGGGGAAGTTTTAAATAATGAAGCCGTATTAAAAGGGAAAGGTGTAGTTATTAAAGAAGCTGTTAACAAAGCAGCCATTCAAATTGCTGGTGGATCAGGAGTGGGTTATGTATTTACAATTAATGTTCATAAAGTAGATGACGCTAATCAACCTATTAAGGGTGCTAAGTTTAGAGTAGTACGTGAAGCCAACAAGCAAGTGATCGGTGAATACGAAACTGATGAAAATGGTAATATTACGGTCAATGCATTATTAAAAGATAAATATATCTTGACAGAAACAGAAGCTCCTGCAGGATATGTGATTAAAGACGCAGAAACGGTAATTAATGTTGAAGACTTTGGAACTGATCGTGCTGTAACGAAAACAATTGTGAATCCAAAAGAAGAGACAACAACAACAACGACAACAACGACAACAACAACAACTACTACAACTTCAACGACGACAACGGAAGCTCCTACGACTGCAACAACAACAACAGAAGCTCCTACAACAGTAACTACAACAACAGAAGCTCCAACAACTGTTACGACAACAACAGAAGCTCCAACAACTGTTACGACAACAACAGAAGCTCCTACTACAGTAACGACTACAACTGAGGCACCTACAACTGTTACAACAACAACAGAAGGTCCAAGTACAGTTGTGACAACTGAAAATACAACGACTACTGAAGAAAAACCTGAATTACCAAATACAGGAACAACAAACTACAATCTTCTAGTTGTGATTGCAAGTGTGTTATTAGTGGGTGCATACGCAATTGTTCGTAAAGAAGTAAAATAATAGAATAAATCCTCAGGAAGAGAGTCTAAGTCTTTGAACTTAGGCTTTTTTCTTTTGTTTGAAAAAAATGTTCATATAATAGTAGTTTTTGCTATCTTTTTTGCTAATAAATGCTATAATGAGAAAGTTAAAAATGATATTCCCGAAAGGATACACAATGTGTAGATGCCTTGTAACCGGAATTGAATGGGGGAAAAAGAAATGGAAAAAATTTTATTTACATCGGAATCCGTAACAGAAGGACATCCCGATAAAATCGCAGACCAAATTAGTGATGGTATTTTAGATGCCATTCTTGCTCAAGATCCAACAGCGCGTGTAGCCTGTGAGACGGTAGTAAACACTGGTTTAGTCGTATTAGTAGGAGAAATCACAACAAGTGCTGTTGTCGATTATCAACAAGTTGCTCGTGATACAATTCGTAAAATCGGTTATACAGACCGTAAATACGGATATGATGCCGATTCAGTAGCTGTATTAGTTTCGCTGGATAAACAATCACCTGATATTGCAATGGGTGTTGATGATGCATTAGAAACTCGTGGACAATCTGAAGAGTTTGGAGCAGGAGACCAAGGTTTAATGTTTGGTTATGCTACTAATGAAACAGAGTCTTATATGCCGTTGCCAATCGATTTAAGTCATAAGTTAGCGTATCAACTAGCAAAAGTTCGTAAGGAAAAACAATTAGATTACTTAGGTCCTGATGGAAAAGTCCAGGTAACGATTGAATATACTCCCGAGCATACTGTAAAACGTATTGATACAATTGTTGTAAGTACACAACATGATGAAGAAATTTCTCAAGAGCAAATCAGAAAAGATGTACTTGAGTATGTTGTTAAACCTGTAGTACCGGCTGAATTACTCGACGATGAAACTCGTTACTTCATTAATCCAACTGGTAAATTCGTTATCGGCGGTCCTGTTGGAGACTCTGGTTTAACTGGACGTAAAATCATTGTAGATACTTATGGTGGTTATGCTCGTCATGGTGGAGGAGCATTCTCTGGTAAAGACTCTACTAAAGTAGACCGTTCAGCAAGTTATGCCGCTCGTTATATTGCCAAAAACGTTGTAGCAGCTGGCCTAGCTGATAAATGCGAAATCCAATTAGCCTATGCTATTGGGGTTGCACAACCTGTTTCAATCGCTGTAGATACATTTGGTACGAACCATGTTCCAGAAGATAAAATTATTGAAGTTATTCGTAAAGCGTTCCGTTTAACTCCAAAAGGAATTATCGAAACATTAAACTTACGTAGACCAATCTACCAACAAACAGCCGCTTATGGTCATTTCGGTAGAACAGATATTGAACTTCCATGGGAACAACTGAATAAAGTAGAAGAGTTAAAAGCTTATTTTGCTTAAACGATCATGAAGAAAGCCAACCTCAATGAGGTTGGCTTTTCATTCAAAGTAGAAAATTATCATATATGATAATTTTCTACTTTTTTTCTATGACATAACAAATCGGAGGGCAGTTTATTTGATTGATGAATTGATATTTTAATACTGACCATTCTTTTTGTGGGAGAGTTGAAATGAGTCCTTCTACAGAATTCTTTTCGTCGAGCCCACCATCATGACCATAGTAGGAAACGATGATTATTTTTCCTTTTTTCTCTAATCGATCTAGTAAAATTTGGATGGCTTCTATAGTAGAAGAGGGGGTTGTGATGATTTTTTTATCACTTCCTGGTAAATATCCAAGATTAAAAATCGCTAATCGAACAAAATCTTTTTCATCTAGATAATTTGAAATCTGGGCGTGAGAGTCCAAAATACACGTTACTTTTTCTTCTAAGTCATTGTTTTGTAATAATTGTCTTGTTTGTAAAATAGCTGACTCTTGAATATCAAAAGCAAGAATTTTTGAACCTTTTTCTATATGTTGTGCTAAGAAAAGTGTATCATGTCCATTTCCTGCGGTTGCGTCAATAAAAATCCCATCTTCTAAATTGACAGAAAGAATCATTTCGTGACTAAATTGCTGTGCATTCTTCAAAATAAGCACCTCTTAACTAAAATTTTACATTTTGTTACATAATTTTTACGGATATTAAGAGTATACGACGATTTGCGTGTTCGTGCAACGTTCCCCTACACAAAAGAATTTATCCTACTATAATGAATAACGAATTAGTTTTTAGATGGAGGAAAAAAGGATGACAGAAACAAAACACGAAAGATATTTACGTTTAAAAAAGGAAAAACAAATGAAAGCTTTAAAGGCTGCAAATAAAAACTTACAAAAGACAGTTGCAGTTGTTGGAGCGACTACAGTAGCCGGATTAGTACTTGCGCCAAAATCACATGCGTATACAGTACCTTCAAATCAAGTACAATCACCTGCACAACAATTCTTAAATAAAATTATTCCTGCAGCTCAACAAGCTACAGAAGGAAAAGATGTATATACTTCAGTAATGATCGCACAGGCAGCGTTAGAATCTGCATGGGGAACTAGTGCATTATCTGCTGAACCAAACCACAACTTATTTGGTGTTAAAGGGAACTATAACGGTCAATCTGTAAACATGTATACATTAGAAGATGCTGGAGCTCAAAAATACTATGGTATTTACGATAACTTCAGAAAATATCCTTCTTACAAAGAGTCTATGGATGACTATGTCGATAAAATTATCAACGGTATTAAAGGTGCACCAATGTTCTATTCAGGTGCATGGAAGAGCCGTACAAACAGCTATCAAGATGCTACACGTTACTTAACAGGACGTTATGCAACGGATACTGCATACTATGCAAAATTAAACCGTATTATTGAACAATACGGATTAACGAAATATGATAATGGAACTGCAACTGCGATTGCTGCTGATATTGAACAAAGAACTTCTTCTGTTGGCGGACAATATACAGTACAAGCAGGTGATACCTTATACGGTATCAGTCGTAAATCAGGTGTAAGTGTAAACCAATTATTAACAGTAAATGGTTTATCAACTTCATCAGTGATTCGTCCTGGGCAAACTTTATCTTTAGGTACACCAGCAAAACAAACAAATTCTACAGTAGCAACAACAGTAAGTACACAATCTGTTTCTTCTACTGCTAAAACAACTGCAAACGGGTACTACACAGTTAAAGCAGGAGATACATTATATGGAATTAGCCGTAAATTCGGTATGAGTTTATCTCAATTAATTTCAGCAAATGGAATTTCTACTTCAAGCGTAATCCAACCAGGTCAAACTTTACGCGTTGTTGGTGGAGAGGCTTCATCAACAGTCGTTAAAACAAATACTGCTTCAATTCGTACAAGCTCTGGTAACTATATTGTTCAACCAGGAGATACTTTATATAGTATTGCACGTCGTTCAGGAATGAGCTTAAGCACATTATTAAGCATCAACGGATTATCACAATCTTCAATTATCTTTCCTGGACAAAGCTTAACAGTTGCTCAATCAGATGGACGTACTGTATCTGCTGGATACACACCGTCTAAAACAGCAGCGACTTCAACATCAACTTCTGGAACATATACAGTACAAGCAGGGGATACTTTATATAGTATCGCTCGTCGTTCAGGAATGAGCTTAAACACATTATTAAGTATTAATGGATTGTCACAATCATCAGTAATCCGTCCTGGACAAACATTATCTCTTTCAGGAAGTGCTAGTCAAACAACAGCTGCACCAGTAAGTTACCAAACAACATCTACTTCAACTGGTAACGGTACTTACACTGTTAAAGCAGGAGATACTTTATACCGTATTGCATACAACCACGGTATTTCATTAACTACATTGTTATCAATCAACGGCTTATCAGAAACAAGTACAATTCGTCCGGGTCAACAATTAGTAGTATCTGGATCAGCAAAAGCAACAACTACAATTTCAGCTAAAACAGTAAGCTATTCAACTGGTGCATCAACGCACACAGTACAAGCTGGTGATACTTTATTCCGTATCGCTAAGAATAATGGATTAACATTATCTGAGTTAAAAGCTTTAAATGGCTTAACTTCAAACAACATCCGTGTTGGTCAAGTGTTGAAAGTTTCAAAATAATCTGCTAGAATAAGACTCACAAAAGCAGATAGAGGAATAGTAAGTTTCTTTGATAGACGTAGAGAGTGCATGGTTGGTGAAAATGCATCATTTCAATAAACTGAACTCGCCTTTTAGCCGAGCTCTGAACGAATAGTAAGAGTTTCCGCCTCGCCAGCGTTACAGGTAAGAAGAGTAAAATATTTAGGTGGTAACACGTATTGCGTCCTATCTGTCAATGACAGGTGGGGCGTTTTTTATTTTGAAAGGAGTGAATCAGATGACATTTAATCATCTAGAAATCGAGCCAAAATGGCAAAAATATTGGAAAGAACACCATACGTTTAAAACAACAGAAGATCCTTCTAAGAAAAACTTCTACGCATTAGATATGTTCCCTTATCCTTCAGGACAAGGACTTCACGTAGGACACCCAGAAGGTTATACAGCAACAGATGCCATTTCTCGTATGAAACGTGCACAAGGATATAACGTCCTTCACCCAATGGGATGGGATGCATTTGGTCTTCCTGCAGAGCAATACGCTCTTGACACAGGAAATGACCCTGCAGAATTCACGAAAGTAAACGTTGCAAACTTCAAACGTCAAATTAATGAATTAGGATTCAGTTATGACTGGGACCGTGAAATTAATACAACTGATCCTGAATACTACAAGTGGACACAATGGATTTTCACAAAATTAGTGGAAATGG
>ERZ772932.1545-NODE-1545-length-10803-cov-11.606438_pt1 | contig 10803 bp, 7 predicted proteins | sample MGYA00511684_ERZ772932 | MGnify/ENA primary metagenome ERZ772932 (study PRJEB29015, sample SAMEA2738078) | human oral metagenome | biome: human oral; feature: human-associated habitat; material: saliva | place: China | collected 2210 ...
AATGTCCATTACTAAAACCCGAGAGTTTTTCAGCCTACCAAATGTCCATTACGCCGGAAGTGTTAATTATTGTTTATCTAAAGTGGCTTTGTAGTTGTTTTTTTTGCAAGTGTATAATAATTATATTTCTGTCCTTTTAAATTATGGTTATTTAAAATTTATGTATTATATTTGCAATCACTTAGAGCTAATATTTAATTGATAGTTAAACTATTTCTACAAAATGAGAACGTCAGATTATATAAATATAAGTATATGTCAAGGAGGCATTGTTCGATATTGTTTGTCCCTTCTCTACAAAGGATGAACAGTGTTTTGAGAGTCTTTTTAATGAACATATATTAAAATGTCTATAAATTGCAACTACCCCAATAAAGTATAAATGTATTCGCTATTATTTTCACCACATAACTTATATTCTTGTACTACACAGAGTGAGCGCAGGAATGGTCGACTTAAAAAGGAAGATTTTGTAAAAAAAGTTAATTCAATTGTTGGTGATAAAATAAATGAAGGGACATATTATTTCGCAATAAAAAAATGTTGGGATTTATTTCTCAATAATCATCCCAAGGATTCTGAAGAATCTCTTTGTCAATATTTGATATTACGAAAATTGTATAATAATATTAAACGAATATATGGAATAAGGCAGTCTAATCGTAATCAGATAGTTAAACAGATGGTCTCTTTATTGAAAGAGAAACCTTCTAAATGGGTTATTCGTCTTGATATACGGAATTTCTATGAAACTATTGAGCGTGAGAAACTTATGAGTAGGTTCGTAGAAGATGGACGTTTGAATTATCAGTCAATATATCTTCTTAAAAATCTCTTTTCTAATTCAAGTATTTTCAAAATGAAAGGATTACCTCGTGGGTTGAATATAAGTTCTGTGATGTCTGAACTTTATATGAAGTATTTCGATTTGGAAATTCGCAGAATGGATGGCGTATTCTATTATGCGCGATTTGTTGATGATATAATAATCTTTTGTAGTAGTAGTAATTCACAAAAGAATGTTTGGACGAAAGTTCCTGAATTATTGGATAAACTGGGATTGCAACTTAATGAATCTAAATCATACAAGGCTGGTAATGATCAGGAAGATTTAAATCTTACCTATCTTGGTTATACTTTTATTCTTAAAAAAAATAATGATTTAGAAATAGCAATAGCAGATAAGAAAATAAATGTTATAAAGACTCGTATAACAAAGAGTTTTGTGCGATTTGCTAAAGATGGAAATTTTATTAAGTTGAAGAATAGAATTAAATTTCTTACGGGCAATATCACTATTAATAATCCTTCTACTTTATTACCAATTAGAATTGGAATCTATTTTAATTATAATATGATAACTTCAAGGGCTTCATTATATGAGCTTGATAAGTACTATCAGAAATTACTGCATTGTAGAACGGGACGTTTGGGATTAAAATTAAAGAAAAAAATTAACGTAAATCAAGTAGAAGAGTTATCTAAATATTCTTTTGTTTTTGGTTTTGAAAAGCATGTAAGACATTATTTTACATCTGCAATGATTGCGGACATAACTAATTGCTGGCGATGAGTAAGAATATAGATTTAAACAACATATATAGAGTTCTTTTAACAGAAGTCTTACCATATGAGATTCCTTTAATGCTTGATAATGAAGGGTTCTATCTTAATATGCAAGATAAAGAATTACAAGATATATTCTATCAGACTTTTCAAGGGAAACTTAAGAAGTGGACAATCCCTTTCGATTACTCTGTTCGTAAATATGGTGGAGATAAGAGTCGTAAACTTAGTTTAATGCATCCCTATATTCAGGTAGAATGCGCAAAATTTTACGAAAGTCATGATTATTATATGCTCTCACTTTGTAGTAATAGCCCTTTTTCTATTCGCTATATATCAGAGCGTGCAAAATGTATATTCAAGGTAGAAGAATCGGAAACTAAGGAGGAGGAGAACCAGAACCGTATAGAGATATTAGATGAAGAAGTAGATAAATTATATCGTTCGTATTTCAGTTATAAGCGTTACGATATGATGTATAAGTTTTTTACCAGTGGTGATTATCTTCGCTTGGAACAAAAGTATTCCCATCTGATGAAGATGGACATTGCTCGTTGCTTCTATCATATATATACTCATACTATTGCATGGGCTGTTAAGGGCAAAGAACAAGCTAAAGAGCTAATCGGAAAAGAAACCTTTGAAAATGCCTTTGACACCCTTATGCAGCATGCAAACTACAATGAAACGAATGGAATAATTGTTGGTCCAGAGATCTCTCGAATATTTGCAGAAGTTATATTGCAACGTATTGATATAAATGTGGTTAATCGCCTAAAGCAATCACCATATTCATTAACGCTCGGTCGTGATTATGAAGTTAGAAGATATATTGATGACCATTATATTTATGCAAATAATGAAGAAACACTTTGCTCTATATTAGATGTTTACAAAGATGAATTTCAGTTGTATAAGCTTTATATTAACGAGAGTAAACTTGAGTTTTTAAAGCGACCTTTTGTTTCAGATGTTGCAGTAGCAAAAAAAGAACTTGCAGAACTAAAAAATAGTATTTCTGAGCGGTGGTTAGTGAAGGATGAAAAAGGCAAATATAAACATTCTATAAAGAACGAGATGAGTTCTTTTTCATCCATCGTAAATAAATTTTGTTCAATTACATATAGATATAATCAAAAATATGGAACACTAAATCGATATTTTCTTACCTTGATAAGCTCACAGCTATGTGAAGAATCTAATAAAGAATACGCCAGTGAGGTAACAGGTAAACTACTTTTGATGTATCTTGAAGTTGCCTTTTATGTTTTCTCTTTGGATATGAATGTATCTGCATCTATAAAGCTGTGCCGCATACTATATGAACTTCATAAATGGGCAGAGAAATGTATTGACAAAACAATATTGCCAGAATTAGAGAATAGAATTTTTCGTGAAATAAAACGATGTTTGGATATTTATGAGGTTAATAAAAAAAACGATGAGATTAATCTTGAAGCGCTTAATTTATTACTATGCCTCAGTCGTATAATGCAAACATCCATATCGCGAACACAATTACTTAGACTCTTTAATATAAATAAGGGAGGTATAGACGAATATAAACAACAAAACTACTTCCAGATATGTACTCTATTATATATTATAGGTTCAGATATAACCTATGATGATATTAGAAAAAATATCTTAGAAGAAATAAAACGTCGAGTAAAAGAAGAAAATTCGATGTGGCACGCAGATACAGCAATGCTTTTTTTTGATGCTATAGTTTGCCCTTTTTTCAAGAAAAGTGAAAGAAAAGAGATCATAGAAGAAGCGTTTAGAGATACAGAAAATACAGCATATAAAAAATTAAAATCGTATAATAAGACAGGGAGATGGTTTTTCAATTGGGATAAAAAATGCGATTTATCATACTTGTTATCCAAGAAAGAATATCATTCTCCATATGAGTAATATTTATATACGGAATCAGCGAAAGCCCGAAGAGACAGTTCTGCGGAAGTAATCCATGATCAAGATAACGACCAAAGAATATACATTCAATTAGAGTTACTGACTTAATTTAGAACTTGAGAGTTCTAAGTTATAGTTCAATGAATGCATTTGTAACAAAGAGAGAATGAGAGGATTTATCCTCACACACTAATGACCCTCAGAGGCTGTAGTTGATTCCGTTTTATATATTTGAATAGTTGGTAATAGATCAAGTGGAAATATATGTTAGAAGAAATAATAGTGAGGGGTTGAAGCAAGCTTATCCTAACTCGGAGGAACGTATTCGCCACATCTTTAAGCATCAAGTGTATGGATTGGCTCCAACGGAGTGTATCTATCGTATCGCATTACGTTATATCCTTGGCTTCGATGAAGACATTCATATCGCAGAGGCTGACCATCATTTGCGACAAGCTGATAGTCTACCAGCTGCTAAAGATGGCACAATGGAAGAGTTCTTGGATAAAGTGTTTTAAGCTAAATTGGTTCTTGCAGGAATAGACTCTAACCGACTTGTTTTTGAAGTTGCTGTCACTGCTGTCACACTTTAGGTGGTTGTAATGTGCTGAGAAAGAGTTTGTTCATTCAAATGTTAAAAGTGACAGCAAACAAAAAATAAACTTATAGACTACGAATTTCTCTAATCATTTTTGAACTTTGAACTTTGAGGTCTGAACTTTATGATTTGTACGTTTAATGACTACGAATTTCTCTAATGACACGAATCATTATTGCTTACTTATTCGTGCCATTCGTGTAATTCGTAGTTAACTTTATCCTTTGACGACTACGAATTTCTCTAATGCCACAAATCATTCTTGCTTACTTATTCGTGCCATTCGTGTAATTCGTAGTTAACTTTATCCTTTGACGACTACGAATTTCTCTAATGACACGAATCATTCTTGCTTACTTATTCGTGACATTCGTGTAATTCGTAGTTAGCTTTATCCTTTGAGTAATAGTTTTTGAGGAATTAAAAAAAGCAAGTTGATAAGTTTATTACAACTCATCAACTTGCTATCATATAACTCGTTTACTTGTCAACTCGTTTACTCGTCAACTTGCAAACTCGTCAACTTGCATACTCCTACCATCCTTTCTTGGTTTGGTAAGTTTGCTTAGTCTGATTGTTTTGCTTTGTCTTTGAATCACTGCTAACGCATAGAGGACGGATGTTATACATGTTGTACTTAGGGTTGTTACCACTTCCGCTGCCGTTAACAGTACCTGGATAGAGCCAGCCATTGTTCATGTAGTAAGCTGAGAAAGCTGTTGCCTGTGCGTAGTTGCAGCGGTTAGCGTCAGAAGTCCAGTAGTAAGCTTGACCACCTGGACGCTGGAGACGTGGCGCACCGTCGTTATACTCGGTGTAAGCACCAGCGAATGGGAAGAACACACCCTTATCGATATCCTCCTTAGAGAACTTCTTCATATGTGTGTTACGCTCGTAGTATTTACCCACATAGATACCATTTGGACGGTTTGTGTTACCAATGATATGGCCGTTTTTATCGAGTACCTTACCCTTCTTGCAAGCAGGAACGGTTGGATCGAAGAGCACACCGACGATGATGTTACAGCCGTCTTGATAATAACCAACATACTCACCCGTCTTTGCCATCAGGTTATCGAAGTCAGCCTTTGTAGGCATCATGAACTTACCATTAGAAGCATAGTAAGCAAGGTCGCCATAGCATCTGTTCTGAATTACAGCCTGGAGATTACCCATATGATATGAATAATAACGTGAGTAGCTGTAGCTGTAGTTGTTTGCACCAGCGATATTGCCCCAACGGAAATGGTCGAAAGCGGAGGTGTTGAAGGCACGTGGGAGGAAGTCTGGATAGAGGTTGAATGGATCAGAATTGGTATAGAAGTAATCCCAAGCCTGCTTAGCAAGTCTGTAACCAGGAACCCAACCCTCTAAATTCGTGCAAGGCTCATACTGCAAGTTGTATCTTCCCCACTTTGTTCCGTCAATGTCAATGCATGGAGTACAAGATACGACAACATCTTCGAGATAGTATTTTGCACGCTGGCAGTTGAAAGGTTCTTTGATTTCGTGGTGGTATATTTCTCCATCTTCAGTTTCAACAGTAAGCACTGGAGCAAAATGTGTGTCAGGAAAGAGTGCTACAAAGAAGGTATCCAAAGGTGCTTCAGCTTTTACGGTCAAGTTTTCCTTAGGAGCATATGTCATTTTACCTGTGGCAAGGTCAAACTCTGCCTTGGTGTAGACATTCTGGAGTGTCAAACTCTTAATCTTCTTCAAAGGCTGTCCCTTGTAATGTATAATCACTCCAAAAACAGAGTACTGCTTATCAAAGGCTACATCTGCCAAGGCATTAACACCTTCAGATGAAATGTTCTTTACCTTATTCCAAGAGTAATCGAAGAATCTGAAGTTCTCAACGGTACCATTCTGATGCCCCTTTACAACTTCGCCCTTGTCATAAACTGTATTCTCATCCAATCCTAAATTAACAACCCCCAGACGTGTATCAGTCGCATCATATCTGTAAGGATAGAAAACTGCTAACTCATCGCCATCTTTCCAATGAACATTACCTACAAACTTAGAGAAAAATCCGCTCTCTGCAATAGACAGATAATCGTAATCCTTACGTGGAGAGGTAATGTTGTAAGCAATGAGACGATCGCCTTTATTCCATGTGATAGCCTTTGTAAGCGACACATTCGTACGTGTCATAGGTGCCTGCACCTCTCTAACAGTAAATGAACGAGTAGCTGAGCCTGCCGCAGCAGATTGCTCATCAGTAACTTCTGTAGAACAAGAAGCAAGTATTAAAGTGGTTGCACTTAGTAATAATGTGTAAAAACTTTTAATGGTCATACTTTTAAGTTTTTAGTTATTTGTTAAATGTTAGAACATTAATCTTCAAAATTGGTGAAGTAATCCTCTTTTGCTGTAGGTGAAGGAGTACCTACCTTTACAGAGCCCCAGCCACTTTTAGACTGTCCAGTAGAAGGGTTGTTAGGAGGACAAGGAGGACAACCTTGATTAAAACCACCATTATGTCCACCACCGGTTCCTGCTAACAAGTAACCTTCACTCTCAACTGTTGTACACGCTGTGTACGGTTTCAAATAATTTTTCATATAAATTCCTTTTTGGGTTATTTCAATCTTAATTTTTATGAATAATAGGTTCTATATATATGCATTTTTTCGAGTCAAGTTCTATCTGAAGATGTAACAAGATATAGCAAGTTAACTTACGAAAATCTCTTCTTATATATAAAGAGGTATTATACGCAAAATCCAGATATACTAAACGCATTTTTTAAGTGTAACATAAAGTTTGACGAAGCAAAGATATACAAAAAACGTATACACAATTAGATTTCTATTGATAAAAATAACTAATAAAGATTTACGAATCTATCATTCTTAAATTACGTAAAATTCAGTGTTAAATAGACTTTCAAAAGCAAAAATTCTAACTAAAAAACACAACCAAAATACAACATAAGTTAAGCGAGGAAACAAGGCTTAACCCCTTTAAGCATAAGAAGTTGGTTTGTTAAGTGTAAAAAATATACTTTTTGGGTGCTACTTAGGGTAAAAAGCTGGTTTAAAAAGAGATATAAAAGGCTTACCTTTTCTCTCATCAAGATAGTAGTAAAGTGCTACGACTTTCCTATGTAATAAATATGCAGGTTATGAGGATGGGATTAACTTAAATTCTTTTATCTTAAAATGTCAATATCAGAATTGACTTAATCAGTAAAAGGGTGGGTGAGTAGCTACGAAACCATGTTAAAAAGCATATAACTTGCAAGCTTTTTTATACGAAAACTTAAAAACTTCTTCACATCTTAATATGCAAACTTATGCATATTTCACAACTTAAGAATCAGATTCCCTAATTAATCGAACGGAGTTCTTATCCGTATATCAGTGTTTATAAATACGACCACATCGCACATATATACATATTACGGAGCCATATGAGACGATATAAAACAAAAACTTGCCAACGAATCGCACTTCACTGAGTTGTCCGAAGACAGCTCAACGCTGTACGAGCGTTGGCAAGATTATATTTAAACCTGCAGCTTTAAGAAGGAAACTTCTTAAAGAGAGGAGTTAGAAAGCAGTTTACTCAAATTTCATTGTGTAAGAACCATTAGAGCTATCAGGACCATCCAAAGTAACAATACTATTACTAAAAGTTAAGCAGTATGCCCAGTTACTGTCATCAGGATGAGCACTTGACGTCCAATAGCTTCCTTCGGTTCCAGGATTCGTAAAACTACCATAAGAATAATAACCTAAAGCAGGAACAAAGAAGTAACGATTAATATAAGTTTGAACAGGTGTTCCTTGCTTAGGGGTATTTGAAACAGAACCTCCATTATATCGCATATCAGTACCATTAGGGGCACGCTGACTATCAATATAGTATGTATACCTAATAGATGCCTTTGTCTTAAACCACATTCCACCCTTATACAGGTGACCCATAGCTGACCAAAGTTTCTCACCATCCCAATGTGGATCACCTTTCAAAACATAGGCTGCCATCTCGTTAACGTTAGGAAGATCCTTACAAGAATTTATCGCATCATAACGAGTTCCTTGGCCTCCTGAGTTATTATAAAAATTACCTGTAATCAGTGCGTGTTTACCATCATCATAAACATCCTTAAGCACAGGCTGCCAAGGCTCAGCAGAATCCCACTCATGACCATTCCAGTAATTATTCTTTGCATCCCACTTATAGTACTGTCTACCATCGTAATCCGTTACATTGATATTGGCCGTCATATCATAGTAGTCGTTCTTCTCATAGTCGAACGCTGGATAAGTCTTAGTAATCGCACCCTCAACGTTTGTTGCATAGTCCTTAATCCAATAGCGTACGGTCAAGGCATGTCTACCAGGACGAATCACCACGTAGGCACCATTAGTTGCAAGGTCTGCAGCGCTGTTAGTCAATGGGAAACCATTAGCATAAGAACCACTACCCTTTGTTGTCATTGTAATAGTCTTACCACTACCCGTACCTGACAACTCACCTGTTGTTGTGTCAAGTGTGTAAGTACCAGTAATATCATTATCAGATGTTACCTCAATCTTTGTCAACTGACAATTCTTTACACCTGTATTGTTTGTAAATGGCTGGAATACGAGGATAGCTGCCTGGTGATCGAGACGGAAGTTAAATACACCGTTACCACCTGTTGCATTTGCTGTACCACAGTCGCCTGCCTCACCAATATGTGTGGTGCTATTAGGCTGTGCCTGACTCTGTGCTGCAGAGATTGTTACGTTGTTGTTAAGACCATTCTTACCAGGGTAATATACCTTATAAGTAGTGCTATTTGTGTACTTACCAGGAACCATAAACTTAAAGCTGGCAGTTTTCTCTGTCGGAGCATTGCTACTCTTCTGCCATGTTCCATTGTCGTCCTTTACGTAGATATGATCACCAGCCTCCCAGAAGAAAGCACCGTCGTCATAGTTGAGTGATGTACGTGTTGCAGCAGCACCTGTCACGAATGAAGTAAGGTTGCTATTGTTTTCAGTGTTTGTCTCTACAGTTTGTGCTACATCTTCATTAGAGCAAGACGCAAAAGCCATTACAATGCCACACAATGCTACCAATGATAGCAGGCGCACCTTAAAAGTATGTTTTCTCATTATTAATATAGTCTTTTTATCCTAATTACTTAATTATATTAAAACTCTCATTTGATTAATCTTCCCACAAAGAAGTATGTCCATTGCTTGACGAAGTCTCGTCGCCAACCTCAAGCCACTCAAGTGCTTGTTTTGCATTATTAGCATTAGGACCTTTCTTGTGATTACCAGGTTTATGCTGACCAGGGAATGATGTATTTAATATAGAACTCTCACTGTTGATGCTCATTATCTCTGTCTGAGGCTTCTGATATCCCAATTTAATCTTATTCTGTTTCATAACTTATGGTATAAAATGCTGTTTATTTACTTATTTTATTATCCTTATTCTCAACTTGTTGGACGCAAAAATGTTTACACTCACTCTTTAAAAGTGGGAGTATAAGGGTGATATTGAATTGGTGTTTAATCCTTATTCTGTTATCCTAATTGAAGAACTTTATGCAGTTTCACACTGCTCTTTTTACCTTATTATTTAATATCAAGGCTTTGTTCGTTCTTAATTATATTTATCCCTAAATTACATCCTCTTAGTAATTAATTCTCATTTTCGGTTGCAAAGATACTGAAATGATTTCAATCTCGCAAGATTTTAATTAAAACAACCCTCATTTTTTTTCATTTTTTCACTTGTTTTCTTTATGACTAACAAGCTCTTATAAGTAGTGAGAATGCGAAGTTATGAGGCTAAAAAGGGTCTGAAGTTAAAGGCATTGATTAGAAATAGAATAAAGACTTATACACTTGTAGGGTATGACTATCCTTAATGAGGCGACCTTACAATGCGGGATAAACTACAAGTTAAAAACAAATATATACTATGTCTATCCTTTTTCTACAAGCAAATGATTCTCATGCTAAATGATATTTGTAAACTATTTTTGTGCAACTCAAAACCAATACATGCTCTTTAAGCTTCTTAAAGACGCCTAATTGACTTACAAAAGATGCCCTTTTGGACCCTTACTAACGCCCTTTTGAAGTCCAATTAAGCACCTTTTATGTTGCAAATTTATAACCGACTGATTTTCTGTTGATTGCAAACTTGCTTTTTATACGTGTTTTTGTCTTTATTTACAGCTGTTTTATTCGAAATTATGTAATGATTTTTCAAACCTTTGTTTGCGGAATTTTGAAGGCTAAAAAGAAATGATTTTCAATGTTAGAGGGTGATAATAGGGTAGATTGTTGACAGTCTTAGCTATGTTTTTGTTTGATAAGTAACTTCGATTCTTCCGTTAAAGCAATACGAAAATCGTTCACATATTTAACGGAAGAACCAATAATTCTTTTGCGTTTCTATGATAAGGAAGAACTAAAATCAGAATTTCTCGTTTGGAGTGACATTCTTACATTTGGGTATATATAAGAATTTTCAGAGTAAAAATGTCATCTTAAAATAGGTTCTTCCGAAATTTGGAGTGATAGACTAAAAGTCTTATATAATAGGCACACGGAGTCATGGAGGGGACGGAGGTTATGCAATGTTACGGAGGTGCCGACGGCACAAAGAGCAACGGAGGCGTAGCGTACAGAGTCTTGAGAAGTCTTTCGGGATAAACGCTTTGTGTATAAATTACTAATAGAAATGGCAAACAAACTCCGTCG
>ERZ772932.1556-NODE-1556-length-10716-cov-2.708001_pt1 | contig 10716 bp, 8 predicted proteins | sample MGYA00511684_ERZ772932 | MGnify/ENA primary metagenome ERZ772932 (study PRJEB29015, sample SAMEA2738078) | human oral metagenome | biome: human oral; feature: human-associated habitat; material: saliva | place: China | collected 2210 ...
CAGATTTTTCGGCATTGAGCTTTGCTTGATAGGCCCTGACCGCACGAGCTTCAGCAAGTCTTTTTGCCTGAGCTGAAGTGAGCTCTGGCATCGCGCTCGGCGAAGAAGCGCCGGCACGTTTCGCGCCACTAGTTTGAGTATTTTTTCTCTGTTTTTCCATAGCGGTTTTGTCTTTTTCCTTACCAGTATTAACCACCCTATCCTCCGTTTTATCGTACAATTTTATATAATTATACACTCGCCACGAAATAGTAGCAATATTTTATAAAATGTCTAAAATTTTTACGTTTTTGTGTGGACTATGGACGCAATTACATATATAATAGGAATGATAAATGTTAATGCTTAATAAGATAGGATTATAGATGATCAAAAGCATCACCAATAATTTTCTGAAAAAGAAATCTGCACCTATTATCTGCTTCTTTGGAAGTTTGCTCGTTTTTGCGATTATTCTTTTGGGGTACTCGAGTAGTTATGCGGCAATTGTCGACTATGGCCAAATTAAGACAAAAAATTATGCGGCATCGAACGGTTATAGTATTTCTTTGACCTATCCGGAATCGACAACTTTTAATATTAATAACGCCGAACACAATCCATGGATTAAAACCCAGTCACAGATTAAAGTTACGACAAATTCTGTTAGTGGATATAAGTTATATATCTCTTCTTCGGAGAAAAGCTTAAAAACAAGTGATGGGACGGCTGAAATTCCTTATGATAACTTGACGGCAAATCTAGTTCAGAAAACAGATATTTCCCCAGATACATGGGCGCTACTTTTGAAGAAGGGAGGGGTTGATTATGTCTTGCCAATGTGTGCGAATGACAACTTGACAGATAATTGTAAGATTAGCGAGAGTAATACACCAGTAACGTTAGAGGAATCGAATTTGATGTATGGACTCTATGTTACACTTGCAACTAAGCCTGGGACCTATAGCTCAAAGCCTTTGGTTTTGACTGCGGTAATTAATTCCGGTCCGACTGCCGAACTTAAGATTAATAGCGTGAGCCCTTCAGTTGTGCCACTAGACCCAACTGGCCATACAGTAAAGAATGAAGCTGGTCAAAGCCTAAAACATAAGATGAATATTAAAATCCCGATGATTGAACGCGATTTTAATGTTGAGAGCTATGATTATAGGAAGTTTAAAGCTACGGCTGGAGGTCTTGATTGTCCAATCGATCCGACGACTTTCCAGAAAACGAATGACGAGATTTCGTTTGATTGTACAGTTGATTTTAATAACGCTAATCCACTGTTCCAGGTCGGGCAGAAAACCGAGGTGGTGGTTGAGACCATTCCATACGGATATATTTATTCTAAGCAGGATGCCATTCAATTTGCGAATTCATGGGCAGATTTTGGGTATACCGGAACACCACAGGCTTTCACTTTCCCTATTACCGGAAAATATAAACTCGAGGTGATGGGAGCGAGTGGCGGTCCAAGGACAGCTAGCCAGCAAGCATTTCAATGGTACTACAATAAGGATTTCAACCCTGGGCTTGGTGGATATTCTTCTGGCTATAAAGATTTTAATGCTGGTGATAGCGTAGCACTGTTTGTCGGTGGTAGAGGTGAGTCAGCGATTGATGCAGGACATTATTCTAAGCTCATTAACTATGGTGGATTCAACGGTGGTGGAAATGGGGCAGCAGGTCCTTTAAGTTATGGAAATCCCGACATTAATTGGCGTAACTGGGGTGGCGCAGGCGGTGGTGGCGGAACCGATATTCGACCGGTGAGCAACATAGATTATGTAACAGATACTAACTTCCATATTGAATTACGCCCAGCAGGTTCGACTGAGCAACTTCTTAATAAAGGACCTTGGGCGCCACTTGATCATGGGGTGTATCAGGCCGTATTTGAGGTTGAAGGGATTCCTGATTCTGATTTTGAAGGAGCAGTAGCATATTATGATTTAAACTCTTCGGTAGATAAGCAATTCCTTGGTGTATATCCACAAAAACATGGCAATTTTATCTCGGTCTATTTTACATATGATCCTCGTCAACCAGCTCCACAATATATGCCTAATACAGCTGCAGAAATACGTCTCAAAGTTAAGACCACAAATACGACAGCCAGAATCAAGAGCATGAAGATTTACGAGCTAAGAAATCGTATAATTGTTGGCGGTGGTGGAGCTGGCGGCTCTTTGATTGCCGGTGGTGGGCATGGTGGTGGTCTCATTGGTGGAAAGCCAGATTTTTCTGGCGTAACGAGCGACCCATACTATCCTACATTCTCAATGCCTGACGGCGCAAATCAGACAGCAGGAGCTGGATATGGCTTTGGAGCATCTGCACCAGTTCCAGATATTAATCTTCGCTCACCTGCCATTAATGCACTTCAGGTACAGGGACGTTCTGGCGCTGGCGGTGGATGGATTGGTGGATATACCGGTCAAGGACCATATGACCAAACCATGGTAGGTGGTTCTGGTAGCGGTGGATCTGGTTATATCGGCGGTGTGACGAGTGGCTTTACCAGGAAATTTGATGATAACACAAATATTTCTCCATACTGGTCAAATAACTTTGTATATGATGGACATGATGGCTCTATTCGTATCTCATACGCGTCCTATCCTGGTGGTACGCCATAATTAATAATATACACGCAATAAGCTAAATAGAATCTCAGGTGAAGGCCTGAGATTTTTGACTGGACGACAATGATATAATAGTGACATGAATGAAATTATTTTAATTATCCTGGGACTGGTATTTATCGAGACTAGTTTCCTAGTGGTGCGGTCTTTCAGAAAAGGGTTTAACTACTCTGGACAGAGGCGCCGAATTTATGTCGATACGTCAAGTTTAATGGATGGAAGGATTTTGAAGGTCGCAAAGACTGGCTTTCTTGACGGCCTTTTAATCATTCCACATAGTGTCTTGAACGAAATGCAGCTTTTGGCGGACGGAAAAGATACCGAGAAACGAGCGCGAGCAAGATTCGGGCTTGATGTGGTGAATGAACTTGAGCGCGTGGTGCATAATGAAGTGGAGATTTTACCAGACGCGCTAGACCATACGCCGGTTGACAATCGCTTATTGCAGCTTGCAAAGGAAAACCGTGGAACGATTCTGACCACCGACTATAATCTGGGGATGGTGGCAAAAACGATGGATATTGATGTGCTAAATGTGAATGATTTAGCGATTGAACTAAGGAGCGACTACCTGCCGGGTGAGCGGATGCGAATTAAAATTACGGCGCTGGGAAGCAACCCAAAACAGGGTGTGGGATACCTGCCGGACGGCATGATGGTGGTGGTGGACGAGGCCGCAACACTGGTCGGGAGATTTGTGGAGATTGAATTTGTGAAGTTTTTGCAAACTAACTCGGGGCGCATGATGTTTGCAAAAGTCGCAACCCAGACTAGGCCGAGCGGCCGATTTGGCAGAGGGGCTGGACGAAAAATTAAAACTAAATCTTAAATTTTTAATTTATAATACCAAGTTCAGGATGATCGGTGCCGTGTTCGAGGGCGTAAGCTTGATAATCCATAAGCTTCTGCTTGTATTTTTCGACAAGGTCCTGACGGCCAAGCATCTTTACTACATCTAGTGCGAGGTCAAGGCGGGAAGCGTGGTTCATGGTCAACATGGCAAATGGAGTAACGGTGCTTCCCTGTTCCTCAAAGCCATGGCCAGAGATTCGATTCTTGCTGGTATAGTTGCTAAGGATATTAACTAGGGCATCTGGATAGCCATGGAAGTTGGCGATGATGGGAGCGGTTTGGCCAAAGAGCTGGTCGAAACTAGCTTGCGTCAGAGGATTATTGCTGGTGCCGATGGCGCCGTAGGTGAGGGCGGAAATATTAATAAGTCCGAGATGAAGCTTTGGAAGATCTTGCCTTAGAATCTCGATCGCCTTAACTGCTTCACGAGTGGCAATATCGCCGGCAGCTACAAAGAGGTAGTCGAAATTTCCCTCTTGGTTTTTGTTGGAGATAAGTTCAAAAAGACTACAACCTTGTTCAAAGTTCTTTCGTGCCGCTTCCTCATCTTGCCAGACTGGCTCGTCGGTTTTATTGAAGGTAACAAGATTGACCTGGTTTTTTGACTCTAACAGATAGTTAAAACACGGATCCACGGCGGTGGCATCGACTGGAAAGAGACAGGTGACATGTTTGCCAGGACGAGCGAGGAGCGAGGAAATCAGCATTGGTGACTGATGAGAGAATCCGTTATGATCCTGACGCCAACAAGTACTGGTGCTCAGGAGGTTGACGGAAGGATATTTTGGACGCCAGGCGACTTCTTCGCACTGTTCGAGAAATTTGAGGTGCTGGATAATCTGCGCGAGGATGATGGTGAAGAAGGCTTCATAGCTGGTCATCATGGCAGGTTCACCAGAGAGAAGATGACCGATCATAACCGAAAAGAGAACGTTTTCAGAGAGTAGTTCGACAATGCGGCCGCTCTCAGATTCAGGAAGATCCCACTCGCGCTTCTCAAGTCGATTACCCCAGGTGCGACTGGTGGATTGATAAATTTCATCTAGTTTATTACTAGTGGTCTCGTCTGGACTAAAGAAATAGAAGGATGGATCTTTTTCAGCCTGAATTTTGAGTTTGGCGCCAAACACTTTGGCGATGGATTTTAGATTAGTCATGGAGAAAACCTTCCTCTTTGTTAAATAATTCTTCGAAATGATAGGAGTGGAGCCAGGAAGAGAGGAGCTCGAGCTCGGCGGGGTCGGATTTGGCTTTTGGGAGAGGGATTTGATGGGCCTTGAAGTTGCCGCGAACCTTGGTGTCGTCAACAACGAGCGGACCAGAGAGGCCTTTTTCGGTTTCAAGGATAATGAAGACTGGATCGCTGCTGTTTTTTGCAAAATTCAGGGCGGCTTCGACATCTAGAATAAGATTTCGCATAATAATGTCGGTCTGATTCTCAGATTTTTCAAAGGTTTGGCGTGCGGAGGTTTTATCTTCACTCTGTTCTTCTTGAATAAGTTTAGTGATATTTTGCTCAACCTGCTCGAAAGTATTAGTTGGCGCCTCGTCAGAATCATCGCCATCGAAAACGATTTGAGGTTCTTGATCAACGAAGTTTCCTGTCTGTGAGAAGAGTTCAGCTGGGACCTTGGAAGAAGCGCCGAGACGTTCTTCGATGCGGATTGGGGTATAACCAAAACCACGAATTAGTTCATTTAGCTGATGCTCGGAACGACGACCAGCAACGGTTGGACCGGAAATTTTGTAGCCGTTAAGGTGGAGAACTGGGATAACCTTGCCGTTATTTGGAGAACTGAGGAGGTCGTTTAAGTTGAGACTAGCGAGAGTTGTGGCGGTTTCAAATTCACCGTCACCGATGAGGGCGATGGCAGTGCGTTCAGGATGTCCGAGACAGTAACCATAAGCGGTAGCGAGAGAATAGCCGAGTTCACCACCTTCACAGATAACGCCTGGAGCGGACGGGCTGGCGTGGGATGGGAAGCCGCCAATACGGGAGAAAAGAGCGGAAATTTTAGCGAGACCATCATAATCTGGCTTGAGAGTTTCATCAACTGCGGCGAGATCACCATCATAGAAGAGGTTAGCTTGGAGAGCTGGAAAACCATGGCCGGGGCCGAGAACAAAGATTGTATTATCTTTTTGACCAGCGAAAACATCTCGCATACAAGAGTAGACGAGATTAATGCCAGGACAGGTGCCCCAGTGTCCGAGAAGACGAGGTTTAATATCGTCAAAAGATAGGGGCTGTTCAAGTAGAAAGTTGCTTTTTAAAAAAAGCTGGGTGACTGTGAGGTAATTGCAGGCGCGGATACGTTTTTCAGTGGCTACTAGACTCACTTTATTGTTTTCATATTGCATATACTTATTATAGCATAACAGAGGTGAAGGGGGTGAGGATTATTGGTGTTTAACACGGACCATGGCAGCGCGCAAAACTTCTCCTTCGTAAAGATAACCTGGGATGAGCTCCTCGGCGATGACTTCTTTGTCGCCGTCACCTTCTTCCATGGTGATGGCGTTATGAAATTCAGGATTAAACACGGTGCCTGGAGTGGAGTCTATGGGAGTGAGATTGAGGGACTTGAGAGTCTTGTCGAGAGTTTTCTGGACTGGTGCGAGAAGGTCCGGGTGAGCTTTGATGGCACGGGACATGTCGTCGATCAGGGGGAGGACCTTGCTTATGGTGGCATGTTTTGCGATTGTTTTTGCTTGTTCCCTTTGTAACTCAACCTGTTTACGGAAGTTTTCAAAATCTGCACGGGTGCGCTGCAGGTCGCCGATCAGTTCAGAGTTTTGACGGGCTAATTTGGCAATTTCTTCTAGGTCTTTTGCGGAATTTGTGGTTGAGCTTGCGGAATGTTTTGGGTTTCCTTCTTCAATATCTGGCTTAAATTCAGGATCCTCAAAAGTATTTGGGTTGAGCTCGGAATCAAAAGCGTCGCCTCGTGTTTGCGACTGGGCTTTTGCTTGGCTAGATTTATCAGATTTATTTGAAAATGGGTTATTCATAATTTCCTTTCTTTAATACATACTTTCAAGATATTTGCCGGCGTGACGAACAAGTCCCATGACCTGGGCGTAGTTTTGGCGAGTAGGACCGAGGATGCCAATGTAGCTGGAGTCGGAATATGGAGAGCGGAATTTACTGATAATGAGGGAGACGTCAGAGTTTTTGCCGATTGGGTTTTCGCGGCCAATGAAGATATTGAGCGGTTCGCCTGGACGTGCCTCGCGGAGCCATGGCTCGAGATTATCGAGGAGCTTGGAGACGTTCTGAATGCGCTGATAATCCGTGAATTCTGGTTGCGAGAAGAGTTTTGAGATGCCGGAAAGATAGAGCTGATTGCCGATGGTGGCAAGGCCGAGATTACCTGTGAGCTCGACTAGCATATCAACAGCGGTGCGGATAGCGTATTCGGCTTGGGCCTGCGAGCCGATGCGGACCTCAAGAGCATGAAGGCCACGATTTTTATCATTTTGACCTGAGGAGAGAGCGCGGTCAGGACAGAATTTTTGGAAATATGGATCTTTAGCGATTTGACGAGCGGCCTCGGCGAAAACTTCTTCAAAATCGTCATCTGCTTCAGTGTCAATGTCTCCTAAATCTTCTGCTTCCAACGCAAGCTCAAGGTCATTTTCGCGAGAAACGAGGGAGTTAACATAAAGGCGATAGCCGGCGTCGGTCGGAATGCGCCCTGCAGAGGTGTGCGGAGAGGCGACGAGCCCAAGTTCTTCGAGCCTAGCCATTTCGGCGCGAATTGTGGCGCTCGAAACGTCAAAAAGTTTGGCAAGAGTGACGCTACCAACCGGGGTAGCCATCTCAGCATATTCCTCAATGACGGCGAAAAGGATGGCTTTTTGACGATCGGTGAGTTGAATTTTTGAGTTATTTTCTTCTTCCATTTTCATACTTTTCTGTTTTGAATTATACTGCATTAGCACTCAAAATACAAGAGTGCTAAAAAGGTTGAGGTCGATTTCAGCGCGTGATTTTGGAGTTTGTTTTTATGGGAGATGTGAGCGATTTTTTGCAATGTTGATGGATTATGGCTTGAGAGTGAAGTAGCCTGGGGTGCCTGGGGCGTCGATGCGAGCATAAGTGTTATCTTTTATACCAGCCGTCGCATAGCTTGTTCCATTACCACCAACTAAATTGCTTGCGCCATCAAACATTTCAGTTGATAAGTATGAATATCTCGTTGCGACATCAAAGGTTGAAGATGCATAAATAGTTTTAATCTTTGTATTTGCAAACATTCGCTCATGACTAATTGCAGCTAAGGTATTAAAGCTAGACAGATCCAATGTACTGTTTTCAGGGACCACCATAGCCCCCTCAAACATGCTATCCATGTTATGTACCCAGTCTGTCCTAAAGCTTGTAATATTTAGATCTTTTAGACGTGTCATACCCGCAAACATCTCTTTCATGTCGGTTACTTTATTAGTGATAAAGTTTGATAGATTTAGATTTTCGATAGATTGCATATCTTTAAACATAGCTTTCATATTAGTGACATTTGCAGTATTAAAACTAGAGATATTTAAGTTCTTTAGTTTTGTAACACCGGAAAACATCTCTGACATATTAGTTACATTCTGAGTATTAAAATTTGATAAATCTAGCATATTAACTTCAGAATCGCTCATGGAATCCTTAAATAAACCATACATATTAGTTACGTGCGACGTGTCAAATGAAGAAAGATTGAGATTCTTTAGCTTAGGCATTTTTCCGAACATCCGTTCCATCGTTACAACATTACGAGTATCGAAGTTAGATAGGTCAAGCGTCTCGAGAGCCAGCAACCCAGAGAATACATAATTCATATTAGTCACGTTTGAAGTATCGAAGCTGCTCACATCTAGTGACGTTAGTGCATTATTAAAAGTCGGGAACATATTCGACATAATTCTAACATTATTAGTTGTAAAATCATGAAGGTTGATACGACTTACTTTTCGTAGGTCTCGGAATAAATTACCTAAGTAATCAATAGAGTCGTTATGCCAACCTGACATATCAACCGTTTCAAGCTCATAGCATGCCCTGAACATATCTTCCACTGACTGGTTTTGGCGAACATCTAGTCCGGCGAGATTAACAGATTTTAGGCTTGGCATACTGTCAAACATGCCCGACATGAATGTTACTTTACTGGTATCTAAATGCCTTAAGTCAAGATTTTTAAAGCTTGAGTTAGCAAACATCTCAAACATATTCTTAACATTTTTGGTATTTAGATTAGATAGATCGGTTTCTTCTTCTGTTCTTAAACTTGCGAACATATAAGACATATTCTCGACGTTTCCAGTATCAAGAGTATTTATTATAAGCTTTTTTATCGGCCCAAGATTTGCAAAAGTTCTCGTCATATTCTTTGTTTTTGAAGAGTCAATTCCAGATAGATCAGCAATACCATCATTTGTGGTGACTGTGTTTGAGCTAAATAAGCCAGCAAACATCTCAGTAGCATCTTCGTTCATATAAGACGTATCCGCATCAGACCACCAATAAATTGTTTTATCGACAGTGTCATACCACGCGTAAATAGGAGTAACAGAATCCGTAGTTGAGACTACGACTTTATTATATGCATTAGTGTCAACTGGAGATTTTTTAAAATTTAATGCTTCTACTGTCGCCATACCGCTAAAAAGACTTCTTATTTTATTTTTAAATTCTGGTCCTGGTACAAATGTAGCTTCCTTAGGAACGTAATTTGTGGTTGCAGTAAATAACACTTGCTTTGAATATGTTCCAGAGTTGAGGTCCGGGGAAGCTTTGACGCCGAATTCAACCCTGGCACGTTGACCAGTAGTGTTAGTTGTAGTGAGAACAGTATCTGGGGTACTTGCTTTTGGGATTGGTTTGAAGTTAACACCATCCGCAGAATAGCCCCAGGATTTTGGAGTAAAACTGGATTCGACTAGAGGAGAGGTGATGGATGCAATCTTGGTGGTTACGGATGAATCAGTGTGGTTTAGATTTGTGTCCTCATCAATACTAGAAACATAGAAGGTGAAACCAGTTGGATTGTTAGTACTAATGGAAGCATTAACATTATCCTGTTTGAAAGTTGAGGCAGAAAGCTCGGCTGGCGTAAAATGAAAATCAACGCTCGCAGCATCTAAGGCAAATGAAACCGTCGTAGTGATGCCGCCAGCGCCTGGGGCGGCGAAGGTGGAGTTATTGGAAGTTAAGAGAATGAGGGTAAAAATGCTTGCGATGGAGGTAAAAAGAGCGAAAATTGGCGCAAGAAGACTCAGTTTTTGTGAGAAAATTTTGTGTTTTTTGATTTGCATATGACCGATACCTTTTATGGTTATATTATAACATATAATTCTGGAATAAATTCGTGGTAGACTAGGTTATGGAAGAACAAAATCTGATTGATAAATTAGCAATGATTAAGTCGTGGCTTGGAACGGGGAGCTTGAATGTTTTTGGTTTACCGATGAGCGGAAAAGATACCGTGGGTGAGCGATTGGCAAAAGATCTAGACGCAAAATTTTTATCTTCGGGAATCATTATCCGCGCATTTGAGGCAGAGCAAAATCAGAACATGACTGGAAGCGGTCAGCTAATTCCAACAAATACCTTTTATGATATAATTTTGCCTTATTTTTCGCGTGAGGAGATGAAAGACGATTCCCTGATTTTGTCGAGTGTGGGGCGCTGGGCTGGTGAAGAAGATAATATCATGGAGGCTGCAAAAAATGGGGGACACGAGATTAAGGCGGTAGTTTTGCTTGATTTAACAGAGGCGGATGTAAAGAATCGCTTTGAAGCGGCGAAGGAATTGAACGACCGCGGCGGACGTGCTGATGATGCAAGTATTGAGATTTTTGAGACGAGGATTCGTGAATTTAATAAAAAAACTGTGCCAGTACTTAATCACTACGATGAGTTAAAATTGCTGATTAGAGTGCCGGCTGATGGAAGTCGCGATGAGGTTTATTCTTCTGTAGTTGATAAGCTGGTTGAGTTTATTAAGTAAAAAGTACGCGTATATTCTTTTCCTTCGACGCACTCAAGGCCGTTTGGCCAAGCATATAGTCTCAGAAAAAGAATATACGCTACGTCTACAGATAAACTCCCCAAGCTTATGGTCTCAGAGAACGAATTATGGGGTGAATGTTTGTTTTTCTGAAGCCATAGGCTTGGGCGAGCGCCCTTGAGCGTGCTGAAGAAAAATAAATATCACCCTAATTTTAATCGCGTTTCAGCATA
>ERZ772932.1563-NODE-1563-length-10694-cov-14.143905_pt1 | contig 10694 bp, 12 predicted proteins | sample MGYA00511684_ERZ772932 | MGnify/ENA primary metagenome ERZ772932 (study PRJEB29015, sample SAMEA2738078) | human oral metagenome | biome: human oral; feature: human-associated habitat; material: saliva | place: China | collected 2210 ...
GATACATGAGAAAAAGGTACGTGATACATGAGAAAAAGGTACGTGATACATGAGAAAAAGGTACGTGATACATGAGAATTTAGTACGATACATGAGATATTTTTTAAAAATAGTTGTTTCGTCTCATGTATTGTGATATAATAGTCATAAAGATTGATAGAAAGGGCTTTTTACATGGATAAGGACGAAAAAAAGAAAAATGAACTTGTTATGTCTGAGGTCATGCGTGGAAGATATCTTGTAACGCAGAAAAACAATTTGGCTAAATCTTTCGGAAAGCTAAATGTTTTTGAACACAAGTTACTAGATTATTGTATAAGTTTTATCAGGAATAAAGACGATAGCACTACACGTTACGAGACTACGACTAAACACGTTTTAGAGTATTTTCAGCTAGAATCATCAGGAAAAAACTACATTCGGACGGCGAACGCTTTTAGAAAACTGTTGGAGGGGACGACACTATCCATCCCACGTTTTGAAAGAGGTAAGCTTATGGGGATTGAGCTTGTAAATCTCTTTGAAAAAGTCTATTTTGGAGTAAATGGAACTGTCGAGTTTACTTTCTCTCCTGACTTGAAAGCAGACCTTTTCGCTCTAAAGAAAGATTTTTACGCTTTCCGACTTGAAGAACTAAGCAAGATTAAATCAAAGTACGCTTTGATTTTGCTTAAACTTTGGGGCGCAAAACGCTACAAAAATCAATATGAAACTGTATTGATTGGAAGCGTTAAGGAATGGCAATCTTGGCTTCTAGGCGACGACAGGACGCTAGAACCTGCAATTTTCAAGCGTGACTGTTTGCAAAAGGCGGTTAATGAATTAAATAAGCAGGAAGATATGAAAGTGACGGCAACCGTTTTGAAGAATGGGCGCAAGGTTACGGGCTACGAAGTTGTGGTTTTAAGTCATCGTAGCGCTCATGGAGAGCTTACTGGTGTTATCGAGGGCGAAGTAGTCGAGAAGCAAGCTCTGAAAGAGATTGCCGAAGCAGTAGAAACACCGCAAGAAGTCACTAGTGAAGTGCCTGCAACTCCTGAAAATATCGTGGATCATTTTTACAAGAGCTTCGAAAGTTTGACAGGTGTTAAAGTAAGCCAAAAGAAAAAAGTGGAAATTGCTTTGCTTGCTGAAAACTTTGACCCAAGCGAACGCAAGGCAATCTTAGCCTTTGCCAAGGAGCTTTTTGTGAAGCATAATGCTGAAAAACTCAACTACTTGGTAACAACATTGAAAAAATGGCAAAAGCACGAAGTTAAAACACTTGAGCAAGCAAAAGCGGTATACGAAGCACAAAATAGCAAAACAACGACAAAAGCAAGCAAATCCAATGTTCCCAAATGGAGCAAGTCTGACTACAAAAATCCGTTAGACCCAAAAATTATCGACGAGCTAATCGAGTTTCACAAGTTGAACGGCACGCTTGATACTCCTGGAGCTCAAGCAGAAATCGCTCAAAGACGTGCAGAAATTGAGCAAGGACGGGCTGACCTAGAATCTAGAAAAGCCGAGCTTCTAGAGCGTTTGGATAGAAAGGCAAAATCATGAAACTAATCGTGCTAAGAGATGAGAATGCAAAATTTTTCAAGAGCTATTGGAAAAAGTGGTATAAGCTGGGCAGAAGTAGGCAGAGGTTAAGGCTTGAAGAACGTCAGCAAGCTCTACATGACCTCATGGAGGGTTATGACTGGGAGTTTGACGGAAAGAATTTCACGGAGGGAGAGAAGGTCGTAGAGCTTTCATACAAGCTCTACAAGGTGGTTAGACCTCAGTTGAGGGTGTTTAGTGCCGAAGAAACGCTGAACTGGATGCGCTACTATGACATGGTGAGCGATGAGTGCCCTTTGCCCCTGGATGAGCCTATACGGCTAGATGTAGACGTGGAGCTATCCTCCACCGATGTAGAATACTACAAGCGTCGCATGAGGATATCGAAAGAAGATGTTTGTTACAACGATTTTGAAGAGTTTGAAAATGACGTGATGGTTCGAGTGGTTGGAGAGGTTAGAGAAGACCTGATAAAGCAGTTCGTGAGGGCTAGTGTCTACAAGTCATGCTTGTATTACCTGGAAAATGGGACTGAAGATGACATGGAGTGTATGGAGGTCTATCTAGGAGAGGATGGGTCTTTGGAGGAGCTGAGGAGAGGACTGCCTAGTATAGCTGATATAGCTGACTTTGAAGAACGCTATAAGCAGGAGGTAGGCGGATAAGCAAAACTAAAAAATGTAGGGTTTATTTCCCTACATTTTTTAAATAACTTAGTACATAAACGACAATGATGCTATCGCCATCAATATTGCAAAAACTATTTTCCAAATTTTTTTATTTTTTTCAAAGATCTTATCATGTAACAAGAATAATACAAGAAAGGTAATAAACAATACCAATTTAAGTGTATGTATCATAAAAACACCTTCTTTCTTTACTACAATAACATTATATGATAAAATGTAAGCGAATACAAATAAAATTTAAAGAAATTGCCTTATTCAATTAATATTCCTATAAGAAAGCAGATGATTCCAATGTACAAACTATAATTATCAACTCTTAATATCCAACTTAGTTATGAAAGAATGGTAGGTGATTGTCATGAAAAGAACACTAATTACTCTATTATTTAGTTGTTTAGCATTATTTTGTTTGCCTATTTCTGTAAATGCCGACACTAATAATAATCTTGTCATAAAATTCAATGAACTAACATTTACTGTTGAGGATTATAATATCCCTAATCCAGAAGTAATCTATTCAAAATCAGGATTCAAAGAAGTCGCAACTGTTCTTGATAGTGATACTGGAAAAGTTGTCGAAACTATCGAACTTATCCCAGATCTTTCTCGCGCTACAGTTACCTCACATACATTAAAAAGAAGTGCAACATTTGCTAGAACTACAGTTCAATTAAGCGTAAATATTGAGCTATATAATGAGGGTTCTTTCCGTCAGATTAACTCAATTCACGGTTATTACTTAGGAATAACAAATTCTATTACAAACACATCTATTGAAGACAAAACTATTGATGTTTGGTCTACAAATGGATTCCCTACAACAAAAATAAAGTATGCTTATAATGGCACTTTAACAGCAGTTATAGAAAGTAGTGGTTCAGCTTCAGTTAAAGCAGAGTTGTTAGGAGCTGGATTTACATTTGGAGGTACTATATCAGGCAAATCTTATTATAGAGTCCCATTTAATCAAAACGGAACTATTAGTCTATACAACTATTAGTCTATACTAACTTAGGAGATAATCGATATTATGAATGAAAAAAAACGTACATATTTTATTTGTGCAAGTATTATTATTTCATCTATAATTTTAGGACTCTTTATTTATAAAGGAATTTATGACGGATTTGACGTTTTGGGTCAATATACAAACGATGGCCTCAGGGTAATTAGTACTAATATTAGTACTGTTGGTAATAATATTAGTACTAATATTAGTAATAATAGGTAGTTAATAGCAATAGAATTCAAATAAAAAACGGTAATTTAGTGAATGCTGATTGCCGTTTTTTCATAAGTGAGATATTGTGATATAATATCTAAAAAAGGAGTGGTAGATATGTTAGCAGAAAACAACGAACTAGAATACTTGTTGAATGTTACAGACGTTTGGGAAGATGAAGAAGATAACCAAGTATCTGTCAATGCATCATATTGGAATTGGCTTGGTCCAATCTATCTATACTAAAAAAGAGGTCTCTATAATCCTCTTTTTTGCAACTCATTTTTGTATAGAAAAGGCTGATTTTTGTTTTAATCATACAAAACTAGCGCATTTTTGGGTGTGAGATGATGATTCTGAGAGCTTTCCAGACTTTTTTGTGTATCATCTATCACTTGAAAGTCCTACAGCCACAAGGGTTTTGGGCATTTTACGTATACTTTCTTTAAAGCAAGTATCTTTCCGAAAAATTGGAGTTTTTCGGACTTAACAAAAGGATTTCTAAGCTATGAAGATTTGCTTTAAAAAACAAAATATGCTAAACTAGTCAAAAAGATAGTTGGGAGAATAGTATGGCGACTATACAAAAAAATACGCAAGTTAACTTTAAAACAGATTCAAGGCTACTGGAACAAGCGAGACAAGTTTTTAAAGAGAACGACTTAGATTTAACCGCTGGATTTAACTTGTTTTTGCAAAATGTTGTTGTTAAAAACGAAATTCCTGTTATGAGCCAGGAAGAACTAGAGCGAGAAGAAATATTTTTAAAGCTACAAGCTGAGATACGTGAAAATCAAAAAGCAATTGACGAGGGAAGAGGTGTAGATTTAGAAACAGTGAGGGAAAGATTTGGACTTGCAAGAGTATAGAGTTATTTTAGCTCCAGAAGTAGATGAAAAACTAGATGAAATCTACGATTACCTCTCAGAAAATTTTTCTGAACAAGTGGCACAAAAGAAGATTGAGAAAATATTAACCGCTCTAGATAGTTTATGTATTTTCCCTGAAAGAGGTTTTGATGCAGACGTTAAGTGTGGGAAAAAAATAGAACCTCCACACCAAACTAGGGGAATAACCATAAAGCCAGATTATATTGCCTTATACCGTATAGAGGGCAATGTAGTCCGAGTCGGACATCTATTTCACACTAGAAGCGATTACATGAAACTGTTCTGAGCCACTGTCTCCTCTCAATAGATGATTTCTGCTTGTTGTTCGAGCAGAAAGTCGAAGACTATGAATGACAAAAAGTGTCGGCTGCTCCCGACACTTTTTTTGATCATTTATAGGCGAGATTTTTTTCGCGCGGTTCGCGAAAAATCGGTGCGTTGCTCGCGCCGACCTCTGGCCGCCTTTTGCGGACAGGCGACCAACTTTTTTTGGTCGCAATGGGGTGAATTTTTGCTCTGGCAAAAAGAGGGTTCCCCCTTGCCCTCCGCCAGGAGCGTTTTCCGTTCTGTTCCGCAGGGACAGCACGAAGAAAACGTTACTCTTTGAAAAGAGTAACAGAAACTCTCTCTTTAGTGAGTGCTAGGAGCTAAAAATGGCTCTGATTTGAGGGAGTGGACTAACTGGCGAGAATAGCGATAGCGCTCGCCTTATCCGCGCGGTTCGCGGATAGTCGGCTGAAAGACGACACAAACGGCGAAGCCCTTTAGCGAGTTCAATGCATTGGGCTAGATTTAATGGACTTATTACTTGTCCATATTCCCGTGATTTATGGACAAGTTATATACCATGCTTTCAGCAAAATATGGACATTATATGTAATCCATTTTTCTCTTTTTAATGGACATATAAGTAGTCCGTTTTTTAGCTAAACATGGACAAGTAATACGCCATATTTCCAACAAATCATGGACATTGTACAAGTCCATAAAATGGCAATAAATGGACTTATTTAGTAAACCAAGAAAAAGCAAAAAGTGGGGGAATACATCCCCCACTTTTTGCTTTTTTATGTGTAATATATAAAACCATTGAAACGTAAAAATTTCTAAAATTTATCTAAAAAGCTTTAAACCAGTATTTCTAAAACTTTTTTATTTCCATTAGCCAGTTGATCCTAATTTTTTTGAAAAAAATGGCATAATAACTTTGAAAATAAAAAATTCTAGAAAGAGGATGTAAAAAATGAAGTCAACACTATCGCTAAAACACAATGATAAACTGATGAATTTGAAACACAACAACCGCAGTTTTGACGAAAAGGAATGGGGGCAAACAACAAATAAGCACATAGATAGAAGCCTGAGCCAATACAATACCACTTTCATCAAGGAAGATATAAAGCAGGCATACGAAAAGGCATTTGGAGAAGCTTTAAAAGAATATAACGAGAAACAAAATAAAAAAAGCAGGCGCATAGATGATTATTATGAATACATTAAAGAGAAAGTGGACAAGGCAAAAGGAAAGAAAAAGGGAAATACCACTTATAATCTTCAAGATGAAGTGATTCTTACTATTGGAAATAAAGAGATGTGGGATAATATCCACCAAAGTTTCCACGACCACTATAAAGATCATGAAAAAGCAGAAGAAGCTTTTATCCAGTACAAAAAACAGAAATCTGACGCAATTTTTAAAGAGTTTTTAGAAGAGTTCCAAGCCAAACATAAACACCTTTATGTCTTTAATGCAGTTGCGCATTATGACGAGAAAGGCGCTCCACACCTCCATATGAACTTCTTTGGGATGGCAGAAGGTGTCGAGAAAGGTCTACGGCTACAACCTCGCACTACACGTGCAATCGCTCAGGACTTGGACGGCGATTTTTACGAGAAAATGCAAGCTACAAGCAAGGCAAAAAGCGAATTTGAGAAAGAAAATCGTAGGCGTAAAAAGGCAGGGCTTGAACCCCTCCAAGCAGATAGAAAAGCATTTATGAGCGCAAGTGCAGATGTATATACCCACTTCCTCAGCGAATCCAAGCAGATTTTCATTGATAAAGCAAGGGCGCATGGCTTCGAGTATGTACCAGGAGAAACAAATCCGATCAAAGATTTACATACTTTTAAAAAGCTTGCACAAAAAGCTGAACAGGAAGCTAAAGAAAAGGCTGAAAAACTGCTTGCTAAAGCTAATAAAGAAATCAATGAATACAAAGAAGCTAAACTATCAGATATTGATAAGGAAGCAGGGAATAAACAAGCTAAAATTAAAGAATTAGATAAAGATTTAGCAGAGAAAAAATCCAAAGTAGAAGCTTTAGAAAACGCTACTGAAATGGCTGCCAAAGCGAAAGACGAGGCGAGCCGAGAAGAGCGTATCGCACGTCAAAACGCCGAGAATGCGCAGAAGCAAGCGGAGAAATTTCGGGCGGACCTGGAGCGAGTAAAAGTTGAAAATGAGGCGAAGCTTCAAGAGCAAAAACAAGAGCTTGCTGAAATCAGTGAGAAAATCGCTGATCAAACTTTGGAGTTGGAAGAAACCAAGGAGCAAGCGCAGAGCGAGGCGCAGAGCCTCAGAAACGAGGTAGAGCGACTACAGGGAGAGGCAGATAGCTTGAAAAATCAAGTAGTAGAGAGCAATCAGGCTCTTTCAGAGAAAGACCAGCTTCTCAGTCGTCAGGAGGCTCAACTAGAGCGGAACGCCCAGCTTTTTAACGAGCAAACAAGGCAATACGACGAACAGACGGATTTTATCAACAGGAGAGCCAAAGCGCTAAAAGAGATTGAAAGAGCGAGCAGAGTTATATACACCGACCAAGACGTTAGACCGAGTAAACTTAATCCTGATGAGGTTATTCTTAAAAAAGAACACTACAAAAACCTCAAGCAGAGGGCTGGTTTCTCCGATATTATCGGCAATTTCGCTTCTACTATAGTCTCAAAAATACAACAAACAAGCATTTATAAAGCCTTAGAAACAGAGCTGAGCAAGTGGAAAAACGCTTACAATAACCTCATGGCGAAATATAATAAACTAGAGAAAGAAAACGAAAATCTACGGCAGGAACTCAGCAAACTGCGCCATCAGAATGACGTAGGGCAAGAGCTTGGAGTTCTGTGTGAGAAATACCTTCCACAAGACGAGAGAGACAAGCTATATCGCAGATTGAGCAGGCTCAAGAAAGAAGAGGATAAGCGACTAGAGAGAGACGATTTTAGCTATGATTATGAGCTTTAAGACTAGCTAACGCTAGTCTTTTTTGGATAAAGAAAAAAGAGGCTTAGTGCCTCTTTTTATCCTAATTCTGTATTGAGAGCCTCAAATAAAACTTTCTTATCCATAGTTACCCTCTCTAAAGAGTTTCAAAATATCTTTTGGCTGACTTTTACGGTTCGCCTGCAAAACGTGTTCTCTTGTATGTGTACCTTCTGTTAAAGCATCTTGAAGGGTTATTTTTTGGAAAGGTGTTAAGGTAGGATTTTTCAACAATTGCTCTACATCATCAGTAGTTAGTTTAGTCTCCTCATCTTTAATGACCTTATAAAGATAGCGAAACCACAAATCACCGTCACTTCCAGCATGTTCACTAGCTCTCACCATGTAATCGTACCATGTTGTCATTATTATTCCCCCTCATCTCTTTGAAATCACTTGTCATTCGCCATTTCTTCGTTGATTTCACTGTTTTCTGTAATTGACTCCATTTGCTCATCTTGCAGATGTTCAAAAGTAAGCAAAATTTGCTTATTATCAGTAAGACTCGCAAAGAAGTCTTCTAGTAGGGTAGAAAAGCCAAGCCCGTGAGGCTCTTTCGTCAGCAAGCCCTTTTCTAAAAGCTTCTTAGTGAGTTTTTGCACGTTAGAATAGCCAATTCCAGCACCTTCAGCCGTTTGTTGAAGCGTATCTAGGTACGTCTTTCTGCCCTCTAACATAGGGGCTTTATCCCACATATAAACTAGAAGAGCTGGGGCGCTATCTTCGTGCACGTCATAGGCGCTTAGAAGCTCCCTACACATGAGTTCTATGAGGGCTTTCTCCATCATGCTCTTGAATGTTATCTCTAGAATTTTCGGCTCGTGGATAGCGTGCTTCTTCGCGATCATTTCAACGCTGGCATGGAGGTCTTCTGTTTTTCTCGCCTTTCTTCCACTCTTTTTCTTCACTACTGGCGCTTCAGATGGGCTTTCAAGGGTTTCGTTTAGGTTTTCAGCAACCTCTACAGGCGCTTGGTCTTCTTCGTCAGCTACTGGCTCGTCTGATGTCATGATGATTTCCTCCATGAAATCATCAAAGGCATCATCATTCTGTGTCTGCCCATTCACGCTGGTGGCGTGTTGGGGCGGTTGGAACGTTCTTACATTTTGGTCTAGGCTGACAAAGCCTCCGCCTAATTCTCGTAGGTCTCTATTCTTGTTCATGTTTTTGAACTCCTTTTCTTAATGTTTTATTAAAATCTTTTTATTTATCTTTCTATGATATAATCATACCATATTATAATTAGTTTGTAAAGAATTTAATGAAACTTTTTTAAGATTTTAACAAAATAATTAAAAGATTTTAATAATACTTTATTGTAGTAAGCAAAATAAACCTAAAAAGGCTATAAACCCTTGATATATCTATCTTTATACTAATAGAATAGAGGGCTTTCTGCTTTGCTACTGCTTATCACTTTTTTAGAAAGTCCTATGCTTTTTTGTATAATTGTCTTTCTATTTTTTAAAAATCCTCTTTTTCTCTATTCGTCTTGATTATATTATTAAAGTCTATTATTTTATATTTCAATAATATACAATATTTTCTGATGAAATCTAATTCAGATTTTAACAAGAGGAAAAAGAGATTTTAATAATATATAATTAAATATTTCAATGATATACAGTAGCATATTTTAATAATACAAAAAAGAGGATTTAATAATATACTAGGGTTTGTAAAATATATCATTAGAATCTTTTTTATAATTATTTAATAACATATCTTTATATAATTAAAAGAGATTAAAGTATAATGTTTAATTATATGTAGAGTAGATTTTAATAATATATAGGTATATCATTAAAAGGCATTATATAAGAGATGAACCCTTGATATATCTAGCTTTATAGTTTTACCATTGGGCGCTTTCATGCGCCCTTTTATCTTTATCATCTTTATTAAATTGCTATTTTTATAATTTGTGTCTTGATTTAGATTATATTATTAAAATCTTTTTTATAATTATTTAATAATACTTTATATTATTGAAATCTATTTTGTGATAATTAAATAATATCAAATTGTATTATTAAAATCTATATAAAGGGCGGAGATTTTTTGGAAATCAGGAAAAATGGTATAATAGAGCTATAGAAACGGAGGTCTGAACATGAACGAAGAGGAAAAAGAAAAAGAGAGGATTTTTCTCGAATTGCAGGCGGAAATCAGAGCAGGGATAGAGGCGTATGAGAGAGGGGAGGGTATCCCTCTAGAAGACGTGATTGCTCAGTTGAACAGTGATAGATAGCTAGAATAGTCCTCAGAGGCTCATACGAGCCCGTAGCGCCATTCTAGGGGGTGGGGTGGTATAATTATATTCCCGACTAAAACCAAGGGGCTTAAAATCGATTTTAGGAGGGATTGAGAGCGTGGGACGCATTTAATCTCTTTTTTTGTGCATTAGATAAAGGGTTTTGGTGTAAAAAATGGATTTGGCGATTTTGGAGCAGGCTTCCGGACTTTTTTCTCAAGTATTATTTTTTAGGAAAAGTGGCAAAAGTGTTGATTTAACTGGATTTGTGGAACTTTTAAGGAGAACAGGGGTTTTTTCTTCTTAAATTTGTACTTGCTACAAATGCAGTTATATCAAGGGGTTAGGTCAATACTGGAGAAAAAATTACGGTGGATATTTTAGGAAAGTAATCTATCAGGCTAGCATAGGTAGGTTAGGAGAGAAGCATAAGTCATAATGAGAGCGAAGCGATCAGCCTTGCTAGCCGTTGAAAAGCTAGTCTATCAAGCTAGTAGGTAGTTATTAGGTAAGATATGTAGGTCATTAGACTTGTTTATTAGACGTACCTTTTTCTCATGTATTAAGGATTTGTTTTAAAAAAATAACATTATCAATTTATGTAGCTATTGTATCAAATATAATCTTTTGTAGGGGAAACTGTCGTCGTCTTATTTTCTTTAGACGACGACAGTCGTCTATTTAGTCCTATTTATTATTATTTAGACTATTTGAGGGTATCAAGAAATTCAGTAAAATCAAGGGTTTTCAGGGTCAATACATGAGAAAAAGGTACGCGATACATGAGAAAAAGGTACGTGATACATGAGAAAAAGGTACGTGATACATGAGA
>ERZ772932.1573-NODE-1573-length-10678-cov-3.653017_pt1 | contig 10678 bp, 9 predicted proteins | sample MGYA00511684_ERZ772932 | MGnify/ENA primary metagenome ERZ772932 (study PRJEB29015, sample SAMEA2738078) | human oral metagenome | biome: human oral; feature: human-associated habitat; material: saliva | place: China | collected 2210 ...
AACCAAAGTCTCTCCGGGAACAATCAGCGAGCTGAATAAGAAGGCCTATGCCCGCATCGAAGTATGGAGAAGCCGCCCTTCGACAGGGAAAAATACCCATACGTTTACGTCGATGGAATCTATCTTCGTCGCAACTTGGGCGGTGAATACGAAAATGTGGCAATTCTAGTTGCAATTGCAGTCAGTCAAGATGGTTTTCGTGAAGCATTGGTGCTGCTGAGGGAATGAAGGAAGATAAATCCAGCTGGGTCAAGTAAAACTCATTGTCGGAGACAAGTGCCTTGGAATGCTTGAAGCTGTAGGTGAAGTGTTTCCAGAGGCCAAGTATCAGCGTTGTACAGTCCATTTTTATCGCAACGTTTTCTCGGCTGTCCCGAGATCTAAGATAAGGCTTGTGGCAAAAATGCTGAAAGCAATTCATGCACAAGAGAGTAAAAAGGCTGCGCGAGAAAAGGCTGCAGCCATAGTTGCCGAGCTTCAGGGGATGAAACTGAAAGAAGCCGCCAAGAAGGTCTCAGAGAGCATTGTACCTCACCGTCTTTGCCGACCACTTCACCGTGGAATTCAAGTCCGGCCTCACAATCGAAATCGAAGCATAAAAAAGCTCCTCACCACTGAATCGAATCGGTAATGAGGAACCTTGGTCTGTCTTTTAGAAATAGAGTGTGTGAAGGAATCTCTGTAAATAGGATTTCCTGTGATAGGATTTATGTCTGAGGGCTTACAAAAAGCAGCGTTATCGACCTTCAGACGGTTGCTTATTTTATAACGGATACAGGTTGACATGTCTACAGCGGACGGAGAATTCCGCCCGTTTCGGCTGTTTATCGTGTCATTCGGGAGGCCGGTCTTCGTACATGATCGACAGCTCGCCGTAAACCTGCCCCCAGTTCCGGATTGTCATGCTCCATTTTTTCGTAGCTTCAAAGGTGCCCAGATACAGGGCCTTCAGAAGAGCCTGGGCACTGGGGAAAACGCTTCTCTGACGATTCAGCTTGCGGTATGTGGCGTTCAGACTCTCGATCGCATTCGTCGTGTAGATGACGGTTCTCACATTTGCGGAAAACTTGAAGATCGGAGTGATGACATCCCAGTCGCGTTCCTAGCGTTTCATGGCGTTCGGATATTTTTCCGACCACTTCTCTGTGATCCGGTCCCGGTTGGCGCGCCCCCTGTTCCTCGTTGGGAGCATTATAGATCGTTTTAAGGTCATTGGCGAAGGCCTTGCGGTCTTTGTCTGACACGTATTTTAACGTGTTCCGGACCTGGTGGACGATGCAGCGCTGATATTCTGTCTTCGGGAAAGCCGTCTGGATCGCCTCGCGGATCCCAGTCAGCCCGTCAGCTGAGATAATCAGGATATCCTTAACCTCACGGTTCTTAAGGCTGTTGAGGATGACGTAAGCCGCCATCTTCCGGATGATCCCATTATCCCGAACGGAGTAGTGGATTGCATCGATGTAGAGGATGGGGGCAGGATCTTATCCGTCACATCCGATATGAATCCCTCAGAGGCCTCAAAACCATAGATATCCATGAGCGTGTCAGAGATCTGGCGGGAGGTCATCCCCTAGGCATACATGGAGATAATCTTCTGATCGATGTCAGAAATGTCTTTCTGCCGCTTCTTTAAGACTTTAGGCTCAAACGTGGACTTGCGGTCCTGCGGGACGTCGATTCGCATAGAACCGTAGCTGGAGTTGACAGTCTTTTCCTTGTAGCCGTTACGGTAGTCATCCATCTCGGCTTCCATCATCTCCTTGATGGTGCCACCGAGCAGGTCTTTGAGAGCATCATGGATATCCTCGGCAGTCTCAATGTCGTATTCCTGTAGGAGTTGCTGGATGATCTGGCGTTTGCCTTCGGTCATCACGACTTTGTGGATGGGTTTCTTTTCTCTTTTTGTCATAGTAAAGGACTCCTGTGATTAGTGCATATCACAGGAGCCCCTGAAGGTATTTCTTATTCCGTTTTTACAGAAAAACTTTCATACTCTCTATAAGGCTAATTTCACTGTGTCACTTCCAAAAATTTGTGTATGCGCCACCATGTTGTCGTGCCGCTATGATATAATTCTGAAAAATGAATCGTAGGTGATAATTTATGAAAGAAATCCTTGCACCAAATGGAGAATACATATCTGCTCCGGATTACAGAATAACTACGTTTGGATTGACCTATGAACAAAATGCAATGGTCAAAAGTGCATTTCCAACAAACGGATATGTGCTGCTTGATACAGATGCCCCGACAGATTTAATTGCCATTTACGCAGTTTCCAAAATTATCAATGCGGCAGCGTTGGATAACAATGGCTTGAAATTGATTTTTGAGTATTATGCAGAGGTAATCGACAATATAGTCGAAACGATTTTCTGGCTTGGCTCTCCCAAACCTCCGCAGACATTACGCAAAAAATTCCGATGCTATGAAAGTTTCGATGAGATGGCTTTCAATTTGAAATACCATCTTTTGACTGCTCACAGTAAAGCTAAAAAAGCAAGTGATTTTAGCAGAAGATTGGCAGATAGTTTGCTTATTCTTTCCCTTGTTCGTCTGCATCCGGGTATTCGAACACAAGAGCTTGCTGATATAACAGAACTTTCTATGCGTACTGTGCAGCGATACATTGCAACCTTACAGGCTACCGGTGAGTGGATAGAGTACAATACAACGAAAAAAGGTTGGCAGCTACAAAATGGAGTCTCAATTCTTTTTGGTGACCACTTGAAATAGTTGTCGAATAGAGGAGTAATATTTCCCACTTGTGCGTTTATACCATAAAATAATCAACGGTTTAAACATTTAAGCTTGAAAGGACGCCTACAATGGAATACATAGCAAGAGTTAACCTAAAAACAGACTGTCACAATAGGAAGGAACTAATTGATTTTTGCCTTCAAAATAAAGAACAGTATCTGGCTATTGGGTGGAGTTATGTCTATTCTCCAGATGAAAATAAAATACTGTCTTATCAGGATTATTATTATGCCGTTAAAAGAGCTGTTAAAATTAGAAATAAGAGAATAAATCCTGTACACAATATTTTTTGGAATGCCAAAGAAGATGATTTGTTTTGGACAAGAGACTTGGAAGGCAATTATTGGATATGTAGAGCTACCGGATGTGCTTTACCATATTTTGATAAAGATATGGATATAGGTGCAGTTGTGCCTATAGAAGCGTATAAAGTCGGAATGGAAGTACCAGGACAAATTAAAGCATCTTTTAACAGACCACGAGGCGGAACAGCAGAAAAAATCAGAGACGATGGAATTGTGGAGTATTCGAAATATGTTTATAATTTAAAATCAGGCAAATCGCAGTATGAATATGTAACAACCAAAAGTGATTTTTTAAGCAACTTGCCTGACTTTGAATTGGAAGAGTTGGTAATTTCTTATCTTCAAATTAAAGAGAACTATTATCTTTTGTCCAACTCTATAGCTAATAAGTCTACAACTGTAAAAATCGAATGCGAACTGATCTCTCGTGATATATCAGCTCCCCGAAAAGCAGTTGTTCAAGTGAAAGGAGGTCATAGTAAAGAAGTTGATGCATTAGACTACATGGATTATGTAAGTCATAATTATTTAGTTTATTTGTTTGCGCCGACCATAATTAACATAGATAAAACAAAAAACGTAATTGAAATTACAAAAGATGATTTAAATTCATTTTATAAAGAATACAAATCTATACTTCCGGAATCTATTGTTAGATGGGAAAATTTGTTTGTCTAATTTCTCAAGAGAACAGGAGGCGAATATTCAAAATGAAAATTGACTTTGGACAAATGTATGGCAGTTATGACAAAGACCAAATATTGTCGGCGCTTCGGAAAGATGTATTATCGGCGCTTAACTCTATGTACGGCAACCAGCTCGATGCAGCTGTTCAGAAACGTTTTGTGCAGGAATGGCTTGCCATGGAACAGAGCGATACTGTTCTTGATGTAGCTGCGCTTTATGAAATGACTATTTGGTTGAAGGCAAACAATATTCCCTATTGGATGCGTGGCTGTTCCGGCTCCAGCCTAATCCTTTACCTTTTGGGTATTACTTGCGGAAATCCGCTGCCGCCCCATTACCGTTGTCCGAAATGCCATCAAATCCGATGGGATACAGGGCATTTAGACGGGTTTGATTTATCGCAGGACAAATTATGTGAACAAGATGGAACACCACTTATTCCTGATGGGCACAATATTCCGTGGCAGACACTGTGGGGATACGGTGAAAGCATTCCTGTTTTTGATATTGATTTGCCTGCATATTTGTATGATGATTTTGCAATGGCATTAGAAACACACTGGCTCAACCAATATAGATCTGCTGCTGACTATGATAGTCCAAATGATACGAATAGAATAAGCAAGCATTTTTTCAACATAAGTTTCATGTTTGTTTTGGATGATGTGGTAATTCACAAATTATTCCATACAAAGGTTGTAAATGCATCTTGCGTTCAAATGGCATTAAGCGCATGGCAAACGCTTTTGAATTACACAAAGCAGTATGACGATGAAATGATGCCGCCGGATTCTTTCGCTGATCTAATTTCATTCCTCGGAATTACTTGTTCTACAGGAACATGGGATGAGGCAACATATTCTATGAGTACCTACCTTGGATATGAATTGTCCGATATGATTGCCTTTCGGGATGATATATACCAATATCTGTTGGCTCATGGATTTTGGGAAAAAGATGCTTGGCGAGGTATGGAACGAGTCCGCAAGGGTTTGGAACTTCCGGTTATTACTGAAGAAATGAGAATCTCTCGTGATAAATGGGTGTTAAATCGCTGCGATAGGATTGCATATCTAATTCCCAAAGCCCATGTAGTCGAGTATATTTTATTTCGATTGAAAGCAATGATTTTGCCAGAGTCAGAACATAGATTATTCACCGGATATGAACAATTGGACAGAACCATAGCAGGCATTGATCAGTCGGATGTAATCTTATTAGGTGCAAGACCTGGTGTTGGAAAGACAAGACTTGCCATTGATATAGCGGAACACATTTCTGCCGTCGAGAATAAAAATGTGGCAGTATTCACACATGCTAATAAAGTGAACTTCACACATTCTGATATAGTGAACCGATGGCGCGGAACTCCCAATCTATCTGTATATGCAGAAGATTCCCTTAATATAAAAGCAATCTACAATATAATTTCTGCTGACAAGGTAGATTTTATTGTGATTGACTGTCTCCAAGCACTTAGGGAATTACAAAACAGAAACGCACAAACCGTTAAAGCGGTCATGCGAGAGATTAAAAAATTGGCAAAGGAAACCAATATCCCGATTCTGCTACTTTCGCATCTTTCAAGAAAAGTTGACCGTAGAAAAGGGCGTTTTCCTCTGGTGGAGGATATTCCCTGGCATGAAAGTGTCATTTCCTATGTAGATATGGTTTGTTTGCTTTATCGTGAAGCGTATTACGATGCCAACGCTGATAAATCTGAGGCACGGTGCTTTGTAAAGAAAAACGTTCACGGTTGGCTTGGCGAAGTATTACTTAAAATAAACTGGGAAAAAGAAGTTGTTCCCAAAAATCCTGAGCTGAACTATAAATTTGTTTCTGCTCTATTCCAATCTTTACCGAGTTTGTTTTACAATTCGGTGTTTATTTGCACGAAGTCAGCGCAGATAGACGATTTTGTTTCGGAACTTTGTGATAGATGTGTAGTACAAGAGGTTGATTTTAGAAAATTGAGTGAGGACATCTTAAATGCTTGCGACTGCCTCGTTATTAAAGGCTTTGAAGAAATCGAAGGGATACATGAGGCACAAGAAAGTTTGATTTCAATCATCAATAAAGCACTGAAACTGAAAACACAAATCATCCTGATTTCTCAAAAAGAATATTGGAAAATGGCGATAGACGGAAGATTGCGCTCCCGAATATCTTGGGGAATACATGCCTCCTTATAAGCCATATGAAAACGATGCCGCTCGCAGAAGTTAAACACTCCCACGGGCGGCGGTGCTTTCAGCAATTCAGCGGTTTGTACTCTGTCACGGCTTTCAGGTACTGGTACCGCCAAGATCTGGGGAGTTCTTTTGATGTCGTTACGAATGAGCAAATACGAGAGATCCAGGACTGGATCAATCAGCTCCCCCGAAAATCCTTTCACTACAGTTCGCCGGAGGAATAATTTCAGACTGTCCTACTTGATCTTGCAATCTAGCTTGAGTTTCTAAAACACGGCTCCCCGCCACCGATGATGGCAGTGTGGGAGCCGTGGTCTGTTTTCTTTAGTTCTTTTTCTTCGGCGCAGGTAGCTCCAAATACATCGCTTCAAGCAGTTTTGTTAGGAACTCCTTATTGTCAACGTCATCAACGAGTAGCATTTCCTTTGCACCGTCATACGGCAGTTCCATATCTGCATTCGGCATCATAGCCACAGCGGACTTCGTAGGCTTAACGAGAAATCGGTCATCATAAATGCCGCCGACAATCTTGCCGCGATAATAGATGATGAATTCGCCCATCATCGCCCGGTAAGATACATCGTTCAGTTCAGACAACTGCTCTAATATGAACTCCAAGTATTCTTTGCTTGATGCCATATAACAATTCCTCCAACATCTATATCGGACACTCAACTCCCCAACATCTAAATCGGCAACTCAACTCTCACACTTTTTGAGCCGGATTGCCCTTGGATAAGTTACCGCAGAGCGATTACCGCCTCCGCCTGTCCGAAACCACCTAAAGCCGAAAAGTGCCTGAAACCAGGGGATTTCAAGCTTATTCCACACCGACTTTTGACATCAATACTACCGTCTCCACATGCATGGTTCTCGGAAAGTTATCGACCGGGCGCACACGCATTAACTCGTAGCCGTTGGCGCGGAGGTATTTTATGTCCCGTGCGAGGGTCGCGGGGTTGCAACTCACATAGACAATGCGCGCAGGGGAAAGTTCAACCATGGTGCGAAGGGCGGTCTCATCGCAGCCCTTACGCGGCGGGTCCACCGTGATCACATCAATCCGGGTGTCCGGATTTGCCTTCTGCCAAGCAGGCAGCACATCCTCGGCGGCTCCGGTAAAGAATTCTGCGTTTGCAATGCCGTTACGCTTCGCATTTTCCTTGGCATCCCGAATCGCAGCCGGCACAATTTCCACACCGTAGACCTTCTTTGCCTGCCGCGCCAAAAAGAGGGAGATGGTCCCGATACCGCAGTATAAATCCCAGACGGTCTCGTTTCCGCTAAGCGCTGCAAATTCGAGCGCCGCGCCGTACATGGCCTCGGTCTGAACGGGATTCACCTGATAGAAGGAGTGCGGAGAAATGCGGAAGCGGATGTCTCCTATGCTGTCCTCGATATAACCCTTGCCAAAAAGCGTTTTCACCGTGTCGCCGAGTATCACATTGTCCCGACGGGTGTTGGTATTGAGAACCAGCGTCTCAAGTTTAGCATCCCCTCTGTCCGCTGCCTGAAGCGCCTTGAGCAGCGCCTCCCAATGCGGCAGTTCCTTGCCGTTTACAATGAGACAGAGCATATATCCCTTGGTCGCACGGCTCTTCCGTATCAGAGCGTGGCGAATAAGCCCTCTGCCGCTCTCTTCGTCGTAGGGGGCAATCCGAAAACGCCCCATAAAGGCGAGTATCACTTCCAGAATGCGCGCATTTTCCGCAGCGCCGATATCGCAGTCAAGCCAGGGAATCACGCGGTGACTCCGGGCAGCATAAAAGCCGGCAACGGGTCTTCCGTCCTCGCCGGCTGCAAAGGGCACCTGGGCCTTATTTCGGTAGCGGGACGGCTCATCCATCCCGACGATTGCCTCCGTGACAGCATCCAAGCGTTCCGCCGGGACTTCACCGATGCGGAGGAGGTCCTCCCGCACCTTGTTCGCCTTTAAGTGAAGCTCGGCCTCGTAGGAGAGCGCCTGCAGTTGGCATCCGCCGCAGCGCTGCTCGACCGCACAGCGCGGCGTGACGCGCTCCGGCGAAGGTTTTAAAAGTGTTTTGACGCGCGCAAAGCCGTAGTTCTTTTTGAGCTTCATCGCAAGACAGCGCGCCGTATCCCCGGGGAGGGCGCTCTTCACAAACCAGACAAAGCCGTCCGACTTGCCGATGCCGAGCCCCTCATCGGAGAGCCCCGTAATTTCCAGTTCAAACTCATCATTCTTACGCATGCGGTCTTCTCTTTCTCTCTTCAAAGCGCATCCTCCCGCGCTTATACGCCGCTCTCGGAGGTCTTTCTAAGGTTGCTGTCCAGAAAACGGTTAAACCCAAGCCAACCGTTATTTGCCCCGGCGGCATTCAGGAGTTCTATAAAGGTCTCCATCTTTGCGTCGGTATTGTCCGCGAGATTTAAGGCCATGGCCTCAATCAGCGCGGGTTTCTTCGGGGAGCCGAACTCAAACTCGCCGTGGTGTGCGACAATGCAGTGCCGAAGCTCTGTTGCGCGCTTCTCCGGGAAGTTCGGAATTTTTGCGATTGCCGCCGCAAGCATCTCGCAGCCGATTACAATGTGACCGAGCAGCTGTCCCTCGTCGGTGTAGGCGTTCTCCGGGAAGGCCGAGAGTTCGCGGGTCTTGCCGATGTCGTGACAGAGCGCCGCGGTGATGAGGAGATCACGATTTAAAATCGGGTAGTTTCCACAGTAGTAGTCGCAGAGTCTCGCGACACTCAGGGTATGCTCCATGAGGCCGCCTATGAAGCCGTGGTGCACGGACTTGGCCGCCGAGTTCAGGCGAAAGCGCTTCACAAAGACAGCATCGTCCACGAAAAAAGCTTTTAAGAGCTGCTTGAGATAGGGGTCGCGTATCGATTCGATGCAGGCCAAAAGCTCCTTGTACATTTCGTCGTTATTCCGCGCGGAAACCGGCATATAGTCGCCGGGATTATACTCGTCCTCGTTTGCGCGGCGAATGCGACTCACCTTGAGCTGCAACTTGTTGTTGTAGAGGATTACATCCGCATCGACCGAGACATAGTCAAGTTCCTCGAAATCGCCGATACCGGGATTTCCGGGCTCCCATATCTTTGCGTCCACCACGCCTGTCTTATCACGGAGCTGGAGGCTCTCATACTCCTTTCCGCTCTTCGTCAAGTAGACTGCCTTCTGCTGGCAGAGGTAAACTTCCGAAATATGGGTGTTCTCCCGGAGCGTCTCGATATATTTCATGTTATGTCCTTTCTGGTTTGACTTTATCTGCCCGCAAGCGTCGCAGTGAGCGCAATGGTCTCATACTTCTCTCTGCCGTTTCGCATGAGGGTTAGGCGCAGGGCATCTCCCTTCGCAACCTTCTCCATAACGGATTCCAGGTCTCGCATGTTTTGAATCTTCGTGTCGCCGAGCGAAATCAGGATGTCCCCCGGCTGTACGCCCGCCGCATAGGCCGGTGTGTTTGCCTCGACGCGGGAGATGTAGACGCCCGCCGGCATGCCGAGATCCCGCTGCGCGCTTCCCACCTGCCTGCCGTAAATGCCGAGCAACGCAGTCTCCTTCCCGTTCATCATGCGCTCAATTGCGGGTTTAAAATCCGAGAGTCCCATGACGGTCGCCGTGTTGTTCTCCCCCGACTCCGAAAAGAGTCCGGTGACCCAGCTCGCCGTCCGCATTTAACACCCAGCTTCCGGACGCAGCATCCGCACTTACATCCGGAAAATAGATGGTCGCATAGCCGTCCACAACGCTCACGTTGGTCTGCACATTCGAGAGTATCCCGTACTTCACGGAATGTATCATCCCAAGCGGTGAGCCCACAAAGAAGAGGAGCTCCCCCCGCTTTAAACGATAGGAGTTTCCAAAGGGTACCAGCGGGAGCTTCCCCCAGCTATCCCGATTTTCTTCGGTGAGCGGAACCGAGAGCACCGCGAGACCATATACATGATCCCGCATCTTGACACTCGCCGTGGCCTTGTCACCGCGGGATATGGTCACGGTCACGCTGTCCGTTCCTTCGACGGCCGCGCTCGTCGTGAGAAACAAGAGCTCGTTCTCCGTCTTTGCAACCGCAAGTCCCGCGTAATTTTCCGAACTCTCGAGCGCATTGTTAAACCAGTCCCGCGCCGCCTGCTCGTGGGTCACCGAGACCACCGAGGCATCGGCGCTGTCCGCGAGTTTCCGGAGAGTACCCGCCATCTGGCGCAGGTCGCTCAGCTCATAATTTCGGCTCTCCAGCACCTGCTCCACCTGCTCGCGGACATTCTTATTTTCGACCGCTGCGCTCTCTTCTCCGCTGCCCTCCGTGTTCTCTACGGGGGAGCTGAGTTGCTCGTTGGTCTCGACCGCGCCCTCGCTCTCATCGCGCTCGATGCGCACGCTCTCTTTTCCCGATGCAGCCTTCCAACGCTTCGCAATCATGGGGCAAGCCGCACAGGCAACCACCGCCGCGCCGAGCGCAAAACCGGCACCGGCGAGCGCTGCCTTTCCGGCCAGCCCCATCAGTTTTTTTCTCTTCTGTTTTTTTTCGGCGATATGCTGTGTGATAAACTCATCTTCCCGCATAAAGCTCCCTCCGCCGCTGATTGTATGATAGTCCAGTTGATTTTGCGCGCGCCGCGCGCTCCGCTAAACGCCCGTATTTTCAAGGTTTTTCAATCTGATATCACGCGGAAAATCTGCGCAATACGCCCCGGTTAGTAACACATTAGTAGCGCACGGTTACTCCGATCATGCGCCAAAGTGAATGCGTTAGTAACACTCTCT
>ERZ772932.1574-NODE-1574-length-10678-cov-3.454486_pt1 | contig 10678 bp, 6 predicted proteins | sample MGYA00511684_ERZ772932 | MGnify/ENA primary metagenome ERZ772932 (study PRJEB29015, sample SAMEA2738078) | human oral metagenome | biome: human oral; feature: human-associated habitat; material: saliva | place: China | collected 2210 ...
CTTAGATGGCGGAGAAGTCGGTGAAATTCTTTTGCCGAAGGCCTACGTGGCGCGAGAAATGCGCCCCGACGATGAAGTGACGGCTTTTATTTGCTTGGATCAGCAAGAGCGCCTTGTTGCGACCTTGGAAACCCCGCTCGCTCGCGTTGGCGATTTTGCCTTTTTGCGTGTGGCTTGGACCAACGAACACGGTGCTTTCTTAGACTGGGGCTTGATGAAAGACCTCTTTGTGCCTTTCCGCGAGCAACGAATGCGCATGGAGCGCGGGCGTTCCTACATAGTTTATGTACGCATCGATGAGGAAACGCAACGCCTAATTGCTACTGCGAAGGTCGAACGTCACCTAAAGTCGGCCACACCGGAAGACTTTCATCGCGGTCAGGAGGTAGAATTACTCATCTGGCGCAAAACACCCATTGGCTACAAAGTGATTGTGGACAACAAAGTCGATGGCATGATTTACGACAATCAGATTTTTGAGCCGATCCACATTGGCGATCGTTGCAGCGGCACCATTGTGACGGTGCGCGAAGACGGTAAACTCGACGTTTCCTTGCAACGTATTGGTGCGAATCGTTTTCGCGATTTCTCTGAAACCTTGCTCGACGAACTCAAGGCCGCAGGTGGTGAGTTGCCCTTTTCGGATCGGAGTTCGGCGGAGGTGATTTCCGCGCGTTTTGGTGTGAGTAAGAAGACTTTCAAGCGGGCTTTGGGCACTCTTTATCGTCAAAGATTAATCCAACTTTTCGACGAAAAAATCACCTTGGTTTAGCAATATTTTTTTCTTTCTCGACAATTTTTTTCGTGAGATAATTTGTGATTTTCAAAATCTCGTTCTATCTTTGCAAGTGAAAGAGGCGTCATCCTCTAATTATGGAATAATAGTTTTTTCATCTCTATATAAGTTCTGTGAGACCTCAATTCGTCGAGAGACGGGTTGAGGTTGTTTTTATTTCCAATTTCATTCGAACGCTACGGAGCGAGGTTTCAAGGGTAAAAGTTCGCCCTTTGTGTGGCAAAGCCCTTTAGGGCGCGGCAACCTCTTGGCTGCGAGGTCCCGTTCGTGGTGTTTACACGCGACCGGTCCGAAAGTGGCGTAAGTGGGGTGGAAAAACCGTCGGGCCGCCCTTGTGGCGCGCGCCTTGATGTGCGAATTGCGTCGCGAAAAAGGCGGCGGCGATCGCTTAGAGTAAAAACCGGTAAAAGTAGTTCCTTTTCTTTACAGAAACTGTTTACCTTGCGCTGCACGACGACGAATAATCTTTCAAATACGACTGATTTACTGCACTTTCAGTTGGTCTTGCGCGTTTGCCGGAAAAGGAAATTTTGGGTGCAAAACAGGCGTAAAAAATGCCTCGTTTGGGTTTTGTTGGCGCGTTGTATCCGTCAATTTTATTCCCCATTTGTTTGGTGAAAACATAGGTGGAAATGCCCGGCGCTTTACGGCAAAAGAAACGAAGTGCAAGCCGGTTAAAACTTGCACATTCGTCGTTTTATATCTTTTGATTTTGTGTTTGGAATGCTTATTGCCTGCCTAATCAATAGGCACATTAAAAGAAGGAGCAGCTCGCGTCGAGTTGTCTGCCCTTGCAGCGGCAATTTCAGCGATAGATCTGCAAGCTAACGGAAAGAGGCGCGTGTCCAATCCGCCCGAGGTTGGCGGCGGCACTTGCGGGTAGTGCACGTGAAGTCCTGTGTGAGTTCGCCAAAGAACTCGGAGCGGATGGCCACGCCTTTTCCTTTGTGACATAGTTGCTTGGTCGCATCTACGCACTAACCGGCTCATAGATTCTTCAATTAAAATCCGACAGCTCTCTGACGCAAAAAAAGTTTTCCCTCACTCACGTTTGGATAAGGACTTCAAAAGGGAATTCACTTTTTTCTGCATCCGATGGCCGTTTGTCACCGGTTATATGTTCAATAAGTCATGCTTCTTGTTAGAAGGCCGCGCGGCCATTGTCGAGCAGCAAAATCAAGCGTGGGAGAGCCCAATGAGGCCCTGTGGCCTCAATAGAGCGCGACGATAATCTCCGCTTTCTTGTGCGCAGCAATCACGCACATTGTTCCGCCATGTTCAGACTAGTTCTCCTTATCATAGTGTCCAAAACACAAGCCTTAAACCCACACGGCTTGACGTGCTGTTCCTATATACATTAAAGATAAGTCGGGAGCTTCTACGAGTCGGTTTCGATCTCATATTGCTTTCTCCTTTTCGGCCGTAATCGGATTCAGCTCACACATTTCCAAAATCCGATCAGGCAGAAACCATGCGAAAAGAGAGTCACAACAACATGCTCCACATACGCAGCATATCATTCTCTATATCGTCTGTCTCCCTTTCAGAAAAGGTGACTTCCCACGAGGGGTGCGTTCCTCTTCTGCTTGCGGCGGCAAAGATAGGTGAAAGAGGAATAAACTACCAAATTTACTATCGGAAAATTTGACCAATCTGCGCAAAATAAGTATTTTTTTGCAACTAAGCAGAAAAGAATTGACAACAGCTCTTTGAAAGAGCGCATTTATTGACGAAATAGAGGTTTGTAAGTTGCGAATGGGAAATATTTTGGGTCATTATAGCGCAAGTCGGATCGTGCGATATGTATTAAACCATCTCCTTTACATCGTTTTGTCAAACATTTTACCGAAAATAGGGCCAATCCTACCTGCTTATAATAAGCGCGGTTTTGACCAAGTCAAATGCATGAAATCATCTGCATTATAGCTGCTTTAGCTACTTCAACGTGTGCTGAGTGCGGGTAAGCAAGTAAGACCGAAAAATGGGTTTAAGATACAGTAGCTACGCAATAATTCTGACCAAGTATGATGGCCAACTCAGGGGCTCTTCAAAAGCAAGCTATGTGTGCTTTGATTCATAGTTGTTCGAATGCAATGTTAGACGCCCAACGATTGGACAATTTCGTTTCCGCTCGTGAGCGTACACCTTTTTTATCGTGAGGTGAAGCTCTTTTTCTCACGAGCGTAGACCTTTTTTATCGTGATCACACACTGAACCAAAGGGATATGAGGTCTTTTATTGGTGATATATTATGTTGTAAATCAATATTTTGAGCGAATGAAAGTTGACGCTTGTTTTGTCCGCCTTTCGCGGCCTTCTTTTTTTCCGCATTTCGAGGTGCGTCTGCCAAGGCTTGGGGCGAGCGATGCGCTACGGAGGGGTTTCTTGCGGCGACGGACGAATGAGAGGGCAGTATTTGGGGCAGCGCATATAAAAAAGTTCTGCCCACAATAGCGTGGACAGAACTTTCTGTATGGATCAAATGGCGCGCAAGGGCTTTGTAAGTGCGCTAAGCAGGTTGCTCATCAAAAAATGGCCGCATAAAAGGACAGCTAAGCGGAAGCAGGGCGCGCTGAAAGTTGGAGACCGGTTGAGCCGATGGCGTGCGCAGCAAAGGATATTCGCCGCCGGCGAAAGGCCAGCGCGTCAGAGCCAGCCGTTTTCCAAGTACCAGCCGACCGTTTCCTTGACCCCCTGCGCCAAAGAATATTGCGGGCGGTAATGGAGTTCGTCCTGTGCGGGTCGAATGTCGCAGCGCCAATTGCGTTGCCGCAAGATGCGATATTTATCGCCGTTGAGTGTGGCCGCCTTTCCTGAAAATCCCGCCACCGTTTCACTGACGAAGCACGCCGCCTTCAGCACCCAGAACGGCGCTTTCAGGTGGAGGACGCTCTTTGCCCCGATCTCCTTTTGCAGCAGGTCGGAATAGTCGCGACTATTGTAGTCGCAGCCATCGGAAAGGTTGTAGGCTGCGCCCGTCTGCCCATACTGCAAAGCGGCCAAGGCAGCCGCGGCGAGATCTTTCACGTAGATGAAGGTGATGGTCTGCGGTTTGAAGCCCACGGCGAAGTCGATCCCCATCGCAATGCTTTTCGCCATCTTGTAATAGTCGTGTTCGCGCGGCCCGTAAACGCCCGTTGGGCGCAGAATAATGTAGTCTAAGCCGGCAATAGTGGGCAGTAAGGCTTCGGCGTCCAACTTACTGCGCCCGTAAGCCGTATTGGGGTGCGGCGTATCTTGCGCGGTGTAGGGGCGATTATCGTCTTCGTGGATCGGGCCGAAGACGCTCAGTGAACTAACGTAGACAAAGCGCCCGCGGAGCAAGCCCGTTTCGACCAAAAGGCGTGCGAGGCGCTCCGTATATTCCGTGTTGATGCGTTTGAAATCGGCCAAATGGCGGCATTTCGTGGCCCCGGCGCAATGGATAACGCCATCGAGCGGCCCTTCCGTGCGTAGTAGATCAGAAAAGATTTGGCGCATGCCTTCCTCATCCGCATAATCGAGGTAGAGTAGGTGGATGCGCTCATCCGTAAGGTAGCGCAAGTCGGCGCCACGGCGAACGGCGGCCCAGACTTCATAGCCGTCGGCAAGCGCCTGCTCGACTACGTAACTGCCAACAAAACCGTTGGCGCCTGTAATGATAATCTTCTTCATAGCCCGATCTATAATTGTTGCATATCATTGAGCCGTTTGTACTGGCCGTTGAGCGCAAGGAGTTCTTCGTGTGAGCCCTGCTCGACGATGCGCCCTTCGTGGAGCACGTAAATCTCATCGGCGTTGCGGATGGTCGAGAGTCGGTGCGCGATAGCAATGGTCGTGCGCGTCTTCATCAAGTGCTCCAAAGCCTCTTGTACCAGTCGCTCGCTCTCCGTATCGAGGGCGGAGGTTGCTTCGTCGAGGATCAGGATGTCAGGGTTTTTCAAAATGGCCCGCGCAATGGATATGCGCTGCCGCTGACCGCCCGAAAGTCGACAGCCGCGGTCGCCTACGGGCGTGTCGTAGCCTTGTTCGCTCTCCATAATAAAGTCGTGGGCGTTGGCAATCTTGGCGGCGGCAATGACTTCTTCGCGCGTGGCGTGGGTTACACCAAAGGCAATGTTGTTGAAGAAAGAGTCGTTGAAGAGAATTGCCTCTTGATTGACGTTGCCAATCAAGCCCCGCAGGTCGGCAATCTTGAGGTCGCGAACGTCTTTTCCATCGATCGTGACGCTGCCTGCGTTCACGTCGTGGAAGCGTGGGAGTAAATCGACCAAAGTAGACTTGCCCGAGCCGCTCTGCCCGACGATGGCGATGGTGCGCCCGCGCTTGACGGTCATATTGATATGGTGGAGGACGGTGGCGTGGTCGTTGTAGCCGAAGGATACGTCGTTGAAGCGTATTTCGTCGGTGAGATGCTCAATTGACGCAGGATTTGGAGGCTCGGTAATATGGTCTTCCGCGTTGAGAATCTTGTTGACGCGGACGACACTGGCCATTCCCTTGGGTATGTTATAAGCCGCTTTCGATAAATCTTTGAGGGGCTGAATGATGGAGTAGAGAATGACCATATAAAAGATAAACGTCGGCGCATCGATTGGCGGATTATTGCCATCCAAAATCAAAGTGCCGCCATACCAAAGTACGGTGACGATGAGTACGGTTCCTAAAAACTCGCTCACCGGATGGGCGGACGATTGGCGAATGTTGACCTTATTGGATGCCCGCCGAAAGTCGTTGGTGCTGCGATCAAAGCGTTCGCACATCTTTTTCTCAGCTGTGAAAGCCTTAATAATACGCATGCCGCCCAAAGTCTCTTCGAGTTGGGCCATTGTATCGCTCCACTTGTTCTGTGCATCGAGCGATTTGTGTTTAAGTTTGCGCCCGATCTTGCCCATTACCCACCCCATAATCGGCAGGACGATGAGCGTAAAGAGCGTCAGCTCCCAACTCGTATAAATCAGGACACCAAAATAGCAGAAGAGGAGAATGGGGTTCTTGATCAACATATCCAGCGAACCCGTTATAGAGTTTTCGATCTCGTTGACGTCGCCGCTCATGCGCGCCATAATATCTCCTTTGCGCTCATCAGAGAAGAAGGAGAGCGGGAGACTGACAATCTTGTGGTAAACGCTGCTGCGGATGTCGCGAACAATGCCCGTGCGCATCGGAACCATTATGCCGACGGAGGCGAAATAGCAACTCGTCTTCAGCAGCGTGGCCGTGATGAGAAAGAGGCCGATGAAGAGGAGTGCGGTGGAGGCGCCGTAGACGTGAATCAGGTCGGTCGTGTAGTAATATAAGTTGTTGAGGAGAATATCTTTGAAGCTCGTGTCCGGTGTGTCCCACGGAATGAACGTGTACCGGGTCGTGTCTAATCGAAACAAGATCTTCAGCATCGGCATCAGCGACAAGAAGGAGAAGACATTGAGTACGGCCGAAAGCAAATTAAAAAGCAGCGAGCCGAAAAGATAGCGTTTGTAAGGCGCTACGTAGTGAAGCAGGAGGCGAAAGAAGTCTTTCATATCGTGAGTTTGAGCAACGAGAGGCGATATTAGCCGCCTTTTACCCGCCAAACTTCCGCTTGGCGGCGGAGTGTGGGTTGGGGGAGCGGCTTAATGCGTCCTATTATATATAATGTATGGAAGAGGCGGCTTTATTTTCGACCGAAGTCGGCCGGTATCTCGCCCCACTCATCCGTTTTCCATTTCCGAATTTTGTTTGTAAAGGAGTGTGTTTGCAGCCAACGCTCGGCGCGTTCAATATACGTGTAGACGGCTTCTGTTTTTGCGTTGCGCGCTAATTTAGTCTTGCACCGGCGCTGCCGAATCCACAATTGCGCATTGCGACTATCCGAGTAAATGGTCAATGTTTCGCCCCGCTGCTCGAGCAAAGCCAAGGCGTGGACGATGGCCAAGAACTCTCCGATGTTGTTTGTGCCGAAGATCGGGCCGAAATGGAAGATTTCCGCGCCCGTTCGCAAGTCGACGCCGCGATATTCCATCTTCCCGGGATTGCCGGAGCAGGCTGCGTCTACGGCCCACGCATTGGCTTCCACCTCCGGCGGGAGGGGAAGAACCGTATCGTGGCGATAGTCGGGCGGATTGAGTGGTTCGTTGGCCTTTCCGCGCGTGCCGGACTTCGCCGACTTCACACCGCCGCCGGCTTTGGGGCGGCGCGGCGCAATATAAGCCTCCGGACCGGCCGCAAAAGCCGCTTCCGCCTCTTGGCGCGTGGCGAAAGCTTTGTAGCGCGCAGCGCCGAAGCCGCTCACCTGCGCCTGGCAGTCGGCCCAACTGGTATAAATGCCCGGCACTTTGCCTTGCCAAACGACGTAAAACTTACTCTTCATCCGTTGCGGCGCAGCGAATTACATTCTTTCCGGCACTTCGATGCCGAGTAGCGACATACCGGTGCGAATTACCTTGGCTACGTTAGCCGAAAGCACGAGGCGGAAGCGCTTTTTCTCTTCGTCGGGCTCGCGCAGGATACTGAAGTCGTGGTAAAACTGATTGTACTCTTTCACCAAATCGTAGCAATAGTTGGCTATCGCGTTCGGTGCATATTCAGCGCCGGCTTGGCGAACGATAGCGGGGAACTCCGCCAAGCGCTGCACGATGCTTTCTTCTTTATCCGAAAGTTTCGCGCCCGCAGTGAGCGTTGCGGGGATGCTGATGCCGCCCTCCTCTGCCTTGCGAATGACAGAGCGGATGCGGGCATAGGTATATTGAATAAAGGGTCCGGTGTTGCCGTTAAAGTCAATGCTCTCCTCGGGGTTGAAGACCATATTTTTGCGTGCGTCTACTTTGAGCAAGAAGTATTTGAGGGCGCCGAGTCCTACGATGCGCGCCACTTCTTGCTTCTCTTCCGCCGGGCGGTCTTCAAACTTGCCGGCCGCTTCGATGGTGGCTGCGGCTTCGTCCTGCATCGCGGCGATTAAGTCGTCCGCATCTACGACGGTTCCCTCGCGACTCTTCATTTTGCCGTTAGGCAGTTCAACCATACCGTAAGAGAAATGCACGAGTTCCTTGCCCCATTTGAAGCCCAGTTTGTCCAATAAAAGACTCAAAACCTTAAAGTGATAATCCTGCTCGTTGCCCACGACGTAGATCATCTTATCAATGTCGTAGTCGTTGAAGCGTTGCGTTGCCGTGCCGATGTCTTGCGTCATATAGACACTCGTCCCATCAGCGCGCAAGAGGAGTTTTTGATCCAAGCCGTCGGCCGCGAGGTCGATCCATACAGAACCGTCGTCCTTGCGGAAGAAGAGTCCTTGCGCCAAGCCTTCCAGCACCTTTGCTTTGCCGTCCAGATAGGTTTTGCTCTCGTAATAAATCTTGTCGAAGCCTACGCCGAGTGCGCGATACGTCTGATCGAAGCCGGCATACACCCAATTATTCATCTTTTCCCAAAGGCCACGCACCTCAGGGTCGTTTTGCTCCCATTTTACGAGCATTTCGCGCGCCTCTTTCATTAAAGGCGCTTCGCGTTCGGCCTGCTCTTTTGCGGCGTCGGCGGTGAGTCCTTCCTTTTCTAAGCGCGCCTTGAGCTCATTTACCTGTTCGCGATAGTGCTTGTCAAAGGCTACGTAATAATCGCCGATAAGGTGGTCGCCTTTCTTGCCCGAACTCTCGGGCGTTTCGCCGTTGCCATACTTCAACCAAGCCAGCATAGACTTGCAGATGTGTATACCGCGATCGTTCACGATGTTCGTCTTTACGACCCGATTGCCGTTCGCTTCCAAAATCTTTGCGAGTGACCAGCCGAGCAGGTTGTTGCGCACGTGGCCGAGGTGAAGCGGTTTGTTCGTGTTGGGCGAAGAAAATTCGATCATTACGAGCGGCGCATCTGCCGTGACGGGCTGCAAACCATAGTTTTCTGCCGTATGTATATCATTGAGCGTATCGATCCACGCGGCCGAGTCAATACATAGATTCAAGAAACCCTTGACTACGTTGAAGTCGGCTACGACGCTGCTGTGTTCTTTCAGATATGCGCCAATCTCTTGCGCCGTCTCTTCGGGTTTTTTGCGAGAAATGCGCAAGAAAGGGAAGACGACGAGCGTCAGATGTCCCTCAAATTCGCGTTTCGTCTTTTGTAATTGTATACTTGTCGGCGCTATCGTCTCGCCATACAGCGCTTGGAGCGCTTCGACGACGTCAATCGCCATTTTTTCTTCTATCTTCATCTTAATCTTCGCTTTATTCTGTAAGAATGACGGCGCAAAGTTACGATTTTCCGCGCAATCGGCGCCTTTCGCCGCGGTGCGAAATCGGCCGGACGCCGCGCCTTTGCTCATCTGTTTATGGGCATTGTCGGCTCGTCGTTATCTGTTTGCTTTTGTGTGCTGCGCGGCGCGGGCGTTTGCTGACGTTTGAGGCGGGCAAACTCGCGCTTGGCTTTGGCCAATTGCTTTTGAAATCCTTCGTCTGCGTGCAGGCGGGCTATGGCGGCACTGCCGGCTAAGCGGGCAATGTCTACGTCACTCTGATAATGATAACCGGCAATGACGCGACTTTGTCCTATTTCGTAACCACGCAGTAAGATGGCTTCCTGCCGGTCGGGGTTGATTTCAGCCAGTACGAGCGCTACGCCCCAACCTGTGGCGGAATGGCCGGAAGGGTAAGAGCCTGTGGGGCGATATTTCGCTTCAGAAGCCGGCACGGCCGTTGTTTCGTTAAACTGCACGTAAGGGCGTTTGCGCAAATATTTCTTTTTAACCGTGTACGTCGCATTACCGCAATCGCTGTCTAAGAGTTCGACGAGGCGAAACAGTTCGGGCGTTGCTTCCTTTGTAATAGTTTGTCCGAAAGCCTCGGAGAATTGTGAGGCCAAGGCCGCGGGCGACTGGTCGGCATCGCTTGCGGCTTGCCGGCCGCGAGCCGTGGCGCGGAGCGACTTGCCCCATTGGTGGCGCTCGATGTCATAAAAGAAAGCCATACTTGTCGTATCGGGCGGCGCGGGCAAGTATAGCAGACCATCGGGCAATTGACTGCGCTGTAAGAACGAAGGGTACGCTTTCGCCTGCGCACTACCGATCTGCGCGTAAGCGCTTGTGGCGAGGAGGTTCAAACTGCAGGCGAGCAAAAGGGTAAATAAAGGTCTCATTGGTTGGAAATGGATGTAGTCAGCGGGCAATCTGCGTTGCCTTGTGCTTGAATGAGTGTGACTTGTGCAACAAAGGTACGCAATAAATAGACTCTATCCGCTCCCCGCGCCGCTTTAATCTGCTTGCGAGTGGGAGATAGGACAGAACAATGCGCACTTTTAAGTTGGCAAACGAGCGCAGGCCTCGGTCGCTTCTATGCGTAGATGCTCGAAACGTGTTGCTTCATAAACGTTATCGAAAGCAGTATATAGCAGCCCGATGGCCTACAATTATCACTTTTTATAGCGAGAGAGCAAATCTTGAAAGTCGGGGTCATTACGTAGTTCCTTCCAATCCTCATCTTGCTCCACAAAGTCTACTGTGATTTCATTTCTTGCGAGTGTGTGCTCCAAGTACTTCAGCGCCTCTGCTTTTTGATTTCTTATGGCAAAGAGGCAGGACAAATTATAGGCATCTCCTCCATACTTAATCGCCAATTTATATTTTTCAAATGCTTCTTTGTATAGTTCTTCTGCTTCGTTGCCTGATTTTGTCTTTGCTAGCTCCATTAAAGCAACTCCCCAATTGTAATATGCGTCATAAAAGTCTTGCTTATACGTTATTGCTTTATCATATTTTTTGCAAGCTTCTTTGTATAGTTCTTCTGCTTCGTTGCCTGATTTTGTCTTTGCTAGCTCGATTAAAGCAACTCCCCAATTGTAATATGCTTCATAAAAGTCTTGCTTATACGTTATTGCTTTATCATATTTTTTGCAAGCTTCTTTGTATAGTTCTTCTGCTTCGTTGCCTGATTTTGT
>ERZ772932.1579-NODE-1579-length-10665-cov-19.408011_pt1 | contig 10665 bp, 10 predicted proteins | sample MGYA00511684_ERZ772932 | MGnify/ENA primary metagenome ERZ772932 (study PRJEB29015, sample SAMEA2738078) | human oral metagenome | biome: human oral; feature: human-associated habitat; material: saliva | place: China | collected 2210 ...
GTGGTACTACAGGTGAGAGCAAGGGAGTTATCTTGACTTATAAGATGTATCAGGCTGCTATGGATGCGAATAGAAAGAGTGTGCCTGTAAATGAAAAAGACCGTGTTATCAACTTCCTTCCGTTCAGTCATGTCTTCGAGCGTGGTTGGGCTTGTTTGTCTCTCGCTGCGGGTGCAGAATTGATTGTAAACACTTATCCAAAGGAGATTCAGCAGAGTATGCGTGAGACGCATCCAACAAGTATGGCTTCCGTACCTCGTTTCTGGGAGAAGGTTTATGTGGCTGTAAAGGAGCGCATGGATAAGTCAAGCATTGTTCAGCGTAAGCTTTTCTATCATGCTTTGAATGTTGGAAGAAAGCGCAATATACAGTATCTTGCACGTGGAAAGCGTGTTCCTTTGACGTTGGAGATGGAGTATAAGTTTGTTAATAAGACGGTTTTGAGTCTTGTTCGCAAACAGTTAGGCTTGGAAAATCCACATCTCTTCCCAACAGCTGGAGCCTATGTTTCTCCAGAGGTAGAGGAGTTTGTACATAGCATCGGTATTAACATGATTGTTGGTTATGGCTTGACTGAGAGCTTGGCAACCGTTACCTGTGACCATGTAGGACTGCCTTATACCGTTGGTTCTGTGGGTAGACCGCTTGAGGGTATTGATATAAAGATTAGCGATGAGGGTGAAGTAATGCTGAAAGGTCCAACGATTATGCCAGGTTACTTCCGTCGTGATACTGCTAATGCAGAGGCATTTGATAAGGATGGTTACTTCCATACTGGTGATGCCGGTTATATGAAGGACGGTGAGTTATTCTTAAAAGAGCGTATCAAGGACCTCTTCAAGACTTCTAATGGTAAGTATATTGCACCACAGATGGTGGAGGCGATGCTGTTAGTAGATAAGTTTATTGAGCAGGTTTCAGTGATTGCTGACCAGCGTAAGTTTGTTTCTGCTCTGATTGTTCCAGAGTATTCTGTATTGGAAGAGTGGGCAAGAGAGAATCACATAGAGTTCAAAGATCGTGAGGAGTTATGCCAAGATAAACGTGTAAACGAAATGATGCGTGAGCGTATCGAAACCTTACAGCAGCGTTTGGCATCATACGAGAAGATTAAACGTTTCACCCTTCTCGCTCACCATTTCTCAATGGAAAACGGAGAGCTAACGAATACGTTGAAGCTAAAGCGTTCGGTTGTAAACCGCCGCTATCATGATGTGATAGAAAAGATGTACGAGGAGTAGGGAAGTAAATGAGTTGACGAGTAGACGTGTTGACGTGTAGGCAGGTTAGTTGTTAAGAAGAATTAGGCTGTGTTTTATCAGCTTTAATAGTTTCACTCGGCTTGCTATTTTTGATAGTCTTACTCGTTCTACCAGTTCTCCTAACCCCATTCCAACGATAAAAGAATAAAGATGATAACAGCAGATCAGCTAAAAGATATTCAAGAACGCACTGAAGCGTTGCACCGTTATCTTGATATTGACAAGAAACGAATAGAGTTTGAGGAGGAACAACTCCGTACACAAGCCCCAGACTTTTGGGATGACCCGGCTCGTGCACAGGAGCAGATGAAGAAAGTTAAGGATATCGAGAAATGGGTTAAAGACTATGATAAGGTACGTGCGTTGGCTGATGAAGTACAGTTGGCGTTCGATTTCTATAAAGATGAACTTGTCACTGAGGAGGAAGTTGATATCGCATACGCTAAGGTTCTTAAGGTAATCGAAGGATTAGAGCTTAAGAATATGCTACGTCAGGAGGAGGATCCGATGGAGTGTGTGATGAAAATTAACTCTGGAGCGGGCGGTACGGAGAGTCAAGACTGGGCTTCTATGCTGATGCGTATGTATATGCGTTGGGGTGAAGCACAGGGATATAGAGTTACTATCTCTGATATACAGGAAGGCGATGAGGCTGGTATTAAGAGTGTGACAATGAAGTTTGAGGGTGGAGAATATGCTTATGGCTACTTGAAGAGTGAGAATGGTGTGCACCGTTTGGTACGTGTTAGTCCGTTCAATGCCCAAGGTAAGCGTATGACAAGCTTTGCCAGCGTCTTCGTTACGCCATTGGTTGATGATACGATAGAGGTATATGTTGACCCTGCTCGCGTCAGTTGGGACACCTTCCGTTCGAGTGGTGCGGGTGGACAGAACGTCAACAAGGTGGAGTCAGGTGTACGTTTGCGCTATCAATATGAGGATCCTGACACTGGAGAACAGGAGGAAATCCTCATTGAAAATACGGAAACTCGCGACCAACCAAAGAACCGTGCTAAGGCTATGCAGCTCTTGAAGTCGCAGTTGTATGACCGTGCAATGAAGAAACGCATGGAAGAACAGGCTAAGATTGAGGCTGGTAAGAAGAAGATAGAATGGGGTAGTCAGATTCGAAGTTATGTTTTTGATGACCGTCGTGTGAAGGATCACCGCACTAATTATCAGACTTCTGATGTGGATGGTGTGATGGATGGTAAGATTGATGACTTCATCAAAGCTTATCTGATGGAGTTTCCAACGGAGGAATAGAAAGCTTCTTCTGTCTTCTCTGAGGGGAGGAAAGCGCCTAAGGAAAAGTGGATTGGGTAAAGATTATCGAAAGAAAAACCTGCGATTATCCCACTGTAATCCAATATTTCTCCTCCTTTTGCGGAACTTAGGGAGGTTTCTTCCCTTATTAATAATGATATACAACCTTTTAAAATAATATAACTATGAGTGAAAGAAGTAAAGTAAATCGTAAGGAAAGAGAACTTAAACAAGAAAAGCAGGCTAATCGTGTCGTTGCTTGGTTGGCTGTGATTTTAGTCGCTTTGGGCGTTCTTACAATCATTATAGCATCAAATAGCTAATAGTAAACAGGACACAAATGATACGCGACTGTTATCTCTTAGATCGTGACAGTCGCTTATTATATTAACAACAGGGGTCTCATGAGTGGATTAGAGATTGAAAGAAAGTTCTTAGTTCATAAGAATATGGACTGGAAAAAGCATGCAAGTAGTTGTAGTCACATACAACAAGGATATTTTGCAGCTGTTAATACCGTTCGTGTTCGTATCAGGGACGATAAGGGATATCTAACAATCAAAGGTCCATCACGTACAGGTGGGCTATCACGTTATGAGTTTGAAAAAGAGATTACACTGGAAGAAGCACAGCAATTAATGCTTTTATGCGAGCCAGGTGTGATTGATAAGCATCGCTATCTTGTCCCTTTTGAAGGTCATACCTTTGAGATAGATGAGTTTCATGGTGATAATGATGGACTCGTCTTGGCTGAAGTGGAGTTAGGAAGTGAGGATGAATCGTTTGATAAGCCAGACTTTATTGGCTTAGAAGTTACGGGTAATCGCCACTTCTATAATTCCCAGATGCGTCGCAATCCTTTTAAGCTTTGGCGCGATATTGTACCAGAAGAATACCGATAAGCACGGCTATAGTCGAGCCAATAGCATCTGCGAAGAAGTCGAGCCATTCACCACTTCGATTCCCATTCGTACAGTAGGATTGAAGAACTTCAATGAGTCCTCCCATGATAATAGGCATCAACCAGACCCATACAATGATGAATTTGGGGCTGGGCTGCTTTGTATTGCGTAAGTATTCGAGGCTTATACTTAGGCCTAAAACTAAGTAAATAAGACTATGTGTCCACTTATCTATAAACCGAACAGAGCTCAGTGGCGTTTCTGGAATAGTCATAAAACACAATATCCAAGTTCCGATTACAATAATACAACTAAATGGGTATTTAGTTAAGATGTGTTGTGTTATGCTCATATTTTACTTCTAATTTGATACAAAAGTAGATATTTTTTCGTAAATTTGCGCATATATTCAAATCAAATTTATATGAGTGAACAAAAAAGAGCGAAGTTTGGAAGCAAGTTAGGTATGATTCTTGCCACTGCAGGCGGTGCTGTTGGTTTGGGTAATGTATGGCGTTTCCCTTATATGACAGGTCAGAATGGTGGTGCTGCTTTCATTCTTATTTATATTGGTTGTATCTTGTTATTGGGCTTGCCTTGTATGATTAGCGAGTTCATTATCGGTCGTCATGCAGCCTCAAATACGGCACGAGCCTATACAAAGTTATCTAATGGGAGTGCTTGGAAGTGGGTTGGTTACTTAGGAGTGCTCACTGGTTTCCTCATTACGGGCTATTACGCCGTTGTTTCGGGTTGGTGTTTGCAATATGGGGCAGCCTCTGTCCTGAATCATCTGCATGGTACACCAGATTATTTCAAGTCTTATTTTACAGACTTCTCTACCAATCCTTGGAAGCCTGTTTTATGGACCGTAGCTATTCTGTTTCTCACCCACTACATTATTATTCATGGTGTTAGGAATGGTATTGAGCGTGCATCAAAGATTATGATGCCAGCCCTCTTTGTGCTTTTGGTGGCTATTGTCGTTGCATCTTGCCTTCTTCCAGGCGCAAGTAAGGGCGTAGAATTCCTATTGAATCCCGACTTCAGTAAGGTAACAGGCGATGTGTTCTTGGGTGCTTTAGGGCAATCATTCTATTCGATGAGTATTGCGATGGGGTGTATCTGTACATACGCCTCTTATTATAGTCGTCATACAAAGTTGTTGAACTCAGCAGTACAGATTGGTTTCATTGACACCTGCGTTGCTATTCTTGCAGGTTTGATGATTTTCCCAGCTGCATTCTCTGTGGGAGTAAGTCCTGATAGCGGACCATCTCTTATCTTCATTACCCTTCCAAATGTCTTTGAACAGGCCTTTGCAAGTATGCCAGTGGTAGGATATATCATTTCAATGGCATTCTATCTGTTGCTTTCAATGGCAGCGTTGACCTCATTGATATCCCTACACGAAGTGAGTACAGCCTTCTTCCAAGAGGAGTTGCACATCAGCCGTCCACGTGCTGCAATGATTGTTACGGCAGGATGTTCGCTTATTGGTGCAGTCTGCTCGCTGTCATTGGGCGATTGGAGTTTCCTCAAGGTGGCAGGTGTCGACCTCTTCGATGTCTTCGACTTTGTGACAGGACAAATCTTCCTACCTATAGGAGGACTTCTCACCTGCCTATTCATAGGCTGGTATGTACCCAAGAAACTGGTGAAGGACGAGTTTACCAACTGGGGAACTACACGTGGTATCTTCTTTGGTGCCTATTACTTCCTCATCCGTTTTGTTAGTCCATTGGCTATTCTCACAATCTTCCTACATCAGTTAGGTGTGTTCTAAGCCATTAGGTACGCAATTTTCCTCTATCTTCTCTATCCTTGAAAAGTATGAGAAGAAATCCTATACCATCCCCTTCTCCAATAGGAGAGGGGATGGGTAAGAAAAAAGAAGTATTAACTTCCAACATTAATTTACAACCTATTATCACCAACTAATACTTAATAATCCTCTAACCCTCCCTTATATCTATAATGATTTCTTCTTTTGAAGGATTTATCAGAGTTTAAACACTGTATACTATGAACCTAAAATCAATTTTCTATCTCCATCGTTCCGATCGAAAAGTGCTGTTGCTACTCTTGCTGTTTATCGTTGGTAGCATTGGTTTGATTATCTTTGTTGGCAATCAAACAACGGAAACTTCTGCTGTGAAAAGCGATAGTATAAGTAAGAATAAACCCACTTCTTTCTTCCGTAAAGAGCAACTTCCTACAGTTGAAACGGCAGAAGGAAAACACCTATTTCCTTTCGATCCAAATACAGCTACAGCCGAAGAGTTGCAGCAGTTGGGCTTAGCTCCTTTCCAAGTGCGTAATATCATCAAGTATCGTTCTAAAGGAGGAGTCTATCGCTCACCGATGGACTTTGCCCGCCTCTATGGTCTTACGCGCAAACAGTATCGAGCGTTAGAACCCTATATAACGATTGGTGACGATTACGAACCTGCCTCCACCCTCGCCTCTGTACAAGCTTATATTGCTCAAAAAGAAGCTGATAAGCAAGCCGCTCATGCAGCTTATGAGGCCTATAAGGCGCAAAACACGTACAAACCTAACAGAGGGAATGACCGTGACACCCTTCGCTACCCATTGAAGCTAAAAGTAGGTGAACATATCAATCTCGTTACGGCTGACACAACCCAGCTAAAGAAGATTCCTGGTATTGGCTCTGGGTGGGCACGTGCCATCCTTAACTATGGTAAACGATTAGGCGGATATGTTGCTGTGGGACAACTGCAAGAGATTGAAGGATTCCCAGAAGAAAGCCTACCTTACTTCTCTATCGCTAACCCACAGACAGAGAAGATAAACCTAAATACTGCAACTCTCGCACAACTTCGTAAGCATCCTTATGTGAATTTCTATCAGGCTAAGGCTATTTGCGACTATAGACGGCTGAAGGGAAAACTAACCAATCTCTCACAACTCCACCTATTAAAAGATTTTACACCCGAAGCAATCGAACGTCTGCGGCCGTATGTCGCGTTTTAGGTAGTCATGTTTTATAAGCGATTATAGGGTTCTGATAGAAACTCTTTACTATCTTTTTTCGTTGTGTTGATGCTCCGCACCATTGGTGCTCACCATCCGCACCAATGGTGTGGGGCGTTAATTCCCATGCTATCTATCGTTGTGTGGAATCTAATAGCAATTACTCCAACTGCTTGAAGATGATTTCTGATAATAAAAAAAGACATTCATTGCTTTGCATTGTCTTTCATTTAGCTTACCTTTGCACAAAGAATAAAGTAAACGCAATGGATATACAGGAGATTTATAAGATTTACCAAGCGCACCCTGTTGTGACCACAGACAGCCGTAACTGTCCTGAAGGAAGTATTTTCGTGGCATTGAAGGGAGCATCATTCGATGGTAATAAGTTTGCAGAAGCTGCTTTAGAAAAGGGCTGTAGCTATGTGATCATTGACGAAAAAGAATATGCAAAGGCTGGCGACGAGCGTTATATCCTCGTTGATGACGCCCTTGTAACTTATAAAGAATTGGCACGCGAGCATCGTCGTCAGTTCTCTATCCCTGTGATTGGTATTACAGGAACAAACGGAAAGACGACAAGTAAAGAACTTATCTCTGCCGTATTGGCTGAGAAGTTTAATGTACATCATACGGAGGCGAACTATAACAACGATGTAGGTGTGCCTCGTACGTTGTTAGGTATTCGTCCAGAACATGAGATTGCAGTTATCGAGATGGGTGCTTCTCACCCTGGTGACATTGAAAAATTGGTTACATACGTAGAGCCAACTTGTGGTTTGATTACTAATGTCGGTCGTGCACATCTTCAGGGTTTTGGTAGTTTTGAGGGCGTAAAGAAGACCAAGGGTGAACTTTATGATTTCCTAAAAGCTCATGGTTGTTTACTTTTTCTCAACGAGAACAATCCCGATTTGACGGAAATGGCAGAACAGCGAGCGTTTGATCGTATCATAACTTACGGACAAGATGAGACCGCTGATGTGCAAGGATATGTTGTTAGCTGCGCTCCATGTTTGAGGTTTGAGTGGCAGTCATCAAGCCTTAACACCCATCAGCCAGCACCTACTATCTACGAAGTGCAAACCCATCTCATTGGTTCTTACAACTTAGATAATATGTTGGCAGCCATAGCTATTGGTCTTCACTTTGGTGTTACGCCACAGCAAATCAACTATGCTCTGGAGAACTATGTGCCTCACAACAATCGTTCGCAGCTGACTGAGACAGCACATAACAAGCTTATTGTGGATGCTTACAATGCTAATCCATCCAGTATGGCTGCTGCGATAGAGAACTTCCAACTGATGGAGGTTGAGAATAAGATGGCTATCCTCGGTGATATGCGTGAACTTGGAGATGCGTCTGCAGAAGAACATCAGAAGGTTGTGGAATTGCTTAAGGCTACAGACATTCGTAATGTATGGCTTGTTGGAGAGGAGTTTGGTAAGACACAAACCGATTTCCGCAAGTTCCGCGACATTGATGAGGTGAAAAAGGAGATAGCTCTTCATCGTCCAGAGGATCATTATATCTTGATAAAAGGTAGTAATGGCATCAAGCTTTTTGAGCTTCCAGCCTTACTCTAACAAGAAAGAAAAACGGCGAGAAAGTTTGTGTTAGTTCCGAGAAAATAGTTAACTTTGCACTTGCTTTTAAGCTATCGGGATGTAGCGCAGTTGGTAGCGCACTACGTTCGGGACGTAGGGGTCGCCAGTTCGACTCTGGTCATCCCGACAGAAAAAGGGAAGAAGCCGTTTGGTTTCTTCCCTTTTTGGTTTTATTGGGCTAATTAGCCTTATTAGCCTAATTAGGCCTATAAGCCTTATTAATTATCATTCCCTTAGTTTTTCTCTGCAATCTTCAAGGATTGCCATCAACTCATCCATCTTTGTTGTGCGCAACATAGCGATGCGTGTCTTCTTAAAATCGGGGATTCCTTTGAAGATTGGCGATGCAGCTAAGTGTCGACGTGTGTGCAAGATACCACGATGTTCGTCGATACGTTCCACATTAATGCGTAGCATTTCTTCAAGAATATCAATCTTATCATCGATAGTTAATTGCTTCTCACCTTGATTGAATAACCACGGACAACCGAAGGTTGCACGGCCAATCATCACCGCATCAACACCATAACGGTCGAACTTCTCGTGCGCTTCTTCAATACTTGTAACATCACCATTGCCAATGATGGGGATATGAATGCGTGGATTGTTCTTCACCTCACCAATCAATGTCCAGTCTGCTTCACCTGTATACATCTGTGCGCGAGTACGTCCATGAATCGTCAATGCCTGTATACCGCAGTCTTGCAGTTGCTCAGCAAGATCGGTGATAATGAGGTTGTCGTTGTCCCAACCTAATCGAGTCTTTACTGTGACTGGTGTGTTGACAGCCTTTACGACCTCTCTTGTGATGTCAAGTAGTAGTGGGATGTTCTTCAACATACCAGAGCCAGCACCCTTGTTTGCCACCTTCTTCACTGGACAACCAAAGTTAATGTCAATCACATCGGGCTTTACCTGTTCTACAATCTTAGCTGCTTCAACCATTGAAGCTACATCCCTGCCATATATCTGTATTCCTACAGGACGCTCACTATCGTCAATGACTAATTTTGAAAGTGTCGACTTGATACTACGGATGACGGCATCAGCCGACACAAACTCCGTATATACCATGGCTGCACCGAAGCGTTTGCACATCTTTCGGAAGCCAATATCCGTCACATCTTCCATTGGAGCCAAGAATAGTGGGCGTTCCCCCAAATCTATTGTTCCTATTTTCATAGGTGCAAAGGTAACGAAAAGGCTTTGAATAGTAAAGGAGTAAGAAGGCAAAAAAGCAAAAAGAGGGAATGTTTTAATGTCCTTCCGTTAAATGTATGGACGCTTTTCGTATTGCTTTAACGTAAGAGCCGAGGTTGCTCATTAAACAAAAATATGGCTAAGACAGTCAGTATTCTATCCTATTATCATCCTCTGATATTGAAAATCATTTCTTTTTGGACTTCGAAAATAGGCAGACAGTGATTTGAAAAATCATTACATAATTTCAAGGAAAACTTCTATAACTAACGGCAAAAACACATATAAGAAGCAGGTTTGTAATCAACAGAGAATCAATTGGTTATCAAGTAGTAAAATAAAAGGTGCTTAATCGGACTTCAAAAGGGCGTTAGTAAGGGGCTTAAAGGGCACCTTTTGCAAGTCAATTAGGCGTCTTTAAGAACCCCAAAGAGCATGTATTGGTTTTGAGTCGCACGAAAATAATTTACAAACTTCATATAGTAAGGGAATACGTTGATAGTAGAAGACAGATAGACATTGCACCTAATTGCGTTTATCATGTAGTTTATTTCCCTTTATAAAACCATCTAATTAGAGGTAATCATACCATGTATGCGGATGAATCTCATTCTATTAATATTGCTGTCCGGTAAAACTTAAATAGCATAGATATCCTTTCGGAATTGCCTTTATATAGGTAATTCCGCATTATTTTTTGAAAACCAAGCCCCCCTAATCAAATAAGTCAAGTTCTTTTGGTGGTGCATTTGCTTTTTCAGCCATTATGATGAGTTCATCATTCTGTGGATTTTCCATAAATGAGATAAAATCGGTGTAGTACATCAGTGTAAGCCTTAGCATGGTTACCAATTGTGAGAAAGATACATTCCTTTTTATCATTCTGGCAATAACTGTACAGAGTAGATTGGCAATGAGTACTACCCATGTCTGTATTTGTATGGCATTTACACTGTCACCATAGAAGAAATGCAGGGGAAAGTTCTGCTTAAGCTGCTTATAAAGGGATTCAATAGCCCATCTGCGCTTGTAAATCTCCTCAAGGTCTTTTACATCAAGCTCAAAGTTATTGGTCAGTAGAACAACTGACTTATGTGAGTTATTACTCCACAGTTCCACACGTCTTGCCTCGTGCCGTATTTCTCCTTTCTCAAAGAGAATCTTCTTGTCAGTATGTGTAACCAGCCCGTTAGGGCTTACATAGGTTACTGAGGATAGCTCCTTATACGTGAGATTCTTCTTCATCTTAGTCACATAGCACACTCCCTCCTCCGTAAGTCTTTGGAACTGTGCATAATCAACGTATGCCCTGTCCATCGTAAGGGTTGCATCTTTGGGGAGATGTACTTCTTTAAGTAGATAATGATCATGCGTAGCAGCAGAGGTGAGCTGTACAACCATAGGCACGCCAACATGATACTTCATGAC
>ERZ772932.1582-NODE-1582-length-10653-cov-3.787790_pt1 | contig 10653 bp, 12 predicted proteins | sample MGYA00511684_ERZ772932 | MGnify/ENA primary metagenome ERZ772932 (study PRJEB29015, sample SAMEA2738078) | human oral metagenome | biome: human oral; feature: human-associated habitat; material: saliva | place: China | collected 2210 ...
TACACCAATATTGCTGAAGGTAGCTGGATAAATGACTTCGATTATGTAGTTATTCATCGAGTTGCCGTTAAATACACAGGTCGTGGTATTGCTACCTACATGTTTAAATGGATTTGTGAGAACTATCCTAACGTGCGCGTGGATACTCATGAAGTAAATATCATTATGCAGCAAACACTAAAGCGAGCAGGATTTATTCATTGTGGTCATATTTTAGGACACGATGCAAAGCCTCGTTACGCTTTCCACTTTGCAAACAATTAATTGACACATTGTCTACCAAAAAAAGAACCTGCGAAGTAATCTTCACAGGTTCTTTTGCGTTTGACTTACTACTTCTACTCACGTTACTGAGAGCGCTTCTTTCCTAAAACACCAGCGCCAATAAGAAGAGAAGAGACAACTGTAAGAGATACTACCGCATAAGAAGCATCGCCAGTTGAAGGAAGCTTAGACTCCTTCTTCTTTGGCTTCTTAGGTGTCTCTGAAGGTGGAGTTGTTGGAGTTGGAGGAATATGAGTGTTAGTGATGGTGAAGCCACTAGTAACATCGCCTGTCACCTCAGCGGTATAACCCTCAACTTCATCCTCAACTACAGTGTACGTAATGGCTGTGGTAGTGCCAGTCTGATTCTTATCGAGGTTACTAAAAGTTGCAGTCCAGCCATTTGCGTCAGAGAGAACCTCACTCTTACCAGTATCTACGCCGTCTGCATAAAGGTGTACGGTAACTGAAGTAGGACGAGTGCCGTCAGCGTTATTTTGATCTTCCCAAACCTTGGATACAGAAACGCTTACCTGCTGCTCGCCAGTTGCAGTACCGGCACCGCGAGGGTTAATCCACCAACCTTCACGAGTGAAGTTATCAGTGTTGCCATCAAAATCAAGAGTTGCTCTATTGTCTACCTGGGTAACGTTGGCTGGAACAATGGTCTTGTACTCAAGCCAGCAATCCTGGATAAGTGGTTGGAAACCAGCAAAGTTAACCTGATTATTGAGTCGAGCAAAATCAAGAGTGTAACCATTAGGAGTAAAGGTAATTGCAGGAAGAATCTAATCCGCAGAAAGCGTCTGAACAGCACCGTTAATAAGGTGGAGAACAAAAGAGTGCTTAAGATATGGACCAGCAAGCTCATCTGAAGGATTAACGCCAGTACCAGTAAGCTTTGATGCATCAACGGTATAAGGATTTACAATCTGATCCTTAACAGTGGCATTAAGCAGACCAACCTGGGTGATATCAGATGGAGTTAGGTTAACAACCCAGCTGGTAACGTAATAATCATTTCCAGTTGTAATAGTTGCACCAGAAGGAAGCGTATAGGTTGTCTCTGCAGTTGCGCCAGTTCTGTTGTACTTAGTAATTGCAGTATCCATTGCAGCAATAGAACCGCCATACGTCATGTTAAGGCTGGTGTTACCAATATTGAGCGTAGTGCTGCCATTGCCTCTCTGTGCAATTGCGCTTGACCAATTGAGCGAGAAAGACATCTGGCCATGAACGTTAAGAAGACCCGCAATATTGTTATTGAAGGTAACAGTCATGGTATTAGGGTTACTGGTAGGAGTTGCCGTACCAACAGAAATACTATTTCCGTTTGCATCTACACCCATAACCTCAAAAGGAGCTGGAGTATTATTCTCTAGCTCTGGAGGAAGCATAATAGTAAAGGTATCACCTGGTTGTGCAGGGGCACCATTGTTGAGCGCATAATCAAAATTTACACGCACGTTACTACCAACTAATGTTGTATAGCTAGCATTTGAAATAGTTGGTGTGTACTCAACAGCTTGTGCCTTTGTGTTGAATACAGTGAGCGCAGCAAATACAGTGAGCACAAACATAACCGCAAAGCTCAAAGACCTGTTAACTAAACCCTTAGACTGCATGATGCTCCTCACAGCTAGTTCAAAGATTTATTTATCTGCACACAAATAGCTGTACAAAACAATAAGATTTCTTTGAAACTCTAACTTCTTACTTAAAAATATAAAGTTCTAAAGTACTCATGTCAAAGAACTATCTATATCTCCATAAAAAAACTCCCACACGAAGTGCGGGAGTTAATATTTTTTTGGATTGTAAGGAAAGCCTACTTACCCAGAAGCTCCTGAACGTCAAGAGCAATCATGTATTCCTCGTTGGTAGGTACAACCAGGACGCGTACCTTTGAATCTGGAGCAGAGATGTCACGGATTTCACCGGAGCGAACCTTGTTCTTCTCCTCATCAATCTTGACACCCATCCACTCAAGCTCTTTGACAACGCCAAGACGCATCTCATCGGAGTTCTCACCAATGCCAGCAGAGAATGCCATGGTATCAAAGCCGTGCATAGCCTGAGCCATCTCCATGATGAGCTGAGACGTACGATAATAGAACATATCAAGTGCAAGCAGGCAGTCCTTATCGCCAGCGTGAGCGCCATCCTCAATATCACGAGAATCGGAATGACCAGACAGAGCGAGAAGGCCAGACTGCTTGTTCATCATAGTGTCAATCTCATCGATGGAGTAACCACCAACGCGAGAAAGATAGAAGACAGTAGCTGGGTCAATAGTGCCGCAACGAGTGCCCATGATAAGGCCATCAAGTGGAGTAAGACCCATGGTGGTCTCAAGATCGCGACCATCCTCAATAGCGGAAAGAGAAGCACCAGAACCAAGGTGGCAGCTAACCAGCTTGTGAGTCTGACCGTTGGTAAACTCATTGGTTGCACGCCAAATGTAGCGGTGAGAAGTACCGTGAGCACCGTACTTACGGACGTGGTATTTATCAACAACATCGCGAGGAAGAGCATAGCGATGTGCCTTCTCTGGCATATTGAAGTGGAAAGAAGTATCGCAAACGATTACATTGCCGACCTCTGGGAAGAGTTCGCGGCAAATCTCAATAACATCAGCCTCAGCATAGTTATGAAGAGGAGCAAGTGGAGCAACCTCACGGACCTGAGCCAAGACCTTATCGTCTACAACAGCAGACTCTGGGAAGTACCAACCACCCTGAACAACACGGTGACCAATGCCATCGATTGGCTTATCAATAGTCTTAAGGATGTCAAAGACATGCTTAATAGCAGTCTTGTGATCAGGAAGAGCAACCTCAAGCTTCTGCTTCTCTCCACCAAGCTCCTCGTGACCAACAAAAGAACCTTCGATACCGATACGCTCGCAGTTTCCTTTTGCGTAAACCTCGCGGGTGTCAACGTCAAGAAGCTGATACTTAAGAGATGAGCTACCTGCGTTGATAACCAGTACGTTCATGTGACTCCTCTTTCCGTGAAGCAGAAAAGACTACTAAGTCTTCCTCTCCTACTTCAAACAAACATAACCGCATGACATCATAAACCCCAGAATACCCCGGAGTTAAATAGACGAGCAAAAAACTTGAATATTTTTATTTACAGCCCATTGAATCGTCCATCATTTTGCCACCTAAAACGTGGAAGTGGACGTGGTTGATTGACTGTCCGCCGTGTTCTCCGGTATTGGTAATTACACGGAATCCAGTCTCCCTAATTCCTGTCTTTTCTGTTACTACAGCTATAGCTTTAGTAACACTCTCAAGTGTTGCAGCAGGAATACCATCAATGATGTTGTCATAGTGGCCCTTTGGCACAACAAGAACATGCACGGGCATAAGAGGATTTAGGTCATTGAAAGCTACAACGTTTTCATCCTCATAGAGAAAATCTGTAGGAATTTCTTTGTTAGCTAACTTACAGAAAATGCAGTCAGACATAGCCTCTCCTTTACTCATCTAAATATGCAGTAGAAGGTGCTGCGGTAGTATCTGTAATTGCAGCTCCTGCCTGAGACTCATCAAGAAGAACCTTGACTTTTTGCTCTGCCGTATCAAGTCTTCCACGAAGGTCTTTAACCAGTTCAACACCACGAGCATACAGAGCCAAAGACTCCTCGAGCTCCAGGTCTGTGCCCTCAAGCTTACGTACAATCTGCTCAAGTTCAATAGAAGCGTCTTTAAAAGTCAGCTCTTCGGTCTTCTTAGTATCCATGTTGTTCCCCTAATCTATGAGAGCTCAATATCAGAAACAGTTGCCTTGATTGTTCCATCCGTCATTTTGACCAGCAAAGAATCTCCAACCGAAGCATCTTTGGCCGTTTTAATGACAGACCCCTTTTCATCTTGGACATATGCATATCCCCTTGTAAGAACCTTTAAAGGAGAAAGTGCATCTAGTTTTCCTGCAAGCGAAGAAAGAGAAGCCTCATATGGATGAAGCATGGCAGCACTGGCTCTGGTAAGTCTTTGCGACTCAACAGAAAGCATCTCTTTCTTTCTTAAAAGAAGCGCTGGTAGAGCATCCATTAATCTTTGCTCTGTCTGATTAAGATCTTCTGTTCTTGTAGAAATAATATAAGCAGGATCTTTTAGACACGGACGATCAGACAGCTTCTCTAGCTGGAATTTTTTACTTGATAGGGCATTTCTCATTGCCAAGTTGGAACGCTGTTCAACAGTAGTTAGGTCCGCCTTATAAAACTGCAAAATCTTTCTTGTTGCGTTTCCAAGGCGAGAAATTCTGTTGTTAAACGTAGTTTGTAACTCACTAATAGCGGGAGCCACAGACTCTGCAGCAGCAGTTGGCGTTGAAGTCCTTCTATCAGAAACCATATCTGCAATGGTGGTATCGGGCTCATGACCAATGCCCGTGATAACAGGAACTGGACATGCAGCAATAGCGCGAGCCACTCCCTCGTCATTGAAACACATAAGATCTTCAAATGAGCCACCACCACGCACCAGCAAGATTGCATCTGGTCGTGTAGTTGCAGCAACCTGGAGAGCTCTAATAATAGTTGCAGGTGCATGAGTACCTTGAACAGCACAGCCAGATACCTCAAGCTCTACAAGAGGGTTTCTGCGCGCAAGCGTACGCTTAACATCATCAATGACACTGCCAGAAAGTGAGGTAACTACACCAATGCGTGTACAAAACTCTGGAATGTAACGCTTTCTGGAAATATCAGTAAGACCCTCTTTTTCTAGCTTTTTAGCAAGCTGTGCCACCTTTTGGCGAAGGTCTCCTTCTCCGGCGATCTGAATAGTACGCGCATGAAAAGAAAGCTTGCCGCTTGAAGCGTAAATATCAAACTTTCCTGTCATCTGGATTTTCATGCCGTCTTGCAACGTAATGCCACTAGCAGCATAAATCTTTGACCAGACAATAACTGCCATAGAACTAACAGGGTCTTTTACGTCAAAGTAACAATGCCCAGACTTATAGTTTGGACCCCTAAATCCAGAGACCTCTCCAACCACCGTCATAGATGGCATCGAGGCAACTTCATTTTTTGCAAAGAGCACCGCATCAGATACTGAAAGAACAGAATCTTCTTTCTCTTGAATCTGATCCATTACTAATTCCTGCTTCTGGAAGAACCAAGCAGATATAGAAGCTGGAGTGCAGAAACCATTGCAGCGGCTACGTAAGTAAGAGCAGCGGCAATCAGTACCTTTTTAGCGCCATTGTAGTCAAAGCCTGCGGGAGCGTTTGCCTTCAAAAAAGCCAATCCACGCCTTGAGGCATCAATCTCTACAGGAAGCGTAACTATATGGAACAAGAAGGTAAATGCATACAGCCAAATTGCTAGCACGGTCATGCCTGAAACATTTAGCAAGACACCAGCAATAAAGACATAGATCCATGCTGCGGATGCTAAATTAACAACAGGAACAAGAGCGGAACGAACGCGAGATGGCATATACATTTTGGCTGTCTGAACTGCATGGCCTGCCTCGTGACAAGAGACAGCAACAGAAGCTACGCTACCCTCAGAGAAGTTTGCATCAGAGAGGTGCAGGCAATTGTCACGTGGATCAAAGTTATCGGTGAGCTCACCAGAAATTCTCTTGATACCAACATTGGCCGCTCCGTTAGTGTCCATCATGGTACGAGCAACTGAAGCGCCAGTGGCATTAAACCCAGAGGGAACTAAAGAATACTTTTTAAATTCATGTTTGATGTACCACTGAGTGCCCAGTCCGAGCACCAACGAGGCAACAACTAAAATAACGTATGGAATAAACGCACCTGAGTAATACATATTTTCTCCTATCTATGTATAAAGATGAGTATACCCAACTCACCGGACAAAAAGTCAGGTTTGCAAGAGTAATCGGTAGCTACTTGTTCTTAAGCTTAGGAGCTGCTTTTACAGTAGCTCTACTCGACCGTTTTTGACGGTAAGTCCTACCTCACCATTGAGTAGTCCAACAAGCTGTTTGCCCACTAATTGATAGCGCCATCCAGTTTTAAGCCTTGCGTCGACCTTGTCCAAAAGCAGATCAGTAAGATCATCCTTATTGGCAATTAAAGGAGATGCAATTCCTTCTTTTTCTGAGACAATCCTGATAAGAGCATACATAAGCTCAACAACACCTTCAGAACCAGCTGAAGGGTGAGCATGATGCTCAATTTTTGGACACTGATCGGCGGGGGTCTTTTGACCACGTTTGATTGCATCCAAAAGATGCACTATCCCACCTTGAGAAATCTGCTCGGTACCACGAATTTTGCGTAGTCTATCGGGTGTTGTAGGCACACGACGACAAATCTCAATAATAAGTTCGTCAGAAAGCACCCATTTACGTGGAACGTCTCTTTTAGCCGCAGTTTCTTCTCGCCAGGCACAAACCTCTCGAGCAATGGCAAGCTGTCTGCGCGTAAGCGAACCAGAGCGCTTCAAACGAAGATATGCCTGATAGGGGTCTCGACGATACTGTTCAATATTAGTGTGTTGATCCATCTCTGGCTTTACCCAGCTTAAACGGTCAAGCTTGATGAGCTTCTCGACCATTTGATTGTAGATTGCGGGAAGATATCTCACGTCATCCTCGGCATATACCAGCTGCTCTTTATCAAGAGGTCGCTTTGACCAGTCTGTTAAAGACTCAGCCTTAGCAAGCTTAACGTTAGCAAAATTTTCTACCAGACCGGCGTAGCTCACCTGCTGACGCATGCCCAAAAATGCAGCTGCTACCTGCGTATCAAATACAGGAGCGCATGCGCAATCCATTTTTTCTAGCAAGACTTCAAGGTCTTGTGAGCACGCGTGAAAAATCTTGACAATCTGCGGATTTTCCAGGAGGTCTTTAAGCGGAGTTAGGTCATCGATAAGCAAGGGATCAATCGCAGCAATCTCTGAACCTGTGGAAACCTGCACCAGGCAAAGCTTGGGGAAGTAGGTCTTCTCGCGAAGAAACTCCGTATCAACTGCAAGGATATGCGAAGTCTTTGCTCGCTCACAAAATGCGGAAAGTTCTTCTGAGGTTGCTATATACAATGCGTCCATCCAATTGCCGATTAAGTACCTAACGTAAAGCGATACACTCATACGTATCAAAATGATATACCAGCTTGTCGCAAATCTTCGGAGGATATATGAGAACCCTCATCATTCACAATCCTTGCTCGGGTTTTAGCTCTGACGCAATCTTTGAATTTGAGCGCGCTCTTCTAAAAAGCGGCGACGAATGCCTGGTAAAGCTAGTTGAAAGCCATTGGCGCACAGATGAGGTTCTGAGTTCTGTTCAGCCTGAAGATTTTGACGTAGTGGTGCTCTCGGGCGGAGATGGCACCGTATCTAGCCTGCTCTACGGCCTTAGAGGATGCCAGACACCTATTCTTGTCTTCCCTTCTGGAACTGCTAATCTTCTGGCAGCAAGTATTGGAAACGCTCCTGAACCTAACGCACTGGCGCTGGCCTGCAGAAACCTTCAGACCGCTCAGCTTGATCTTGGTGAGATTACCTGGACCACAGTATCGGGAGAAACCCATGTAGCTGGAGTTCCTTTAATGGCCGGTACAGGACTTGACGCAGAAATTATGCGCTCCGCTATCCCCCACAAACAAACCTTTGGAGAAGCCGCGTATTTTACTGCAGCCCTAGCCAACCTTATGCCGCCAGTTCATGACTTCAAAATTACTGTTGATGGCAAAGTACATGAGCTTCAGGGCATTGGCTGCCTTATTGCAAACAGTTCCATGATGCAAGCAGGAATTGAATTAGCCCCTGGTAATCGTATGAATGACGGTCTGCTTGAGGTTATTGTCATTGAGACTCACATGACTGCAAAGCTGGTACGCCCACTGCTTTCTGGTTTCTTTGATCGCACGGGAGACTCGCTTGGTAGGCCCTACCTCAATAGCTTTAGCGGCAAAGAAATTACCGTTGAATCAACAGCGCCTATGCCACTGGAAGTAAATGGCGAGGTCACCTGCCACGACATCTATGCCTATTCTGCTAGGTGTCTTCCTGGCGCGGTAAACGTTGTGGTGGACCACATGAGCCCTTACAGTAAGAAAGCATAAGAGCAGGTGAACAACACAATAGGCACCGCCAAAGCTTGCATTTTCTATTCTTTCGTTTTCGTAACATTCAGCCAAAAAGATTGCACGTAACCGTCAGATTAACTAATCTTTTATAGATACATTGCTAAGGTACGCTCACGATTTTCTAATGTGTGCGCACAGTTGATGGGATATTTTTTGGTTGACGTTTCTAAAATTCGCGAGAGGTTCGATGAGCTTTCGGCTCCTATTCTGAAGTCCGGAAGACTCTATCAGCTTGCAACTTTTACACAACATGGAACTACCAGCACGCTCGACCACGTTATTGCGGTTGCTTATAGCAGTCTTGCCTTTGCCATGAATGCTGGCATCAAAGTTGACGAGCATGCCCTTGTACGTGGCGCGCTTCTTCATGACTACTACCTCTATGATTGGCACGATCACGAGGCCGCGCCAGACAACTGGCACGGATTTACGCACCCTCGCCATGCACTTGATAATGCCCGCGAGGATTTCCCTGATTTAACCCCTGTTGAGGAAGACATCATCTTGCATCACATGTTTCCTCTGGTTCCTATTCCACCTCATACCAAAGAGGCTTGGATTGTAACAACTTGCGATAAAGCTTGTTCAACTGCAGAAACACTAACAGGCAATCCATACAAAAAGGAGGGCTTCCGCCCAACGGGTTTCTCGACACCTGAAAGCGATTTTCAGGGCACAACAAACAGTGAGTCAAATGAGTTTAACGACTACATGGATTACGGAAACCTCTCGTGAGCACCATGACTGAGACACTGCGTACACTCTTTGCACTCGATAAGAATATTGAGCTCTTTGTGCAGCATCTGCCTCAGATGGTCATAATTTTTGCGCTGATTTCTTTTGGTGGTTGGGTATACGAGACCATTTACTGCTCCGTTGTTGAGGGAGAATTTACCAAGCGCGGTTTTCTTTTTGGACCTACCTGCCCTATTTATGGCATTGGAGCGATTGCGGAATGGCTGGTACTAGGCCAGATTTCTAATCCAATTATTGTCTTTATCATTGGTGCAGTTTTAGCCACCGCTATTGAGTACTCGACCGGCCTCTTTTTGGAGCGTCGCTTTAAAAAGAAGTGGTGGGACTACTCCATGTTTAAGTTCAACTTGCATGGCCGAATTTGTCCCCAGGCCAGCGCGGTGTTTGGTGCGTTTTCTGTAACATCAGTCTTTGTGCTCGTTCCAACGATGCTTAATATTTTGATGATTTTCTCCAAGCACACTGTCTCGGTCGTGGCGTTTATTGTAGTCACCCTCTATTTTCTGGATACGGTTGCCAGCCTTCTTTGGAATGGGCCTACTACCCATCACAAAGTTGAAGCCGCAGCTCAAGATGCATCAATGAAGGTTGAAGAAGCCGCTCAGAATGCTTCGCAAAAAGTAAGCGCTGCGGCACAAAACGCATCGCAGAAAGCAAACGCAGCAGCTCAAAAGGCAAATGCGGCGGCCCAGAATGCAACTCTTATTGCTACCCAAAAGGCTCAACAGGTTTCACAAAAAGTCCAGGTAACTAAGAAGAAACTTGACGATACCACGCAAAAAGTCAGAGACCGCTTGCCGGGTTCGTTCCCATGGGACAACTAGACGGGTTTCTCGACATATTGTAATACCTCAGCAAACGCTGATTTCGAGTTTGGATTTGTATGTACACCATTGAAAGTAGAGTTAGATATAGCGAGTGTGATGAGACCGGAAAGCTTTCCCTGGTAGGCGTTATGAACTATTTGCAGGACTGCTCGACGTTCCACTCAGAAGATATTGGCCGCGGTTTTAAGCAACTGACCAGCGAGGGATACGCATGGGTTCTGGCAACGTGGCAAATCCAAGTTGACCGTCTTCCCCAGTTTGGCGAGAAGATCTTTGTAGGTACCTGGTCGTATCAGATGAAGGGTCTTCAAGCATCTAGGTCGTTTGTTATTAATGATGCAGATGGCGCAACCATCGTAAAAGCGGACTCTACCTGGTATTTGATGGATATCAATGAAGGCAAGGCTGCTCGTGTTCCAGAAAGCGAAAACGTCTACATTACTGGCGAGCCTCGCGTAGATTTGCCACCAACTCCTCGAAAAATTGCACTTGAGGGAAATGCTGTTGATGGTCCAGCTATTCTTGTTTCTCAGCAGCATCTGGATACAAACAAGCACGTCAACAATGCTCAGTATGTGCTCATGGCAGTGGATACGCTTGTTGCCCTTGGCTATTCTCACAAGCTCCGTCGCATTGTGGTCCAATACAGAAGCCAGGCACACCTCGGGGACACCATTACTCCCAAGGTATATGCTGATGAGATGGGTTTCTC
>ERZ772932.1584-NODE-1584-length-10651-cov-6.818988_pt1 | contig 10651 bp, 12 predicted proteins | sample MGYA00511684_ERZ772932 | MGnify/ENA primary metagenome ERZ772932 (study PRJEB29015, sample SAMEA2738078) | human oral metagenome | biome: human oral; feature: human-associated habitat; material: saliva | place: China | collected 2210 ...
CGGGAGCTTTTCAATTATATCTATTATTACTCCTGCCAAAATTATGCGCTTTTAGCGTCTGATATAAGGGGTTTAGAAGACCCGTGGAGGGAGGATGAAAACTTTTTCCCGGCTATTCGAGATCTCTTCGAAGAGGGTAAAGGTTGGGTAGTTACACCTGATACTAGGATTCTCAGCCTGCACGTTCTTGAAGCCCAGCCGCATATTACACGCTCGGAGCAAGAGGTAACTGAGTGGAAGGTGCGATTTGATATTCATCCCGAGGCAAAAGTGTATCGAAAAGATACTGGAACATTACATCCAATTGCTGAATTTGATACACGAAACCTGATTCGTGATGGATCAATACACGGCACCATGAGAACTGTGAGCGTCAAAGGTAAAGAGACAACAATTAGCTTTATTCCAGAAGGTACTAACCATGCGGAGAAGGAGAATAAATCATGAGTATTAATAGTGGTCCTAACCCATATCCTACCCCGTATTCCGACCCATATTCCCAGCCCAATTATCAGCATGTATTTCGGAAGCGCCGCCCGGTTAGTCGCCGTTCCTTTTTAGGTAAAGCGGGTTTAGGCGCTTTGGGTGTTGGGCTACTCGTCTCTGCGGGGTATCGTGCCGGTGTGCTGGGATCATACGATGAGCAGCTGGAAGCGCGTAGACGTTTGCGGCATCAGAGATATATAGACATGGAACCGAAAGAGCCGTACGACTATCAGGAGGAGCTCGAAAAATCTAGTAGATTGCTCATTTACACTGCGTATGAGCGCAGCGGGCGGTATATTCCTGCAACGGAAGAACACGCGGCGCAGAATGTTCCCTACCCTGTATTGCATCCGGGTATGAATAAATACACCAGGTCCGGATTATATGTTTTTGTTGCTTACTATTATGCGTCTCTGAAATATTTTTACCTCACGGGAGATACTGAGCCTCTTTCTAAGATAGTGAAGCCGGAAGATGTTCTTGAGCCTGAAATCCTCCAGTTCTATCAAGAAAAGCGCGGATGGCTTATCTGTGATGATGAGATATTTAATGAGGTATCCATTAATTCTGCTGCTTTTTCCCCGGGTAAAAGATTTGAGTATACTAAGCGGAATATTTTTGATTGTAGTGTGGAATCTTTTCTTCACCGGGTAGGGCATTTCTTTATTCCAGAGTCGGGGGAAAAGATTCGCCTTGACCACTATGAGACGTTTAAAAGCAGTAGGTTTAGTTCATATGTAGAAAACTTGAAAGGGCGATGGGTTTTGATTAACAATCAAGATGATTTGATGCCTCTATATCCTCCTGGTTTTCATAAAATAAGATACTAAACCGATATGTGGAAGTTGCTGAATACTCCATTTGGGAAGTAGATTTGGCGCAGAGTTTTAGAACAGGAACCTCCGTTGGGGCGGTATTTCGGTACCGTTCCGGCGGGGTTTCTGCATGCCCGCGCATGCCCGGCTTACCCTTTGCGGGCGGGGTTTTGAGGCTGCTTCCTGGCTATATGCTGTGGATTCCGCAGCGTACAGCCTCTATCGGGGACACAGAGGAATAGCTCTAATAGACTGGAAATATAGAGGACCCCGGCCGGCAACCTCAAGATGGTCGCGGGGGAGCGAGGCGGGGAGCGCACGCACCTCTACAGGCAAGCAAATACAGACAAGCGAAGACAGGCAAACAAAGGCGGACGGGTGAAGGAGCCTAGCCGCCCGCGAGCAGCCAAGAACCACCTCGACAGCTTGTGAATACGGAATCCAAGGAGGGAAAGAATGACCGTAAACGCTCAAACGCTTTTTGACGAAAAAGACTACACCGGAACATACCCGTATGTTGCCGACCACGTGATCGGGCCCTACACGCCCGCAAACCGGGACCACCCCGCCTACTCAGCACCCGCCCCTGGGGTGAGGTACACGTCGAGTGCTTACAAGGTGTCAAACCTGCGCCCCTACCTGGGCTACTACTACGCCTGCCAAAACTACATGATCCTCGCCTCGGAACCTGCCGTTCTGCGGATGGACAATATCAGCGAAGAAATGTTCTTCCCCGCCATTCAGGACCTCTACGAAGAGGGCAGGGGCTGGGTCATTACTCCTAATCCCAAGATTCTGACCATGAACCTGCTGGAGGGGCAGCCGCGCCTCATCGACGAGACGCTAAAAATTGTGGAATGGAATGTGCGGTTCGATATTCTTCCCGAAGTTCAGGTGTACCGCAAAGACACGAACCAGGTGTACCCCATCACCGATTTTGATACGCGCGGCCTGATCCGTGACGGCGCAATACACGGGGCTCTACGCACACAATTCACGAATGAGTGGAGGCCCGTCCAATTTATTTCAGAAAATAGTTTGAGTTAGGGGAGGGGAGAGCAACATGACGAATAACTTTGGTGGACCAGGATACGGCGGACCCGGATATAACGAGCAACGAGCGTACATGAGGCGTGTGATATCTCGCGCCAGGTTTATACGGGCTGGCGTGTTCGCTGGCGCCGCCCTCGTCGCGATAGCTTTTGGCTGGGGTACCAAACTGCTCAACGAGATGGGTTCAGAATCCCAAACCGATAAGAAGCGTGACCAGGAGTTTGTGCGCCTGGAACCCACGGAGAAGTACGATGAGCTCCGTACCTTGGGCCCTTCCTCCGGGCCGCTCGTCTACACGGCGTTTGAGCGTAAGGGCCGCTTCATTCCTGCCACGGAGGCGCAGGCGGCGCAGAACGTGCCGTACCCTATTCAGCAGCCCGGAATGGATAACTACGACCGCGGCGGCTTGTACGCGTTCTTGGCGTACTTCTTTGCGTCGATGAACTACTTCTACCACACGGGCGATACGGAGCCTCTTTCTAAGGTCACGGACCCCGAAAAGGTGCTGCACCCCGAAATTCTTCGCCTGTACAGGGAGAAGCGCGGGTGGGTTATCTCGGCTGATAAGAATGTGCTGAGCGCCAACGTTGTTGATAATCTTGTTGCGGGTGAAAAGGCTAAAAATACGAGCCGAAATATCCTGGTGAGTACCCTGTACACGACTAAGGCTACGGACCTTGCGTTTTACGTTAAGGAGACGGGTGAGAAGCAGGATATCCGCAAATATTTGAGGTATCTGGGGCGTTTCTCGCTGGCTGTGGAGCATCTGCGTGGGCAGTGGGTGATTGTGGTTGACCGCGACGGCTACAGCAACCGTAACACCTACGAGCCGATCTATCCGCAAGGATTCGGGCAGCTCTAGCTTTCTCTATGTGGCTTCTTGAGGAACCCCTGCCGGGCAGTACTTTTGGTACTGTGCTGGCGGGGGTTTCTTGCTGGACTTTCCGGGTGGGCTTTTCGCGGTTGGCTGGGGGAGGTGGAAGCAATGGGAGATGGAATCCGTCCTGCTGGGTTCGTGCGTAGAGTGTGCGTGTGTTACCTTGAAGGGTGGGCGAGGAAGCTCGTTCACCGTCACATCAACTTCAACTTCCGGAAGCTAAATTTATGGTTACTTTTCAGGCTTATGCCGTCCCTGTGCCTTTTCAAGGTGGGTGCGCTGAAGCTCTTACAACGCGGCTCTCACGATGCGGCTCAAGCATCTAACGCCGACAAGTCAGATGCTGACTCGCTAAAGGTATGTATTCGTTTAATGATTTCATTTGTTGTCTGAACAATGAATGTTCTTTGTAAGTTGATGCAGTAGATATTTCAACTCCCAACAAATGTAGAAAATTTATGTAACCTCAAGGATTATTGCTGTGAGTATTATTTACCCTACTTCCCGTAGAGGGTTTATGAAGGGTGTGCTTGGCGTTGGTAGCGTCCTAGCTTTGAGCGCCTGCTCATCCACGCCAAAAACCAAAGAGAATAACTCAAAAGAAACCCCTTCGGCAACAGCTAGCGCTTCTCCGAAGCATAATGCCTACGCAAAACCGTTCCATAATGATCGTGACTACCGACGAACATATGAAATCGGTGATGTCAACAATATCGGTATATATGAACCGGCAACGGAGGAACATCCCGCATATGCTGCACCGCCTCCATACTACGAGAACGCTTTTGAATGGGATATGACAGCAACCTCTTTGCGCTATGCCGTTACATATTACGCAAACTATCAGAACTATATGCTTCTAGCTGGGGATGCACGACGACTCTATCTTAAAAATATGCTAGGAGGATTGTTCTTCCCTGCCATCCAAGAACTCTACGACAAAGGTGCTGGCTGGGTTATTACCCCGGACCAACGAATTCTTGCTTTCACGATACTTGAGCGTCAGCCACGTATCGTGGATGAAGCAAATCATGTGTGCGAAATTAACGTTCGATACGACCTGAAACCAGAGGCGAAAGTCTTTATCGCGGCAGAGAAAAAGCTCTACCCGATTACTGATTTTGACACCCGCAATCTTGTTACAGGCGGTTCCATCTACGGAACTATGGTGTGCCGATTCTTGGACCCCAAGTGGGAAGTCAACTTTACCCCCACATATGGTCCTGTACAGGGGAACTAGAGGAAAGGAAACACAGTGAAGGAAAACAATAACGCCCCTGCTTTTCGGGAACCCTCTACCAGTAACAACCCATCAGAGCAGAAGAAGAACCCTAAAATCTCCCGTCGTGTTCTGCTGGCGGGATCTGTTGGGGTGGGTGTTGCCGCGGCATCGGGTCTGTATGTAGCTGGCTCAAGCTTGAAATTTTCGTCAAACGAACGAACCTCGCAAGAAGATGCCGCGTGGAAGCGAAACCAGGCACTAGCCGCAGCCGAACCCACAACAAAAATTGCAGATGAAGACAATAAGAACGCTGCAGGAGGGCTATACGGTCGGCTGGTGTATACCGCATACCGAAAGGACGGTGTCTACGTTCCCGCAACCCGTGAGAGCCCCGCGCAGAATGTACCCTACCCGGTCATCCGCGAGAAGATGAATACATACGATATTTCAGGTATGTACTTGTTCTTTGCCTACTATAATGCCGCCAAGAACTACGGGTATTTGACCGGTGATCTTGAGCCCCTAGCAAAGATAGTTGACCCCGAAAAAGTTATCTTTCCTAATCTGTACGAATTTATAGCCAATAACCAGGGGTGGATTGTTTCGGATCAAGAGATTGAATCGTATATGGTGCAAACTCCCGGATACGGTAGCCGAGAGATTCAGGGACGAAAAATATACAAGTTGCAGACGGAATTATCGATATATGGAGATGCCTATTTTGTGTATCGCGATACCGGCGAAGTGAAATATTTTCGGGATATGTTTCATACTGACCGCCACCCGACTATAGATTTCTACGGCGAGTTTTTGGATGGACGCTGGGTAAGCGTTGACGAAAATCTGCGGGGCGATCTCTTATTGCCCAAGGGTGCTTCTGTTGCTGGATATACGAAATAGAGCCGAACTTTTGAAATGTTTGCCGTAATCTAAGGAGGGATAAATATGACCGAGAAGATAAATAAGCCGTTTTACGACGATAAGGATTATCGGCGTGAATACAAGTTACGTGAGACTGATTTGATTGGAATTTACACCCCGGCAGATCAGCAACACCCTGCATATTCTGCGCCGCCACCGGATTATACAAATGCATTCAGTCGAGACATGACATCGCAATATTTGAAATATCATTGCGAGTGTTACTTCGCATGCCAAAACTATATGCTTTTGGCATCCGATTCGCGCCGCCTCGAATATGCAATGACCGCCGAAGAACTATTCTTTCCCGCCATTCAAGATATCTTTGACGACGGAAAAGGCTGGGTTATTACCCCCAACCAACAAATCTTGACCATGCATATCCTTGAGGCGCAGCCGCGCATCCATAACGAAGAACAAAAAATCTTCGACTGGAACGTCAAATTCGACATCCTTCCCGAAGCAAAAGTCTTCCGGAAAGACACCGGGCAGCTACAGCCCATCGCCGAATTCGACACGCGCGGACTCCTTCGCGACGGAGCAATCCACGGGACCTTGCGCTCGCGTTTCCTCGATCCCGGATGGGATATTCACTTCATCCCCGAAAAGGAGGCCTAACCATGGGACCCCAACGTAAGGAACAGGAGACGAACGGAACGCTGGGTTCCTCCCCGGAAGCTCCGCCGGCATTTTCTGGTCAGCTACTCGCTCATCAGCAGGAACCGCGGAAGCTTCGTTTTTCTCGTCGTGCCCTCGCAATAGCAGGCGTGGGCACCCTCGGTGCTCTCTTCGTTGGTCGACAGACCGGTATCCTCGCCACCAATGAGGAAAAGCAAGAAGTACGTCTTTTCAAACGAGATAAGGTACTGGCTTCCCTTGAGCCGGCTGAGAAGTTTGATGAGCTTGTCAAACAGGGTGATTCAACTGGTCTGCTTGTCTACACTGCCTACGAGCGCAACGGCAGGTATGCACCCGCAACCGAAGAGCGCGCCGCCCAGAATGTGCCCTACCCCGTTCTGCAGCCGGGAATGAATGAGTATAACCGCGGTGGTTTCTATATTTTTCAGGCGTACTTTTATGCCGCCCTGAACTATTTCTACTACACCGGAGATACCAAACCGCTCTCTGAAGTGATCAACCCCGAAGAGATCATTTCTCCTGAGCTTCTTCGGCTGTACCGGGAAAACCGCGGCTGGCTTATTGCTAATCAGGACGTGTACCGCCTGCAGGTTACCACCGCCGGTATTAATGACCGCAGTAAGAATGGTCGGCAGATATTGAGATACCAGGCAAGGCGACGTATTCGTGATGAGGCCGTCTTCTACGTACCCCAAACGGGGGAGAAGCTACCCATCGATAAGTTCTTGAAGACCGGTGAGGAAGAGTACGCGTTCCTCTGCGCGGAGCACCTGCGCGGCCGCTGGGTGCTGGTGGAAGACGATAAGGACGCCACGCCGCTGTACCCTCCGGGATTCTCCCTCGAAGGGCTAGAGGTATAAGAACCCACCTTCCCGGTACCCGCACGACATCACCGATAACCACACCACACCAACCACAGCTAGGAGACATATGGAACAGTCGCCCCAGAATCCCGGAGCACCCGCGCAGGGTAGCTACTTGCCGGAGAATACGGCGCAGAGCAACGCTGTACAGGAAAACACCGTGCAGAACAACGCTGCAGAAAGCACCGCGGTAGAAGCCACAGCGGCACCTACCGCAACCGCCATCCAGAGCCCCGAACAAGACCCTGCTCTAGCAGACACCGCCTCCGTGGCTCCCGCCGAGGCGGTAGCCCCCGCCCCCGCAGAGCCCAAGCGTATGGGTCTGTATGCACTCGTATGTATCCCGGCTGCGGTTCCGCTTGGGGTGTCTATCGGCGGGATACCTCTAATGTGGCTGTACCTGACGTATACAACAGGTCCTAACGCGCCCCGGCTGATTATCATGACCATCATTATCTGGGCGTGCATTGCGTTCGCATACTGTGCACTCGTCGCCTGGATCACCGAAGCAATCGCCACTCGCAAGCTACCCTGGGCACAGTCTCTCGGCAAATGTGCACGAGCGATGGCACTCGATACGATCATTATCACCATCATCATTTTCTGTCTGACTGCATCTGTCGTAGGAAGCCGCTTCTAACACACCGCAGACAAACACCACCGGCAGAATACCGGCAGGGTAGAGCCCCCTAAGCTCCGCCCTGCCGGTACTTCGTATCCGGGGTTCCGCGCAATCAGCGAACGCGGGGCGAGAATAGTCAACGTGAAGCATAAAACCGCGCCGAACCAGTGAAAATATGCCGCCAACCCTCTAAAATAGAAAAGGAAAATTCCGAACAACAACCCCGCACGGCATACCGCGCGGGATAGCTAAGGAGCGAACTATGTCGCGTAAGCCCCTCATCGCAGGCAACTGGAAGATGAACCTCAACCACGCAGAGGCAGTCACCCTCGTCCAGAAGCTCGCATGGACCCTCGACGACGCAAACTTCAACTTCTCCGCAACCGAAGTAGCCGTCTTCCCGCCCTTCACCGACATCCGCTCCGTGCAGACCCTCGTCGAAGGCGACAAGCTGGACATCCTCTACGGCGGCCAGGACCTCTCCGTCCACGACTCCGGCGCATACACCGGCGAAATCTCCGGCGCATTCCTCTCCAAGCTCGGCGCAACCTTCGTGCTCGTCGGCCACTCCGAGCGCCGCACCTACCACCACGAAAGCGACGAGCTGTGCGCAGCAAAGGTCCAGGCAGCATACAAGCACGGCCTGACCCCCGTCCTCTGCGTCGGTGAGCCCCTCGAAATCCGCGAAGCAGGCACCCACGTCGAGTACACCCTCGAGCAGCTGCGCGGCTCCATCGCAGGTCTGACCGCAGAGCAGGCAGAAACCCTCGTCATCGCATACGAGCCCGTCTGGGCAATCGGCACCGGCAAGGTCGCAACCGCAGACGACGCACAGGAAATGTCCGCAGCAATCCGCGCAGAAATCGCTAAGCTCTACTCCGCAGACGTTGCAGAGAAGGTCCGCGTTCTCTACGGCGGCTCCGTCAAGTCCTCCTCCGCACCCTCCATCATGGGCAAGGAAGACGTGGACGGCGTGCTCGTCGGCGGCGCATCCCTGCAGGCTGACGAATTCGCAGCAATCGCACGCTTCGACGCATAAAACCCCGACGCACCATAGCGTCTCATAGCGTTACAGCGCCCGGCGGGTACCCACCCGACCGGGCGCTGAACCATTTAACCGCCACCGAGCAAGCAGCGAGGGCAAGGGGCGGGCGTAGAGGCTGGTGTATGAGCCAACTGTAGGAGGCGGGCGCGTTCGCCCCTAACCGCAAAACCCGCCCAGAACACGCCAACCCCGCAGTTCGCCCCGTACACTTAACGGCATGTTCAGCTTTGGTTTTTCCCTGGTCATCGCAGCCCTCGTCGGCATGATCCTCTACACCTACCTGCGCAACCGCAAAGTGAGTGCCCCGCGCCTACCCGGTAATGACGGCGGCAACATCGGCTACGCAGGCGGCGCAGAATATCGGGAACCCTCGCCCGAATACCAGTACTTCGAGAGCCGCCGAGAAGCATTCCTCGACCAGCTCTACAGCCGCACCTCCTCACCGGAAATCCCCGTCACCCTCACCCTGCGCGACTGGGTAGACCAGGGCTTCTACGCTGAAGGAGGCGCCTACTGGGCAGCCGCGCAGCAGTTCACCTACTACCTCATCGACGGCGGATACGTGCGCGCCTACGACACCGAAGGCGACGAACTCACCGCCCAGCGTGTACTCACCGACCGCCCCGCAGCCCTGCAGCTGACCCCCAGCGAATACCAGCGCCGCAGCAACCGCGCCGCGTAAAAAGCCGCCTCAACGTGACCGAATGGCGGCGGTAGCGTATAGTTAAACCCGTCTGTCTGCGCCCCGCAGCCCAGGCACCCCACCAGAAGACAACGAAGGAAGGTCCCCATGGACGTCATCATGAACGTACTCATGGTCATCATCGCCATCACCAGCGTGATCGCAGTGATGCTTGTGCTGCTCAACCGCGGTCAGGGCGGCGGCCTCTCCGACATGTTCGGCGGCGGTATGACCAACTCCCTGAACTCCTCCGGTATGGCGTCCAAGAACCTGATCCGCCTGACCGTCACCGTGATCGTCATCTGGGTTATCGCAGTGGTCCTGTACGGCCTGGCAATGCGCTTCAACGGCCAGATCGTCGTCTAGCCAGAGCCTCTACTCAGAGCCCACGCCCACCCCACCGAGGGTGAGCCAATAGAGCTTCTCCCCGGCACTTCTCAACCGAGAATGCCGGGGATTTTTTATGCACCAAACGGCAATGACGAAAGCGGTAGCGGGGCGCGAATCTTTACGGCATGATAGGACATATACACCACATACGAAAGGCAAAGAAGCCATGAGCGCCTACACCCTCGACTACACGTACACCGCCCCGTCAGCCCTCATCGACGGCGCCGACTCCCGCGCGCTCAGCCTCGCCACCAGCGGCGGCAGCACCCCCGAAGGCGCCGCCTCCCACCCGTACTTCTTCTCCGGGTTCCTCGAACGAGCAGACGTCTACGCCACCGCACTACTGGTCGTCGCCAGGGTCGCCCGCACCCGCTTCTACGTGCCGCCCAGCTCCCTCGCCGGAGCCCTACGCGCCGCAGACCCCGTCGTCACCAGCACCGCCGAAGGCCTACGCTTCGAATCCTTCAGCGCCTGCTGCGGAGTGTACGCGCGCCTCGACGTTGACTCCAGCGCACTCGACGCCAGCCACAGCGCCGTAGGCGTCACCAACGTAGACGTCAACCCGCCCCTGCGCGCCGCGCTCGCCTCCCTCAGGGCAGGGGAGCCCATCCACCTGAACGTTGGCGACGATGGGCTGCTCACCACGACCCTTGACGGCTCCGTCATGGAAGAAAAAGTGCCGCTGCCCATCCGCTGGCTCAAGGGCTTTGCAGAAACGCAGATGCTTTCATCCCGCATGAGCCCCGTGCACAGCCTGGACGCTGCCGCCGCCCGAACCTTCATCCACTCCCTGCCGCGTAACTCCAGCACCAAGGCGGTGCTGTGGGCGACCCGTGCCGTGCGTTCCCTGCGCCTCGCCACCCGCGCCACCGCCGGATCCGTATGCGTGGCGGGCCCCGAGCGTCTGCGCGTGCTTGAGCCGCTCATCCGCCACATTCAGCGCCTGGACGCGTACAGTGAGCCCGTGACCGCCGGTAACGCGCCCGTGCCCAGCGTGTGGGTGGCGCACCTGCCCGGCGCACGCCTGAGCATTGGT
>ERZ772932.1589-NODE-1589-length-10637-cov-4.572198_pt1 | contig 10637 bp, 15 predicted proteins | sample MGYA00511684_ERZ772932 | MGnify/ENA primary metagenome ERZ772932 (study PRJEB29015, sample SAMEA2738078) | human oral metagenome | biome: human oral; feature: human-associated habitat; material: saliva | place: China | collected 2210 ...
TCAATCATTACCTTGAGTCGCCCGCCTATAGCTGTGGCGCACCTCACTTAAATCCAACTTGCATACAGTTTTAAATCTGTGATAGACTATAGATATAGGCGAGGGGATATCGAAAAGACCCTCCAAATCAAGCATTGATTCTCAGGAAGGAATCACCAACATGTCTAACGTCATCACCATCAAGTCCACCTCCTCCAACAAGGAAAACTACATCTTCACTGACGCTGTACAGTCCATCTTTGACGCCTCCACCATTATGGATATTCGCGCTCGCGTTCGCTTCGCAAAGATTGACGGTGTAGGTACCATCATTCTTGAGAAGGCACTCATTGACGGCATTACCCTGGTGTCCCTCAAGGATAAGTTTACTATCACCACCGACGCAGAGCTTTCCTTCAAGGATGACTACCTTGTTGAGGGCTTCACCCTGGGTGGCGGCATGACTCTTGAGCTTGTAAAGGGTTAAGAACTCTAACGTTAGGGGTGGGTGCAATACTGGCGAAACAGCCGGTACTGCACCCACCCCTCTTTTTGCGAAGCTACTAGTGGCAGTGGCTCTAGCAATAGGAAATATTCGGTATGGCGCGCCTTATAAGGATGACACCCCCCCATAGGTGCTAAAATTGATGCTGGACACCTACACCATGTGTTGGACCTATTCCTTGCAACGTAGGTAACTATCGGGTGTCTCGCGAAGGTGGGACAAGGGGCTTCTCTGGGATGCGCCGCCATATCGTTACCACTGCTCACTAATTATTCTTCTACTAGGAGTCAATATGACTATCGCAACCATCAATTTCGATGCCGTCATTCATTCGGCAATTTTCTTGGCATTTGCAGGCGCTGGTGTGGCGCTGGTGTATCAGGGGTATGCGATTATTGGGCAAGCTAAGAACAAGCTCCAGGCTTTTGCTGGATTCGCTGTATGCATCGCTGGCATCTTTGTGGCTTGCTTTGGTCTGTGGAATGCCTTTCCATCCAACCCGAACGCAGGCATACTTCCCGCCAGTACCGGCGATAGTAGTTCGGTGAGCACTAATAGCGGTGGTGGCAGTGTTCGTGACAGTAGCGGCGGTTTGTAATATGCCTACCCCACTCATTGCATTTTTTTGAGGAGGGGGGTATCCGTCATGAGCGCTAGTGTTGGTTCCGTGTTTCATACGGTATTTTTCTTACTGCTTGCAGGTGTCGGCGTGTTGTTGCTTATGCTGGCTGTCGCGATTACCTCGTCCAAGCTTGATAGCATAATGGAAGTTGTTTTAGGCGTGGCTATTGGCGTTATCGGGATGAGTATGTTTTGCTTTGGCGTGCAGGCGGTGTTTCCGCTTAATTAGAAAGCGGGCATGATTCCCGCCGGGTCAGACGGCAGTGTCCGCAATTATTTGTTGAGCGTGTACTGGTTGGTTGAGCCACCCTTTCGCTGTGTGGCGCGCGCCTCACGTATTCGATTTGCATAACTCTATAAATATGTGGTAAACTATATACATAATGCAGGCGGGGCACATAAAGCCCCTAAGCCGCAAAACACCAATCAACTACCGAAAGGTTGTCAATCATGACTATCGCACTCGACACCCCGACCGTCAGCTTCTCCAGCCTCGCGTTCGACTTCGAAACCCCCGGCGAAATGAGCACTCCCGTCGGTGAGGGTCACGAGCCTCGCATTGTAGGCATTGATGTTCGCGCTGAACGCGAAGATGACTACGGCGCTACCATGAGCATTGAAGCAGGCGGCGAAATCTTCGAAACCGAGCTTCACGCCGATGGATTCATCTGGTTCTACATGCTCAAGCTCTTCGGCATTACGGATGAGCGCGGCATTGCAGACGTAGACTACCACGAAGGCACCCTAGTCCTTGTAGATAACTCTACCGACCTCATGTAAGATGCCCACGCACCTTAGCTCAATGCGAGTTAGGGGGCGTGCTCATAATCCTGAAAGGTAACCAATCATGGCGAAACCATTCGTAGTATTTCCCAATGAAATGTCTCTCAGTGTCTATTTCTCCCTTGGTGACAAGGAGGAGGCGAAGGCGCTTATCCTGAGTGGCAAACTCCCTATCAAGCTTGCAGGTGATACCTGGGCTGAGGGGGATGATGTTGTAGGCATCAAATCGCACATCAAGTTCGTAGATGTGGAAGATAACTCCATCTACACGACAAGGACAGCCCACGAAACCACCACTGCCCTAAAGTACCTACTGGTTACCGGCGCTTACGCTGACCTCTACGTCAAGGACTACACCATTGAAGTAGATGAGGTGTCCAGTATTGCAGTCATTAAGTTTAATGAGCTTGTACATGGTAATCCACTAGAAGTTGAGCGGGCGGACGAAATGGAAGCCGTAAACCTTCACTTCGTGGAAACTTACCGTCAAGGCGGCATTGAAGACTGGCAGGAGCGTTCTTACTACTCTGGCTACTTCGACATTCACGCTGAAAAAGGCGAAATTAAGTACAGTATCAACTTTGATGGCGCTATTGCATCTGTATGCCTGGTGGCGAAGGTGGATGGGGATACTGAGTTTGTTCGAAAGGTTGGTGAACGCTTCTCTAAGAAGTTCTACCAGGAGCACTCTTACGGCAATGCGTTTGACCGCGTAGGGGTTAGTGAGGATGGAAAGCTTACCATTGATGCCGCTGTGACCCTCCTGGTTAAGTAGCGAGAGGGATATAAATGGCATGTGGGAGCTGAGATGGTGATGCGCACCACAAACATGCGACTTGCGAAGAGTTTCAAATCTGTGATAGACTATAGATATAAGGTAAGCGGGAAACAGAAACCCGAAACAACGAAACGCTAATCATCTACCGAAAGGCTCCCAATCATGAACTACGAAGTCAATTTTGAAGACGGTTACGCAAACGTCAAGGTTGAGGTCGAGGTCTATAATGTCGGCATGACCGCCAAGGAAGCTGTTGGCTTCATTAACGCAGAAGCCACGGCGTGCAAGATGGAATTAGCCGAAATGTACACTGATGATTGGGGTGAAAGCACTGAAGAAATCATTTACATCTGGTTCTTTAACGCAGACAAGACTAAGACTGCCTGCGTAACCGTCAATAATGAGGATGAAAACTACTACTTCTGGGAGGAGCTGGCTAAGAAGGGCGCTACGATTGAGGGCTTCGCGATTAGCGCAGAAGGTGAGGCATGGGATAAGGTTCTGAAGGTCGAAAAGCTCAAGGTAACCAACTAACCCCCAGCCACACACAGTCCCCTAAAGTACTGTTTAGGGGACTGTCCTCTACTATCACCAGTAAGGAATAAACACCATGTCCAACATTGACTTCTCTAAAATCGCCACCGGCGACTATCTCATCATGAACACCACACGCGAACGCGGCTCATACGAAACCGTTCGCGTACTAGCCGCACACGGCGGCAACAGTGTAGTAATCGACCGCATTTACTACACCGCTATGAGTGGTTACCCCACCCGTGCTGTACTCATCAACGACACGGAAGCTGACGAATACGTCGCAGTTGAAGCCGCTACCCGTGACACCCGTAGCAACGGCGCAGGCTTCGCATGGGACGAACGTATGAACGTGGTGGCACATTTCCCTGGCGACGAAGAACGCGCCGCTAAACAGCACACTTGGGCACTCAACCAGTTCAAGGAGCTTAGCGAAACTCAGCTATTCATCGCACCTGAGGAGCTTACCCGCGCCCAGCGTCTCACCCTCTTGAAGGGTGTGCGTGACTCCCGGCAGGACGAGCAGGACACCCTAGAGCGCGAATACAGCATCCTCAATGAAATTGCGGATAGCTACATTCAAGCCGAACAGTCCAAGCTCGCCGCTTTCACTAGTGATACGAAGTTGGGGGAGTTCGTGATGCTCAAATCTCCCGCAGAGTACCAGGAGACAAGCGACCGGCTCGACATTGGATTCTTTATCGGTGAAGGCGTAGAGTTCACACTCACCAACGATAAGGGTACCCGCCGCGCCGGAATCATCACCGGCGAAGAAAACGGCAACCTCACCCTCGCAGACACGGGCGGCAACCAGGTAGGCACCTTTACCGCCGTAGTTCGTGAGTACGCTTGTGAAATCTGTGAAGGATACGAAGCCGAGAATGACTTCCACGACGCAGACGACTGCGACGGGGTTAGCCGCCGAATTGAAATCGAATACGTAAACAGTAACGGAGACATTGAAAGCGCCGTAGAAAAGTTTGGTGTCATCCCCGCCGGAGCTGTAGACAAAGTTCAGGAATGGGGGAAGCTTGTAGAGTGGCAGGAAGCCGTGTTTAAGACGTTCCGCCTAGGCTTCCCCGTTGGCGAGCAGGTGTTCAAGTTCAACTTCTACATCGGCGCAGAATGGGAAATCCATCGCTGGCTGGAAAAGCCCTGGCATGTGCCCCGAACTGTAACTGCCCTCTGTGAAGTTGCGAAGAAAGCGCTACAGCGAGAGTTTGAGAGTGAACTCGCCACCATCGCTAAGCGGTATGACGTGCTCACCGAGGCAAGCGCCATTCTGGGCGAGTATGAGACGCGCTTACAGGAAGAGCGTAACCCCATCGAATAACACCAAGGAAGCAGTACCAATATGTGACTAAACACCGCGTTTGGTGGCGTATTGGTACTGCTTCGCGGCACATCTAGGCATGAGGCTGATGCAGAAAAGCTCACTGGTGATGGGTACCCACATAATTGCAGGCGGCTACGCTAGGTGATACCATTACCACAAGAAACCTAGCCCACGACAAACGGGCAAGACTCACCGATTAAACGAGGGCATCACCTCGTAATGAAGATAAGCCGTCCACTCAACCATATGCCCATTCCTGGGCTTACTCTGACACGTAAGGATAGTTCATTTGGAGAAATATAATGCATGGCTGAACGTAATCATTACCACGGGCGGCATCTTCTTTGCTGTTTTTGCGGTCATAATTCCAGCAATTGCGATAGCTTATGTAGTGCGATACCGGAAGACAGGTAAACGGATTGATTGCCCTGACTTCTTGGGCTGGGCGGCATTGGCGGCACTAAGCTTCCTGGGTATCTGCACTATCACCCTCTTTGCACTCACGCTAATTGTTCGTGACGGCATGTTCTTCCTGTTAGGATGTGTTTCCGTCGTCGGGATAATGTGCTGTTTTCTCTGGGTAGATGAAAGCTGTGACGATGACCTATCGGTGTACTTTAAAGTTGTTACTAGTGGGGTTGGCATCTTTATTGCGCTAGGACTTGTACTGAGCTTTCCGGGCTATGCTGAGAAGCTTCAGGCTGAACAGGCGGCAGAAGACGCTAAGTATAACCAAACCGTAACCTACTACATAGGTGCCACTAATCAAAAGCTGGAAGGTGACACGCACACCTACCCAGTAACTAGCGTGCGAACTAACCGCGAAGGTACTAGCTATAGCTGGGCGGAACGCGCCGAGGATGGAACCCTCGATACGCGAACTGTGGAGAAGGTGCCTGATGAGCGATATGAGGTCACCATCAAGGATGACTTGCCTGCGACTGACACGGAACCGCGAGTAGAACGTTCTGTCGAGTACAGGGTTAAGGTCGATGACGCATCTGCCGGTAAGGAGGCGTGTGTCGAGAAGTCTAGTCGCGGTGACCTGGGCATCCTCCCGGTATGTGATAAGGGTGCGGCGGCGGCACGCTTCGTAAAGACCCGAACGGTTATCCATATCCCCGCCGGTAGCATGGACAAGATGGTTACCGTAACCAGTGAATAGCCGCGTATTACATAGAGCGAAACCCCACTAAGGATTGACAGACACTTAGTGGGGTTTCGCTCACCACAGCAAGCGCCATCCTGGAGGAGTACGAAACATACTTATGCGAAGTTGCCACACATAGGCACCTGAAAGACCATATGTGATACCCTTAAAGAGCTATGCTACCGTGCGTGTGTGGCTAGTGACCGTCTCCAACTCAGTAAGGAACCTTATGGATTTTGCAATCATCTGGATTAGCTTCGCTGTCCTTTCCGTTATTGCCACCCTCATTGTGTATGGGCGGGTTATCCCTTCACGTATCAGTAAGATGCCGGTAGATGAGCAGGAAAAGGCGTATAGGCGCGCCCGAGCACGGTTCTACTATGCTCAGCTAGTATGGCTTGCCGTCGTATTGGTTGCAGGTATCATCATAGGTAATCCCGGACTGATTCTTTTCGTCATCTTCGGTTTCGGCTGGACGTACCTTTCCTACATCATCTACCTCTTCTCTGCGACTGAGGAAATTGCCAAGATGGATGCGCGTCAGCGGTATGAGTCAAACGAGCGAGATGTCCTTCTGCTTCTAGCCTTTGCGGTAATTACGGGCTTGGTAGCGCTCCTCATCAACACTGATAACGCGACGCAAGAAGCAGAAGACGCGCAATACAATCAGGTTGTCGCCTACCACCTAGACAGCAACAATAATAAGCTAGAGGGGGAACCTAACACCTCCCCTATTAGCAACCTACGAACCAGCAATAACGGAAATACCTACAGCTGGCTAGAGCGTAAAGGGGACGGTACCCTAGTGCCCGTTAGTGTAAATAGGGGTGACGGCAACCTGTTCGAGGTTACCCTTAAGGACGACCTGCCCGCCACCAGCACTGAAGCTCGCGTAGAACGCATCGTAGAGTATAAAGTGAAGGGTGCAGAGGTAGCCGCCGGGAAGGAAGTGTGTGCCGTCAATGACGTATACGGATACAATAAATTCTTCCACGCGCTCCCTGAATGTGGTGAAGGTAAGACTAAGGCAGAGTTCAGCAAGTCGCGCACTATCATCCACATCCCTGCTGGTAGCATGGATAAGATGGTTGTCATGACCAGCGAATAGCCACTTCAGAAACCACACAAGAAGCCCCGCCAAGCATTATAGGTGCTTAGCGGGGCTTCTTGTGTGCCCGACACCTTACTTGCCCTCAAGGATTGAGCGCAGGCGGGTAAGGTCGTTCAGGTTGTGAACCTGCGGCTCCTCGAAATCCTCGTCTAGGTTCCAATCTACCTTGGCTTCAACGCGGCGCGCCCAAGCATCTTCATCCCAGTCGCGGTATCGAGAGGAGGCGAAAGAGGCGCGGCGGAAGCCCTGCCACGGGTCATTAGAGGAGAAGTAGTCGCAAGTCTCGTAGGTAACCTTGTCCTTGAGGCGGGCGAACTTCAAGCCGTAGAAGAGACGGTCACCGTGGGTGCCGTAGTTCCAGCTGATACCGATACAACGGATAAGGTCATTCGTCTCCTCATCAGCATCCTTGTCATAGCTCTTGCGGGCAATGTCTGCATCCGTAAGCTCAGGGTTATATTCCTTGAGGATATTGCGGAGCGTGGGAGAGTTCCACAGTGCTACCAGCTCATATACATCATGCAGAGTGCCGTCAGCGGTTTCAATATCACCGTAGTCGCGGTAGGTACCCACGATAGCGCCGCCTCCCAGAGCTTCAGGGATAAGGAGCTTTACCTTGTCACCAGGCATGATGTTCAGAGGCGAGGACTTGGTGGGGTTGGGGGTTGCGTACATCCAGGAGAAGGAACCCATGATGTTTTGCCTTTCTGTTGGGCTTATGCGAGAGCGGGTTCGCCTCGCAAGTTTCAATAAATTAAGTGTACCACATATCTAGAAGGGTTGCAAAGTCTTACTTCCTAGGGGTTTTGGCTACCACGTATTGCGCCCATACTAAAATCTGTGATACACTATAAGTATTGAGAGTTGAATGGGTAGCTCTTGAACTGCCAACTACTTACTAGAAGGGATACCTCATGTCTGATACCATCACGGTTAATCTGATTGGCTCAAAAGCAGAGAAAGATACCTTTATGGAGGCTATCTTTGACGCTATCGAGTCGCGCTTTCAGGGCGTTGCCGCTAATACTGAGCCGATTCTTCGCTTCACCAAGATAGACGGCGAAGCAACCATCATCTTTGACAAAATCATCCTTGAGTGTGCTCAAACCTCTATCCTCTTCGATGACATGGAACTTGAGCTCAAGGAGGAGTATAGTGCCCAGATTGATACCGAGCTTTCGGAAAATGATTCTTTCAAGGTAGGAAGCTGTCAGCACACATCAGAGGGAACGTTCCTGGGACTCATTAAGCGCTAACAGAGTTATGGGTCTTTGAACTGCACCTATGCCTATTGGTGGAGGGCTAAAGCTTTGCCACACCTCCACTGCCTAGCCTCATTATGAAGTGAGGGCATTAAGTAGAACTGGCAAACCTGCCACAGCATCACTTAATGCCCTCACTTTTTCTCCCTGTGGTACACCTCACCCATACTTAGCTTGTGTAAGTTTTTAAATCTGTGGTACACTGGATATAACAGGAGGGGTTGAAAAACCCTAAAACACCAACCAGTAAACCAGTCGAAAGGCTCCAATCATGGTAGACAACACGTTCAGCTTCAACAACGACGTAACCATCAAGGTTCACACGCACGACAACGTACCGACGACGCGCTACGCAGACCTCATCAAGCACCTTAAAGACGAGAAGCCGGTGCTGGTGCTAAATGGCGAGTTTGTTGCATACGAAACGGATGACTCAGGCTGGCACCAGGCAGATAAGAAGTATGCCGTGGAGCCGGTTGCTGATGTCGCCTTCGCTAAACAGGATGGAAAGCATATCATCTGTCGCATTGAGGCGGATGACGCGGGGCTGATGCACGCCATAGCATGTGCAGGCATGATGAGTAGCATCATTGACTCATATGAAGTTAAGGCAGACAAGTCGAAGAAGTTCTTTCGCCTGACGTTCCGTAAAATGGGGTAGCCGCTCCATCCACATAGTACCAATGTGTGTTCAACCGCAAGGATTGGATGCATAGCAGGGAGGGTATTATAAGCCCACCTGTTCACGCCATGAAAGGATAAATCAGTGTCTCCCTATAGTGCCGAATATGCTTTCCCTGAAAATCACTCAATGCCCGTTATTGCGAAAAGTATCAGTACCATTGAAAGTAATCACCTCATCCCGGACGAGAGTATTGTCCCCGTAGATGAAGTGGCTGAAATAGACCCCACTTATATTGCAGTCGGCATTGACGGCGAGTGGTTCCATATTACAGCGTATGAGTTTGAGCAGGTTCTATCCCTTAAAGGTGAGCGTAAAGACCCGTACCGTTCCGTGAACGTCTTCGAGGACGAGTATATTCAGTACTGCGCCGGTGAATGTGAACACGGCGGCACATGCCCCGCCCTAGCGGATACTGAACCAACTAATGCGTGGAAAATGCTTACCGAAATCCTTGCCGCCCTCGGCTACAAGTAAACTCCCACCCTGAAAGCCTGGCGCGGGACAACCTTTTCCTGAATAACCATGCTTGCTACAGCTAATGGAGTATCGTCAGTAATCTAAGTGATAGCACCAAGGTTGCCTGCCTTAATGCCTTAGTTGCCAAGCCGCACCTTAGATATTTGCCCACACTCTCTTTTGGGTGTAGGTAAATGCGGCGCACCTCACTCAAATTTAGCTTGTATACGGTTTTAAATCTGTGATAGACTATAGATATAGGGCAATCAAGGTGACAGAAACCCGAACCCTAGCAAGCTTTTCAACCCACCGAAGGGATACAACAATCATGGCAACCATCTCCCACCTCGCAGTAGCATACAACGGCTATTACGTCGATAACAAGAACGAGGTAACCACCCGCCTTTTCGAAGGTGATGACATTAGCCTGGTAGATGTGGACATTGAAGACCTCTTCCTGGAAAGCATTGATTTCGAAGAAGTGGCGGGAGAGCCGGGTCTTTTCGAAGGCACCCTCTATGCTCACGAAGGCGCAGACCAGCTCCCGGTATGCATGGAAATCGGCTCTGTAGATTACCTCATCAAGCCCCTCTTCCGCCTAAATGCAGAAGATGCCGAGGAATTGCGCCAGGCAATGCAGAAGCAGTCTGAGTTCCCCGTAAAGTTCAGCCGGGAAACCGGCGAGTATTCCCTCCACGTATGGTAATCACACCGTAGAGCCACCCCTGGAAGGGCATGAAGCAGTCCAGGGGTGGCTCTATAGCTCTTACTATGAGCTTGGATGAAGTATTGCCACGCCCTATATGCACCCCGGAGTAGCTGGGAGCTTCCTCGACTACTTATGACGCACACCATGATAATACGACTTGCAAAGAGATTTGAATCTGTGGCATAATAGAACTGTCAGGAGGTATTAAAACCCGCACCACACAAATCTATGAAAGGGGCACCACGTGTCGTATCCAGCTTTCGCAGTGGCGAATACCCTTATCGAAAGGTCTAAGATGACCGGCGTGCCGCTCACCCCTTTGAAGTTACAGAAGGTTATGTATTTCTTGACCTCTGAGTATGCAAAGGAGACTGGCGGCGAGAACCTCATGCTGGATAATTTCCAAGCGTGGGCGTATGGTCCTGTCGTTCCGGCAATTTACCAAAAGTTTAAGCCGTTTCGTGCTAACCCGATTACTGGCTACGCGACTGATAGCCAGGGTTATATCCTCAAGGTGACGGTTGCAGAGAATCCTGCTTTTGAGCGAACTCTGAACCGCGTATGGGATGCTACGTCTAGTAAGACCCCTACTCAGCTTGTGACTATCTCTCAAGCTGACGGCTCAGCATGGTCTCAAGCTTGGAATGATGAAGCCGGGGATGGTGACCCGATTCCGTTCAAAGCAGTCAAGGACGATTCCACGTATAAAGAGTACTTGGGTCTGTAAT
>ERZ772932.1598-NODE-1598-length-10622-cov-3.665373_pt1 | contig 10622 bp, 8 predicted proteins | sample MGYA00511684_ERZ772932 | MGnify/ENA primary metagenome ERZ772932 (study PRJEB29015, sample SAMEA2738078) | human oral metagenome | biome: human oral; feature: human-associated habitat; material: saliva | place: China | collected 2210 ...
CGGGATTCTCTCGTATCATATGTCCGGCAAGGTAAACGAGGAGAGCCCCATGCAGTTTCGGAGAGAGGGCGTCTCCATGGGGCTGCCGGGCTTCAGCGAGTACAGCCGGAGCTATACTTCTGCGGAAAAGGTGAGAGCGGCAAGGGAAGTGCTGGAGTGCCTTGACCGCGAGCGGAATCCGGAAGATTGGCGTCCCTCTGCGGAAACGGCGCGGGAAATCAACGAGGCTTTCTTTGCTCGCCTCAAAAAAAGTGAAGGGCTGCGGGCGGGCTACCGCGCGAGCGTTGCCGCAGCGGGAACGCTGACAAGCGGCGAGAGAACGGCGCTCCGCTACTATTATGCGCTGCTTCCGGAGAGCGATCTCTGCGGCTATGACTTTTCACCGGAGACCTTGCTCTCCTTCCTTCGCCCTACGCTTACGCTGTACCGTGAGCGTGCGGCAGTTCGTGAACTCCCGGAGAGCTATTTCCTCCAGTATGTACTTTTGCCGCGCGTCAACAACGAGGAGTTCCGCCCGGTGCGGGAAAAGCTCGCAAACTGCATTGCAGCTCACTTAGCGGAACAGGGCGAGGAGGCACTGACCGGTGCAGCGCTGGCGCGCGCGGTGAACTATGCCTGCGCTTCGGAGGGCAGCTATGTGTCGAGCGACGGCAGAACCATTTCTGCGGCGGGCTTTTTGGAGTCCGGGCAGGGGCGCTGCGGCGAGGAGTCGGTCTTTTATGTCAATGCGCTTCGCGCGATCGGCATCCCGGCGCGCCAGGTCTATGCGCCCTGGTGGGCGCACTGCGAGGACAATCACGCCTGGGTTGAGTATTGGGTGGACAGCGCTTGGCACTTTGCGGGTGCCTGCGAGCCCACGGAGAAGGATGACAACGGCTGGTTCATTGCGGCGGCAGCACGCGCCATGCTTGTGCACGCCCGCTATTACCCGCTGACCCCTCAGGCCGACACGGCGCTTGACCGCGCAACCCTTGTAGGAGAAGAGATACTCGGCGGTCAGAACGGTGTTCTCTATTTAAATCAGCTTGCGCGCTATGCGGATCCTGTGAAACTTAGTATTCAGGCGGAAGATGCGGAGCTCGTGGAGCTTTGTCTCTTAAACAGCGCGGGCATACGCCCCATCTCAATGTACAAGCCGGAGGCGGGCGTCGAAAAGACGGTCTCCCTCGGAAAGGGCAGTGTGTATGTCCGCTTCCGTCATCCGGGCAAGAATAAGGCTGTCATGGCGGACCTCCGCGCGGGAGATTTGCGCATTGCGGAGTGCGACTGCAAAGAAGAGGCGGAGGAGCAAGAATTCCGTTTCTTCGCGCCGAACGGCAGCCGCAGCGCGCCCAAGCAGACCGCGGAAGAGCAGGCACTCGGCCGCGAAAAGTATGCGCGCTGCAACGAAAAGCTTAAGGCAAAGCGCGCCGCGCGTCGCGACCGCCTGCGTGCCTTTTTGGAGCGCGCTACCACACAGGAAGAGCGCATGTATCGGAATGCCTTCGTGGCCTCGCTCTCCGAAAAAGACAGGATAGACGTAAGAGAAGAATTACTTGAGCCGGAGTTTCAGGCTGCCATGCGGCAGGTCGGAACGCTAACGGCGCGCGCCTTCCTGGAGGGCGTACTGCCGGAGCGCTTCGGTCTTGAGCCGCTCTGCCGCTTCCGCGGCGAAGAGGAACTGAGCATAGGCGAGCGGACGGCGCTTACAGCGCGCCTTACGACCGCAGACTGCAGCGATGCAGAGATTCTTTCGGCACTCCGCCGCTTAAGAGGCAGCGGCATTCCGGTGAAGCTCAGAAATGAGGACGGCGCACCGCTCTTTTTTGCGGACGGCGATTTCCTTCCTTTCCGAGCGGCGGATGCGGCGAGAAATCATCTTACGCTTCAAAAGCCGGAGGGTGAGCTTCGCTACGAGCAGCACTGGACGCTCTACCGTGACGGGAAGGAACTGGATCTTGAAAAGAAGCAGTGGGATGAGAACACGCTCACGCTGCTTCTGCCGGACGGCAAGTATGAGCTCTTCACCGAGAAGCGCCTGCCGAACGGCAATGCCTACGGAAAGCGTGTGGCCTTCCGACTCGCGGGCGGCGAAGAAAAAACTCTTGCCCTCAGCTTCCCGGAGGTGACGGCAGAGGAATTGCTCGGAAAGATTGTCATTCCGGAAATCGGCGGGCAGGACTACGAGACTCCGTTTACCATGGAGTTCTTCATGGCGCCGGGCGAAGAGCCGAGTGAGCACATCGCAAATGAAATTTTGGCGGAGACAGAGTCTCTAAAGGCACTCTGCGCGCAAAAAAAACTCTCCCTGCGCTTCTACCTCAGAGAGGCAGCCGCGGCAGAGAGAGGAAGTTGTAAGACACTGAAGAGCCTGTTCCCCGAGGCATTTTCCTGCCCGGAGGATTACGATGCTAAGGAGGAAGTCCTGGCGCGCAAGCTCTTCCTGGAACCCGGTCAGTTGCCGCTCAGCATTTTGCGTCGCGGCCGTGATTGCGCGATTTTCTCCGCGGCAGGCTACCGGGTCGGGCTCATTGCCCTGATGTCAGAACTCTTGACGGTGAGTGAGGCGAGCGCTCCTTCTCTTTGAGGCGCGTCAGCATCAAGGTATCGCCCGCAAGAATTTCGGTCTGACCGTTCGGAATAATACTTTGATTACCGCGCCGGATGAGGAAAATAATCTCTCCGCGCGGTAAATTTATGTCCCGAATATGGCAGTGGAGATATTCGCTCGACTTGTCAATCTCAATCTCCGAGAGCTGCATGGCGTTTTTCGTCTGCACCGCAGGGGCGCAGAGAATCAGGGAATCGCCCGCTTCGAGCAAGGTGGTGCCTTTCGGAACCAGCTTTTTATCCTCGCGCACAATTAAGAGAAAGAGGAATTGGAGCGGCAGGGCGAGCTCGGAGATATGCTTACCGACCCACTCATTGTCCTCGGCGAGCGTGAGCTGAATGAACTGTACCGGCAGCTCTTCGCTGTAGTCGGTGAAGGTCTTCATGACGTCGTTACTCAAGTCAATCATATCGAAGCGCCGCGCCGCAAAGGGCAGGAGACTGCCCTGTACCAGGAGGGACAGGAGAACGACAAAGAAGATAATGTGAAAGAAGCGTGTGTCGCTCTTTAAGGTTTGCACTGCCATGATTGCAAAGACAATCGAAGAGGCACCGCGCAGTCCCGCAAAGGAAATCAGGCGGCTCTGGCCCTTGCTTGCGCGGAACGGCAGGAGCAGAAGTTTCACTGCGAGCGGGCGCGCAACCAGGGTTAGGAAGAGAAACACCGAGACTGCGGACATCAAAACGCCCGGGAGCAGCGATGGCGTTGCGAGCAGGCCGAGCAGGAAAAAGACCGCCATCTGCATGAGGCCGGTCAGACCGTCAAAGAAGTGGACAATGTTCTTCTTGCCGCCCATCTTCACGTTTCCGAGTATGATGCCGGTCAGATAAGTCGAGAGATAGCCGTTGCCGCCGAGCGCCGCGGAGAGAGCGTAGGAAAAGAGGGCGATGCCGGCGATGAAGATAACGTCGAAGCCATCCACCTCAAAGGAAACGCTCTTTAAAATGCGGTAGGACAAAAGGCCGCAGAGCGCGCCGATTGCAATGCCGAAAACAATCTGCGCTGTAAGCAGGCGGAGTATGCTGCCGGCATCGGCCTCGCCGGTCAAAAAGGAGAGGCAGACTAGGGTCAGCATGTAGGCCATGGGATCGTTACTTCCGCTCTCGAGTTCCAGGATGGAAGCCGTGTTCTCTTTTAAGTCCAGTTTCCGGGAGCGCAGCACCGAGAAGACAGAGGCTGCGTCCGTGCTGGCAAGCGCGGAGCCGGTCAAAAAGCAGAGCCAGAACTCGCGCCGTATCAGCAGATAGAGGAAGAGCCCGAGAAAAAGCGCGGTCAGAAACACGCCCGCCGTTGAGAGTAGTATGGATTGGCGCGCCACCGGGCGCGCCATTTTCCAATTGGTGCCGAAACCGCCGTAAAACATGATGTAGATCAGGGCAACGGAGCACACGGTCTCCGAGAGCGCAAAGTTATCAAAGGAAATGCGCGCAAAGCCGTCACTTCCGAAAGCCATTCCGAGCAGTATAAAGACAAAGAGGGTCGGAATGCCGAAGCGGAACGAGATTTTATTGAAGAAGATACAGGAAAAAACGATCAGTGTAATCAGCAGCAGGTTTATATTCATGAGCCGGATTCCTTTGCGCCCACATCAGAGAAAGCGCGAGAGATCCGGCTTTTCGCTGCGGAGCGCATTGCGGAAATCGGGATGCGCAATCGCAATCATGGCCTCACGGCGTTCCGCGAGACTCTTACCCGCGAGGTGCGCGATGCCGTACTCGGTCGCGACCGCCTCAATCAGCGTGCGCGGTGCGGAGACTGTGCTGCCGCCGGGAATAAAGGGAAGAATGTTCGACTTCCGCACGCCGTCCTTGGTGAGGCGGGAGGAATTGATGCAGATGTAGCCGCAGCCGCCTTCCGAGCGGAACGCGCCCTCCAGAAAGTCCATCTGGCCGCCGATGCCCGAAAGCTGTATGCCGTTTGCAGACTCTGCGTTTTCCTGTCCCATGAGGTCCACCTGCACGCCGCCGTTGATGCTGATGACGCGGCTCAGCTTCCCGATGCGCGCCGGGTCATGGATGTAGTCAATCGAATCCGGGCGGAAGAGCTTCGGATTCTCGCGGAGCCAGTCGTAGAATGCAGCGCTGCCCATTGCAAGGTTAAAGCTGCTGAGGCCGGTGTCGAACTCCTTCCGGGCATTCGTGAGTTTGCCTGCGAGGTAGAGCTTTTGATAGGCGTCGCTGATGGTGCCGGTGTGGCAGCCAAGATCCTTTTTGTCGGAGTCCGCGAGGGCGGAAGCAATTGCAAAGGGAACCGTGCCGACACCGAGCGAGAGCACAGCTCCGTCCGGAATCTCGTTTACCACGAGTTCCGCAATTCTTTGATCGATCTCCGAAGGCGCGCGGTAAGTGCGCTCGGGCAGCGGCGTGTGCGTGCCCTCGACTATCATATCCGCATCGTCGAGGCGGCAGAGGTTGGAGCCGTCGACCCCCGGCAGGAAGGGAAGGTGCTCGTTGATCTCAAAGATGACCGTCTTTGCGCTTGCGATGATGGTCTTCCAGAGGTAGCAACCCGTGCCGAGGCTCACATTGCCGTCGGCATCCGGACGGGATACCGGAACAAAGGCAAAGTCCGAGCGAAATTTCCCCTGCCGATAGAGGAAGGGTACCAGGCGAAGCGCAATCGGGACAAATTCGATGCGCCCGGCGCGGTAGAATTTGCGCTCGTAGTCGCCGAGGTGTGTGCTCTCATAGCGGAAGGACTGTCCCTCCGGATCTGCCTCTAGGACTGCGATTCCGGGGGCAATGACGAGACCGCCGCGCACGGTCACATTGCGTACCGTGCCGCAGCGCGCCGCAAGCGCCGTGTCCAAAAGTTCGGGAAAGCTTCCGCCGAAGCCGTAGTCAATATAATCACCGTCCCGTACGGCGCGAACCGCTTGCTCCGCCGTGACATAGTTTGTTCTTCCGGTCATGGGTATATCTCCTTTTTTTATTGTCAGAATAGCGGGAAGTGCAGGGAAAGTCAATCTGAGCGCAGTGCAAAGGGGAGAAACAGCTTGACTAAAGTAAATAAATAACATAAAATTTGTACTATACTACCGCATGAATCACAGGGATAAAACGGAAATAAGCGCCAAAGATAAGGCGGTAGTTAAATAACGATAGTTTAATAAAAGACAATTGTTAAAGAAAAAAGAACAATCAGGCTTTCGGGAGGAGAGGCAAGATGAGAAGTGGACGCGCGCAGGCTTATCAGAGAGGCATCGCAGTGACAATCGCAGCGCTTGTTTTACTCGGTACCGGAGGGTGCGGCAGTAAAACGGCGGACGGCAAGCCGGCGAGTCAAAGCGTAGAGTCCGGGGAAACGCAGGCATTCTCGAGCCAACGAAAGCAGGAGGCACAAAAAGAAACGAACGAAAGCACTGCAGAAGAAAGTACCGCAGAGGAGCAAAGCGAGGCAGCGCGCGAGCCTGCCGAGACCTTAACTGCGGAGGAACAGCGTGCTTTACAGGAAAGCGTGGAAGCGGCAATGCGAGACTCGGAGATGTTTAGGGAGCATAGGGAGCGCTTACAGCCGAGCCTCGACGAGATAAAAGAAATGAATCAGCAAATACTGACCCAAAAATATTGGAAATACGGAGATAAGCTGACACCGTACTATGATTTTGATGTCTCTTGTTTCGGCGACAAAAAATATGAAGAGCTCGCCGGAAGCAGTCAAACAGAAAAATACGCGGGTACCAACCAGCTGATTAACTCTTATTATCGATGGAATCCCACCAGACAAAAGGACAATTATATGTCCTTTGTTTATCGCGAGTTTGTGGAGCGAGAGTATCAAAAACTGTTTGCGGAAATTTACGGCGAAGAGAATGTCAAACTGGTCTGCGAACCGCTGGCATACTTTTGGACGGATGAGACGATCGACGGAACGACAAGTCTTAAGGACTATATGACACTTGTCGATGAGCAGGAAATCGTGGCGCTGGTCAAGGGAGAAGAGAAGGATAAGAAACAAGCCATGCGGAAGCTGGACCGCCTGCTCACGGAGCGCGGCTGGGGCATAAACCTCATGATTTACTATGTCACAGACGAGCAATTTGCGGAGGCTGACATGGCCGAAGTCCTGCGCAGGGGCATTTACGACGGCAGCTGCATTTGCCAGGGCATTGTGAGCCGCAATCCGCAGCGAAGAGAACGGCTCTACCAAGATTGGCGGGTCGGAAGCCCCATGCCGGATCTCTGGGTGCTGCGGAAAGAAAAGTTTGAGGATCCGAAGAGAATTCAAACACAATATCAACTCTACAACTACCTCTTGGATTTGCCGCTCAAAAAACTGGGTGTAAATACGGGGTGGACCATAGAGCATGTGGTGAAGAAGGCAGAACTCAGAAAAGATCAATTCAATACAGTGGAAAGCAACGCGCTTGCCGGCATTCAACGCATCCTGAAAAAGGGAGAGTATGAAGACTTAAAGAACACCCGTGTTTTGATGGTTTCCTACCGGAGCGGACACGGAGGCCCCATGGTTACGGAGGAGTTTGCAAACCAAACGGAGCTCTGGAAGGCAAGCAACGAGCACATAAACCTCTATCTGGAGTTCTGGCCGAAGGAGACCGTCGGCTTTGCGGAGGGAACCCTCTTTGTCTATCTGGTGCCCTGAGGAGGAAGCCATGGATGTCTATGTGGATTTACAGCGGCTTCGGGAAGCCGCAGCCCAAAATCTCGCGCTGCGCCGCCGCCTTGCAGCCGCGGCACGGGATATTCAGGCCTTGGAGCGCGATATGGATTTGACGGTCTGGAGCGGCAAAGGAAGGGATAACTTCATTCGTCTCTTCCGGCTCTGGGAGCACGCGCTGGATGTAGCGCAGGCCACCGCGGCAGAGAAACAGAAACTTTTGGAAGAAGCCGCACTCAGCGAAGGAGCTTTGCGCAAACAGGAGACAGAAGCTCTTTGCGAGCGCTTTATTGCGGCAGAGAGCTGAAGAGGAGACAGATGGAAATACGCATTCAACATGAAGAGCTGCGCCTTCGCAGCGCACAGTGGGGCTTACTCGGGGAAGAATTGCGCCTCATTTGGGCAGGATTCCGCGAACTTGACCAAAGTCTCTCAGAGATGTTTGTTGGAGAGATGCAGGGGGCTTACCGGAGTGCAGTGGAACGCGCGGATCGGGAGGGCATGCAGATTTCGGATATCTTCGAGGCCTTGCTTGCGCAGCTGGACGAAGTGAACCGCACGGCGGAGGACTTTGACCGGGCCTTGGGCGCCCTGATTCAGAGAGGGGGAAAAAAGGGATGAGTTGCCGCTGCGGAGACATTCGGGATTGTGAGCGGGATCTTCATACGTTACGACTGGCACACGGTGATGCCGAGCGCCTTGGAATACGCCTTAGACAGCTTGCCGAGCGCGGGCGCGAGGGCAGCTGGCAGGACAGTCGCGCCTACCCCCTGGAAGCCGGACTGCGCGACCGGATGAAGCAAAAGACAGAGCAGTTCTGTGACCGCACGGAATTGGCACAGCGAAATTATCTTCGCTACTTGGAGTACCGTATCTCGGAAGCGGAGGAAGAACTCGCCTGCATGCAGGATGAAGACGATGCCTATCACGAGGACGATGAAGATTGAAGCACAGGGACAGCGAAGAAGGACAACGGGTAGTGCGGATGCAGAAGCAAAAATCAAGTGAACAGATTAAGAAGCAAGAGATACAGCAGCAGGAGATTCAAAATCTGCTGCTGTATTTGTCATGGAACGAAATGGGAATCTTAGACGGCGGAACGCTGTCCCGCATTGCGGCGGATATCTGCGCGGAAGAGCAGAGGAATTAAAGGAAGGTAAGGAAAGAACGGAACAGGTATGACAATTGCCGGAGAGGAGACGGGAGATGCAACAAGAGAAGCAAGAGAAGCAAGAGAAGCGGCAGCCTAAGAAGCACCGTTGGCTTCGTTTTGCCCCACAGATAGTTCTAGGCCTGGGACTGCTGTCAGCCTATTTCAGTTGGCGTGACCATCGTCGCAAGCTGACGCAGCAGGAGCTGGATACCGCTCTGACCAGATATATGCAGGGAAAGTATGCGATTTACGGAGATACGCTGACACCGGTGGGGGAAGGGAAAGTCGTGTATGCGCCAAATGACCTCTTTTTTCCGACAACCAATAAATATGAATTGGAGTTTGAAACGGAAAAGTACCCCAAGCGCAGTGAAAAGGAAATAGTCGTGCTACAGTATAACTATGAAGAAAATACGCTGAGAGATACGTATATGAGCTTTGTTCTTCGAGAACAAGTTGAAGATAAATTTCGAGAGATTTTTGATCGGATTTACGAACCGAATAGCTACAACTTGGTGGTAAATGTCCAAGCAGCTCCATGGAAGAACCACGAGCACAGTGCGGTGGAAACGATTGAGCAATATTTGTATAATACGCCTTTCAGTGACATTAGTGTTTGTGTTATTAGGGGAAAGGAAAAGATAGAAGAAGATATGCAAGAATTGCTGGTAGCCTTGATCCAAAATGGGTATGGCGTCGATGGAATAGTCTATTATATGAATGAAAAAGAGTATGAAAATCGCAATTTAAAAGGGAGTTGGATAGAGTACGGGCCCAATTCTTATACAAAGTGCGTTAGATTTGCGTGGCAGAAAGAAAAACAAGAGTTTTCTATTTACTCAATAAAAGATGGGAGCAGGATAAAATAAAATTCATGAGTTAAGGCCGAAACGAATTGAGGTGGAAAATGAGACAACAGGACACAAAAACTCCGATAAGTGAGAAAGAACACATTCAACAGATTGTGTACAATGAAATCTTGTATTTGCCTGTATCAAAATTAAAATTTGATAAAGACAGTCCAAGCATTAGAGATATTGTTGAGGCAGCTAGATTCTCATATGACAATGGGAATACAAATGAGATCGATATCAACGATTTAACACTTCTTGAAGCATGCATTGACGAAAAATCAGGGATTTCTGATATCGGCAATGCAACCATTCACTATGCAAGCTTTAATAAGAAGCCGAACGAACTTGTGGCGCACGGGATTACGCTGGAAGAGGCTAAGAGTATTACAAATCCGGATGCAATAGTCGCGGTCGTATTTATTTATCAGGGAAGTGAGGAGCAGGGAATCAAAGAAGGTGTAAGCCTGGTGTTTCGAGGAACACCGGGAGGTGCTTGGTGCGACAATGCCAATATGGAAAGTGACTGTACGAGTCAATTTGAAAAAGACGGATTTGTCTATGACTGGATATCGCCTCTCGACAGAGCCAGTTTATTGAATGTGGAGGACACCTTACTGAAAATCAAAGAAGACGATGATGACGCAGCACGGTTATGCAGGCGTTTCATGAAAGAGGGGAAACTGGTACTCTCTGCGCATTCACAGGGAGGGAAACGGGCTGTAACGGCAAAAGGTATTTTCAAGGAATTGCAGAATACGCGTTGTATGGTTTTTGACGCGCCGGGAATTTCTCCGGAGCAATGGGATGAACTCGTAGATCGCTTAGGCGTAGAGAATGTGGAGAATATGCGAAAGGATATTTTCAGCATCTATGCGCATGATGACGTTGTTCATGGAATCGGTTACACAGAGAAAAACGGATATTTTGCCAAGAATCAGTTGGTTTTGGGAGTACCGGAACTGGATTGTGATAAAAATACAAATGTAATTGGGTACCACTATTTGTTTCGACTGCTTCATGTGAATGAGGATGGTAGCGTTAGATTACAGGAAGAAGCAAATAAAGAAGGACTGTGGGCAGAGTATAGCAAGATTCTTTCGGATGTATTAATGAGTTTACCGACGGAAAAACGAGCGGAATTGATGCACCCTGCAATGGCAATTGTACAGGCGATGCACGCACGGAAGTTGCCACACAACTATAAGTTTCATGATTATCTTGAATTGGGAGCAAAGTTTAACGAGTTTTTGCCGGAGATTATTCCGGTGCTACATTATTCGGTACACAAATGGTATGATCTCTATTTGCAAGAAAATCCGTTTGATCGCCGTCCTGCCGGGCTCGGGGAAATCGCTCTTAAACTGAGAAGTCATCTTCCGCAAGAAGTGAAAAATACACTTGATGGTGC
>ERZ772932.1601-NODE-1601-length-10613-cov-5.399129_pt1 | contig 10613 bp, 9 predicted proteins | sample MGYA00511684_ERZ772932 | MGnify/ENA primary metagenome ERZ772932 (study PRJEB29015, sample SAMEA2738078) | human oral metagenome | biome: human oral; feature: human-associated habitat; material: saliva | place: China | collected 2210 ...
TTCTGCCTAAAAATGTAAAAGAATCGGTGGATTTGCCTGATTTTGTCAAAGAATCGGTGCTGTAATTACAGATTCTTTGCACTTTTCAGGCGCGCGATAGCGAGAAAAGCGTTTGGCGAGAAACCCGTGCGCTCGAGTGTTGGGCTGCGGAGTTTCTGGCCATGAAAAAGACCTGGCACCGTGTGGTACCAGGTCTTTCTTTTTTGCGTGTTAGCTTGCTGTGTCAGCTGTAACTGAACTGCGAGCCAAAGCTACGCCAGGCGAAACCGGCGGACTAGCCGAGGTGCTTGGTGATGGAAGCAGCTGCTACCTTACCAGCGCCCATTGCAAGAATGACGGTTGCAGCACCGGTTACGATGTCGCCACCAGCCCAGATGCGAGGATCGGAAGTACGGCCCTCTTCGTCGGCCTCAATGTAGCCCCACTTATTGAGCTTGATGTCGCCGATCATCTTTGCGAATGGGTTAGCGTTAGTGCCGATTGCAGAAATTGCAACGTCGCAAGGAATGTCCTCGATAGCACCCTCGATAGCAACTGGACGACGACGTCCGTCAGCGTCAGGCTCGCCGAGCTCCATCTTCTGAACGCGAACTGCGCAAACTGCGCCATCCTCGCCAGCAACAAACTCGAGAGGGGAGACGAGAGGAAGAACCTCAACGCCCTCTGCCTTTGCGTGGTGCAGCTCTGCACGACGAGCAGGCATCTCGTCCTCAGTACGACGGTAAGCGATGATTGCACGCTCAGCGCCAAGACGCTTAGCGGTACGGACAGCATCCATAGCAACGTTGCCGCCACCAAAGACAACGACGTTCTTGCCGTGCTTGGTTGGGGTGTCATACTCAGGGAAGTTGTTAGCCTTCATGAGGTTAACGCGGGTGAGGTACTCGTTTGCAAAGAAGACGTTTGGCAGGTTCTCGCCAGGGATGTTGAGAAGCTTTGGAAGGCCAGCGCCGGTTGCAATATAGATTGCGTCAAAGCCCTGCTCAAAGAGCTCGTCTGCATCGGTGATACGACCGACAACAGAGTTGAACTCAAACTTAACGCCCAGCTCCTGAAGGCCGTCAATCTCACGCTTAACAACAGCCTTTGGAAGACGGAACTCAGGAATACCGTAAACCAGAACGCCGCCACCGGTGAAGAATGCCTCAAAGACGGTAACGTCAAAGCCGTTACGAGCAAGCTCGCCAGCGCAAGCAATACCGGAAGGACCGGAGCCTACAACTGCAACCTTCTTGCCGTTCTTTGGAGCGATAGCTGGCTTGGAAGCAAGCTCAGGCTGGTCGCCAAGGAAGCGCTCAAGCTGACCAATAGCAACTGGTTCGCTGCGCTTACCCATGATGCAGACGCCCTCGCACTGGTTCTCCTGTGGGCAAACACGACCACAAACTGCAGGAAGCATGGAGGACTCGCGGATGATGTCAAGACCGCGGCCAAACTCCTCTGCACGGATAGCCTCGATGAAGCGAGGAATGTTGATGTTTACAGGGCAGCCCTGAACGCACAGTGGATTCTTACAATCCAGGCAGCGGTTTGCCTCTGCAATTGCCATCTCTTTAGTGAAACCCTTGTCGACAGGGCGGAAGTCTTGTGCGCGCTCTGTAGCTGGCTCTTCGTTGTCAGCTGTACGAGGTGCCTTGACGTTTGGAATGTAGCGACCGTTTACTTGTGGCATGCGCACCTCGTCTCCTCGTAAGCCTTGATGGACTGGCCTTCCTCGGTGAGGTAGGCTGCCTGACGTGCGCGAAGGTCGTTCCAGTCAACCTTGGTTGCGTCAAAGTCAGGACCGTCAACACAAGCAAACTTGGTCTCGCCGCCAACCTCAACACGGCAGCAACCGCACATACCAGTGCCGTCAACCATGATTGGGTTCAGGGAAGCGATGATAGGTGTGTCGTACTTCTCGGCAGTGAGAGTGGAGAACTTCATCATAGGAACTGGGCCAACGCAGAATACGCGGTCGACCTGCTTGTCCTGCAGAAGACGCTCGAGAGGTGCAGTTACAACGCCCTTCTCGCCAAGAGAACCGTCGTCTGTGGTGATGTGGATGTGATCGTCGTCCAGAATGGAACGGAACTGATCCTCAAGCAGGAGCAGCTCTTTGGTACGAGCGCCCATGATTGCGTGGACCTCGCGGCCAGCTGCTACGAGCTGACGAGCAACAGGGAAGGCGATAGCCAGGCCAACGCCGCCGCCGATAACTGCCCATTTGCCCTCGCCCATCTCGGTAGGCTCACCCAGAGGACCAGTGACGTCCTGCAGGAAATCACCAACCTCGTAGGTAGAAAGCATCCTGGTGGTCTTGCCGATTACCATGAAGATAAACTCGACCCAACCCTCCTCAGGATTCCAATCCGCAAAGGTAAATGGAACGCGCTCGCCACACTCATTTGCGCGGACCATCAGGAACTGACCAGCATGTGCATGCTTGGCCATCTGTGGTGCCTCGATGCGGAACTTGAAGACCTTCTCGGAGAACTGAGTCTTTTCGAGGATCTTATACATTCAGCGGTACTCCTCTCCTAACACAACAAAACTGCGAGTGAGGTGCCGAGCCGCACTATATCCTGACTTCTTGGTAAGAAGTCAGTGACAGGTGACGCATGCATCTCACGCATACGAGTCTGGGTAACCCGTATTCGCAAACAACATATCTATTGTACTATTTGCGCATGATTCAAGACATGAGTAATTCATGAATGAGCATAAATATTTCGCAGCTTGTTTTGCCTGCTAGCTGCGGAGGGCGAGAAGTTCGGTGGGCTCGTGACGTGACGGCACGGGGTGACGGCACGGGGCGAAGTGCGGCGGAGCGCGGTGACCGCTAGCTGCGGAGGAGCTGCTCCACCTGATCGGCGGCCGCCTGAGCGATGACCAGGAAGTCTTCCAGGTTGTTTCCCTTGAGCTCGCGCAAAACATAGTCTGCCACCGGCATCTTTCCAGGAGGGCGACCGATGCCAAACTGCAGGCGCATAAAATCCCTGGTCTGGAGCTTGTCAGCGATGGAGCGCAGGCCGTTATGCGAGTTGAGTCCGCCGCCTTCCTTGAAGTTGAGTTGGCCCTCTGCGAGGTCAACTTCGTCGTGAATAACTAGGATTTGCGCAGGTTGAAGGCGGTGTGCACGAGCAAGTTTGGAGAGGGGACCGCCACTGGTGTTCATGAAGTCCTGAGGTTTGGCCAGGAGTACACGGCGTTTCTCGCCAGATGCGGCTCCGGGAGCTGCGGGAAGGGTGATCTCCGCAACCTGGCAGCCCGCCTCGCTTTTCCAGTACGAAACGCCGTAGCGCTCGGCGAGGGCATCGACGACGGCAAAACCAGCATTGTGCCTGGTGTGCGCGTATTTCTCGCCAGGATTTCCCAGGCCCGCTACGAGCACAATTTTGTTACCGTGCATCGAATTTCCTTCCGTTTGAGATGTGTACGTTTATGATGGTAAGGGAAAACGACAGGTTCGACCAGCGTAAACTGAGCTCGCGGTTGACAGCCTAGCGGCAGCGCGCGTGACGTGCAGCAATCGGCGCGCGGTGAGCAGCGTGCGGCGATTGGCGAGCAGCGTGCGGGACATGCGGCGTTCAACTGAGGTGCGGAGGCAAAATGAAGAAGATTCTGGTTACCGGATTTGAGCCTTTTGGTGGCGAGAAAATCAATCCAGCTTGGGAGGCCGTGAAGGCGCTGCCCGAGACTATTGGCGGTGCTCAGGTGATAAAGCTGCACGTACCTGTTGAGTTTGGCGCTGGCGCTCAGAAGGTTATTGACGCGCTTGAAGCGGAGCGTCCCGAGATCGTGCTTTGCGTGGGCCAAGCGGGCGGAAGAAGCAAGATTACGCCCGAGTTTGTGGGCATCAACTGGGCTCACGCGCGCATCCCCGACAATGCGGGTAAGCAGCCGCTCTCGCAGCGCATCATCGACCGCGCACCAGACGCGTATTTTGCGTCGCTGCCGGTAAATGCCATGGTGGCCTCCATGAACCAGGCGGAGATCCGCGCGGCGGTCTCGTACACTGCGGGAACGTACGTCTGCAACGACGTCATGTACCAGGTCCTTCATGCGCTGGCCACGAGATTCCCGGAGACTCGCGGTACGTTTCTGCACGTACCGTTCGCAACGGAGCAGGTTGTCGAGAAAAACGCTGCAGCTGCCGAGAAGGCTGATGCCACCGAGAAGGCTGGCACTGGCGAGAAGACCCGCCAGGTTCCAAGCATGTCGCTGGAGATGATGACTCGCGGACTGCAGGTTGCGCTGGAAGCGGCGCTTGCAAACGACGTTGACTTCAAGGATTCCGAAAGCGGAACGACCTGTTAGAACGCGCGCTGCTGAGGGCGGTTTGCGAGCGCACGGGTTTCTCGCCAGGCGCGCTTCTCGGCAAGCGCGCCCTTCTCGTCAAGTGCGCCTGAAAAGTGCAAAGAATCTGTATTTTGAATACAGATTCTTTGACAAAATCAGGCAAATCCACCGATTCTTTTACATTTTTAGGCAGAACTTACAGATTCTTTGATGAAATCAGGCGCGTAGCAGGCTCACTTCGGACTCGCACCGCCCGTCTGGCGAGAAACCCGGTCCACTCCCAGCGTTTCCGCACAAGAAAACCCGGTATCCACACGAAATGGATACCGGGTTGAAATCACTTGCGACCCGCGCTCGCACGGACGTTTGACCTGTAGTGTTGCTGTCGTCGCACGCGCAATTGACCTGCAATCTTACAGGTTAAAGTCGCCACCGAAGATGTCGGAGACAGGACGGTCGGTGTAGACAGCGTAGATTGCCTCGGCAAGCTCGTTTGCAATGGTAATCGTCTTGATCTTGGAGCCTTCCTGGTTTGCTGCAGCGCAAGGAATTGCGTCGGTAACCACGCACTCCTCGATAGGAGCGTTGTTGAGGCGCTCGATTGCAGGACCAGAGAAGATACCGTGAGTTGCGCAGACGTAAATATCGCCAGCACCCATTTCCTTTAGCTTAACAACGGAAGCGCAGAGGGTACCTGCGGTATCAATCATGTCGTCGTTAACAATGCAGGTCTTACCCTTGATGTCGCCGATGATGCCCATAACTGCGCTCTCGTTGTGACGAGGACGGCTCTTGTGAGCAATTGCAAGGCCACAGTCAAGGTAGTCGGAAAGCTTTTTAGCTGCTTTTGCGCGACCCATATCAGGGGAGACAACAACGGTATTCTCCCAGTCAAATGGCTTGTTCTTAAAGTAATCGCCCAGAAGATAGAGAGCAGTCAGGTGAGAAACAGGAATGTCAAAGAAGCCCTGGATTTGGCCTTGGTGCAAGTCAAGTGTGATGACGCGGTCAACGCCAGCGTTCTCAAGCAGGTTTGCCATCAGACGAGCGGTAATAGGCTCGCGAGCAGCAGCTTTGCGGTCCTGACGAGCGTATGCGTAGTGAGGGATAACCACGGTAAAGCTGTTAGCGGATGCGCGCTTTGCAGCGTCAGCAACAATTAGCGTCTCCATAACCAGGTCGTTGACGTTGACGCCTGCCATAGACTGAATGAAGAAGACCTCGTCGCCGCGGACAGACTCGTCAAAGCGAGCGTAGATTTCTCCGTTAGCAAACTTCTCGAGGAGAAGACCTTGTAGCTCTAGGTGAAGAATGTCTGCAACTTTACGAGCCAGTTCAGGGTTACCTGTACCGGTGTAGAGCTTGATGTTTCTAGCAACTAATAGCGGATCACTCAGGTTCTCGAACATCTAGTCCTCTTTCTCAAGCTTATGACGCCTCTGGGCGGCGTATCCCTCAACAATTTTCTGCTCAGAGCGCTCGAGTGCAAGCGCGTCTGCTGGTACATCCTTTGTGATGCACGAACTTGCCCCCACAAGTGCGCCATCACCAATTGAGACGGGTGCCACCATCATGGTATCGGATCCAACAAAGACGTTGTTGCCAATGTTAGTCTTGAACTTGTGGTAACCGTCGTAATTGCATGTAATTGAACCTGCGCCAATGTTGACGCCAGAGCCCATGGTAGTGTCACCAATGTAGGAGAGGTGAGGTACCTTAGAGCCTTCACCGATAGTTGAATTTTTGATTTCAACGTGGGTGCCTGCTTTGGCGTGAGGCATAAGGTGAGTGCCTGGACGCAGGTAAGCGCGAGGACCGCAGGTAGCAAAGTCGTCTACCTGTGCGTTGATAGCTACAGTCTCATCGACAACAGCGTCGTTGCCAACAAGCGTATCGGTCAGACGAGTGTTAGGGCCTACCACGCAATTCTCGCCAATTGAGGTCTTGCCGTAGAGCATGGTCTGTGGGAGAACCTCGGTGTCCATACCAAGCGTGACCTCGGGGCCAATCCAGACGGAGGTTGGGTCCAGCATGGTGACGCCCTGGCTCATCCAGTGCTCGTTGATGCGCTCCTGCATGATGCGGGTGGCAACGGCAAGCTCGGAGCGGGAATTGACGCCCAGCGCCTCTTTGTAGTCGTCAACGTGGACGGCAGCAACAGGCTCGCCCTGGCTGACGTAAAGGCCCACCATGTCAGTGAGGTAGTACTCGCCCTGCACGTTGTCATTGCCGAGAAGATCGATGTTTGCGGTCAGTCTTCCGCCACAGAAGCAGTACACGCCAACGTTGCATTCACGCTCTTGCTCGCGCTGCTCTGGCGTAGCATCCTTGTGCTCAACAATGGCAGTTACCTGGCCGTTAGAAGAAATGACGCGACCATATCCGGTTGGATCTGGGGGCGTCATTGTGAGTACCGTGCATGCGTTGTGGTGAGCTTTAGTTTCTGCGACAAGGTCGAGAATAGACTGTGCGCGCAACAGAGATGCGTCACCGTTGATAACAACAACGGGTCCCTTGAAGCCACCAAGAGCATCCTTTACAACCTTGACGGCGTGGCCGGTGCCAAGACGCTCGGTCTGGGCAACATACTCAAGGTTAGGGAAGCAAGAAAGTGCAGATTTAACCTCGTCAGCGTGGTTACCAACAACCACAATGACGCGCTCAGCGCCAGCAGTAATTGCGGCGTTAACGCTCCACCAAACAAGGGGTTTATCAAGTAATTTGTGCACAATCTTAGGGTGGTGGGACTTCATGCGCGTTCCCTCGCCTGCAGCGAGGACAATCGCAGTAAGTGGCATACGTAAGCCTCCAAAGTACTTCGTATTACTCGATACGAGTGCGTCCCTACACAAAAGTTGCGTAAAAAATGGCTGGGGTAGTAGGATTCGAACCCACATTCCAGGCACCAAAAACCCGTGTCCTAACCGTTGGACGATACCCCAATGTAATCACTACGTTGGTTTTGTCCGCAACTCTATTAAGTGTATCAGCTTAGCGAGGCAAATGCTCCACAAATTGCATCAAGAACAAGAACTGCTAAAGTCTGCGCGTCTGCGGTAGTAAATGAGCCGTCTACGTTTGTTCCTTCTGGCAGCACAATCTTGATAGGGGAGCCCGTTGCATCAGCAGACTCAATAGCAGTGCGCAGTCTTGCTGGCAGCGTCTCGTTTTCTTCCATAGAAACAGAGCCAATACCAACCTGTCCGCGGGCGGGCATGCTTGGGGCATAAGCTGTGGTCAGAACCAAAATAGTGGCTGCATCAGTAGGAGAATCGGCGCGATCAATCATGGTCATGCCGCTTGCCTCAGTAGTTGCCTTAGAAAGGTTATAGACGCGAGCAGCTACGTTTCTAGAGATAGGATCTTCTCCCGTAATGGCAATGCAGGTGGTCTCAAGAACGTTGGCAGCACGCGCAAAGCCCATAGGGCCCTGTGGATGAGGACCTTTTGCCTGCTTACCGGACCAAACGTGGCGCAGGCGCTCAATAGCATCGAGGGTGTCCTGAAATGCCATACCGTCAGCAAGCTCGCCGACGCTTTCCTGGAAGAGCTTAACGGCAGCCTCGGTGTGAACGCCGTAATGGCCATCAACTTTTCCGCACGAGAAACCCAAGATGTTGAGGCGCTCTTGCAGCTGACGCACGTCATTGCCGTGGAAGTTAGGAAGACGCAGGTAGAGGGTTCTGTCTCCGAGCTCATAGCCCTCATCGACCATGATTGCCCAGGTAGAGGCATCTACTTCTTCTCCAAGAGAAAGGTCATGGTCAAGCCTAAAGCGCGCAACGGCGCGAGCAGTTGACTTGCCAAACGTGTGGCTCTGGCGCTCATCGTCTTCGATGGTGTAGCCAAGCTTTACGAGGCGTTCCTGAATGTCTTCAACGGCAGCACCAGTGCTACCAGGAGTAATTGGATCCATAATTACCTTTCTCGGTTCACAAAGAAGTCTGCCATAGACAAAAGTGTGTCGCGAGCGTCTTCAGTAAGTATCACGTTTTCAAGCACGTGCTTTGCCTCATCAACTAAGGCAAGAGCGTGCGTGCGGACAAATTTTATCGCATTAGCGCTTTCCATAAGCTCCACAGCGCGCTGAAGCTCCAAAGTATTGGTAGTATGCGCAGAAAGTATGGAGACAAGTTCTGTCTTTTCTGCCGAGCCAAGATGCTCAAGTGCGTAGACCACGGCGAGCGTGCGCTTGCTTTCAGTGATGTCAGATCTAAAGTCTTTGCCCTGTACCTGGGCGTTTCCGACCAGGTTGAGAAGATCGTCTTGCAGTTGGAAGGCAAGTCCTACCTTGAGGCCAAACTCTTTGAGTGCGTCAAGCGTCTTCTGATCAGCACCACCGATGAGCGCGCCCAGTACCAGGGGATATGCAGCAGAGTAATAGGCGGTCTTGGAGAGCGCCATAAAAAGATACTGCTCAGAGGTAACATCCCAGCGCTCGTTCTGAGCCCAGCCAAGGTCAAGCGCCTGACCCTCAAGGGTGTGCTCCTGCATGGCGAGAAGGGCGTCGATAACGCGAACTTTAAGCTGGTCAGAGAGGTGGTCGGCTACGGTAACGCGTCTGACAACATTGACCAGCGCAGAATCACCGACGTTGATGGCAAGTCCGGTACCGAGTGTCTTGTAGAGGCACTTCTCGCCACGGCGTAGCTCTGATTTGTCTGCAATGTCATCGTGGATAAGGGCTGCCGACTGGAAGTCCTCGATGGCGCAGGCCACGGGAAGAGCGGCCTCTGCCGAGCCACCAACTGCCTCGGCACCTAGGCAGCAGAGGACCGGACGCACGCGTTTGCCGCCGCCTGCGCTGAAGTGAGCGAGTGGCTGGTAGAGGTAGGTGTTCAGGTCCGCGCGGGTGTGCTCCGAGGGCGTTGCCGCTGCTGCGGGAGTTGCCGCTGCTGCGGGAGTTGCCGCTGCTGCGGGCGCCGCGGGCGTTGCGGGGAGTCCGCGCATGATCTCTGTCTCGACGGCAGGAAGCTTGTGTGTGAGGTAGTCGGCGAAGTTCACGGAAGTCCTAGCTGCGATAGCCGTCTGGGTTCATCGACTGCCACTTCCAGGAATCGCGGCACATGTCGGCAAGGTCGTACTGAGCCTTCCAGCCAAGCATGTCGGCAGCTTTCTGGCAGTCGGCATAGTTAGTTGCAACGTCACCTGCGCGGCGAGGCTCAATAACGTAAGGAATCTCTTTGCCACAAGCCTTTGAGAATGCCTTAATAACGTCAAGTACCGAGCTACCAGTGCCAGTGCCCAGGTTGAAGATTTCAACTCCCGTGCGGCCAGCCATCCATTTAAGTGCAGCTACGTGGCCGGAGCCAAGGTCGCAAACGTGAATGTAGTCGCGAACACCCGTGCCATCTGGGGTGTTGTAGTCGTCGCCAAAGACGTGAACTGCCTCGCGCTTACCCACAGCAACTTGAGCCACATAAGGTACCAAGTTGTTTGGAATACCTGCAGGATCTTCTCCGATAAGTCCGGACTGATGAGCACCAATAGGATTGAAGTATCTAAGCAGGACAATATTCCACTCTGGATCTGCGGTGTGAACATCGGTGAGAATCTGTTCAATCATCCATTTAGTCCAGCCATAAGGGTTGGTTGCGTTCTTCTTGGGGCTTTGTTCGGTTAGAGGAAGGCTATCTGGGTCTCCATAAACCGTTGCTGAGCTCGAGAAAATAATTGACTTGCAGCCATGGTTTCTCATGACATCAAGAAGGGTGAGGGTATTGCCCAGGTTGTTTGTGTAGTACTCGATAGGCTTGGTAACGGACTCGCCAACAGCCTTGAAGCCTGCGAAGTGAATGACAAAGTTAATGGCGTGCTGGTCAAAGATGCGGTTGAGTGCATCTGCGTCGTTGACGTCTGCCTCGTAGAACGAAAGACGCTTGGCGTTTTCTTCTCCCACAATGGTTTTGATGCGATCGATAACCTTTGCCGAAGCATTGGAAAGGTCATCAACAATTACGGCCTCGTAGCCGGAATTGAGCAGTTCAACAACGGTGTGGCTGCCAATAAAGCCCGCGCCACCGGTGACAAGTACGCAGGAATTTTGTGGAATCAGAGCGTCAGACATATCAATCCTTTCGTGGACTTATATCGTCATAAGTATACGGCTTTTCTGTGAAGCGTTGTGCGGTGCGAGCACACGGGTTTCTCGCCAGGTGCGCGTGCGGGCGCATGGGTTTCTCGTCAAGTGGACCTTTCTGCCATCGCGCGCCCAACTTTCACTATGCGAGCCTAAAAAGTGCAAAGAATCTGTATTTGAGCCACCGATTCTTTGAAGAAATCAGGCAAATCCACCGATTCTTTTACTTATTTAGGCAGAAGTTACAGATTCT
>ERZ772932.1602-NODE-1602-length-10607-cov-8.943328_pt1 | contig 10607 bp, 6 predicted proteins | sample MGYA00511684_ERZ772932 | MGnify/ENA primary metagenome ERZ772932 (study PRJEB29015, sample SAMEA2738078) | human oral metagenome | biome: human oral; feature: human-associated habitat; material: saliva | place: China | collected 2210 ...
CGCGCCACGCGGGATGCGCGCATAATCGCGTGCTCGTAGATGCCGCCCAGCTGAATCCACAGGTGGGCGAGGGTTTCGGAGGCGCCCGCCGCCTCGGGCGCATACGCGTCTTCTTCGCCAGACAGCTCCCCGTTGGGAAGAACCTGCTCCATGCCCCGCTCGAACTCTTCGGTCAGGGTCAGCAGGGTGTGGGCGATATTGGAGCCGGTGTCCTTATCGGGCACGGGGAACCCGTTGAGTTCGTTGAGCGCCTCGCGGTAGCGTTCGATGGTGGTGCGGGCGGCGGTGGACCACGCTACGCCGAAGCGGTAGGCGCGCACGCAGGCGCGGCGGTAGATCTCGCGTTCTTCGGTGCGCTGGTTCTGTTCTGCGTTCACGCTACCCTCCCTATCAGTTTCGCGTGGTTCTCGGCTGAGTTCTCAACTAGTTCTCGGCTAGTTCCCGACTGATTTCTCGGTTAGTTCCCAACTGATTTCTCAGCGCCCGCGGCACGGGCGGAATCCAGCCTATTTCGTACTTCTATTCTAAGCAATTTCGGTTAAATGTACGGTATTGCCCGCCACCCATCCCGCGGGATGAAAGCCCGGACGGAACACACAAACCGCACGCGCCTCGCGGCGCTCAGTGACTTGCAGCGCTCGGTGACTTGCAGCGCTCGGTAACTTGAGGCACTCGCTCAAGCTCCTACGCGGACGCTCCATAGTGTTCCCAGCCCATGCCGTCCAGGGAGCGGCCGTCCATCACGACCGCCGCGCCGGTCACCGCATTGTGGCGCCGCTCGGCACCGTAAAGCTCGGCACTCAGACCGCGCTCCGGGGCGTCCGCCACGCAGGTGCCCAGTGGCACGAATTCTTCGGGCACCTCACCGGGGAAGGTCGCCAGCAGGCCGTGGTCTTCTCCGCCGACCAGCACGAAGGTGCGTGCCAGGGATGCGGGGCTCTCCCCCGCCTCGTTGCGCTCACCAATCGCCAGCAGCAGGCGCGCCAGCGGTAGCAGCGGCTCGGCGAACGCATCCACGGCGGCGCGGTCGAGGCGCATCTGCACCCCGGAGGCGGCGGCTACTCGCCCGGCGTCCTTGACGAGTCCGTCGGAAAGATCCAACATGGAGCTTGCCTTATGCTGGCGTGCCACCTCACCGGCGGGGATGGGGCTGACCGGGTGGTGCTGCGAGTCGACGGCGCGCTCGCAGACCGCAATCATGTGCGCGGCCTCTTCGGGGCTGAGGGTGCGGGCAAGCTCGATGAGCCCTTCGGGAAGAGCGCCAGCACCTTCCGGTTGCTGCTGAGCCCACGCCCGACTGACCGTGCCCAGCACCGCCTCAGCCTCCTGACCTGCGGCAATGGCACGCAACAGTGCCGTGGCGGGCAGGGAGAGCGGGTTGAGTAGCAGGCGCAGACCGGCATCGGACCAGGCGGTACGTCCCGCCAGGGCGATAGCGTCGCCGGGACGTGCGCCGGAGCGCAGTACAGCGCGATCCGTGTAGCCGAGGGCGGTGACGGTCACCGACATTTCGGTGGAGTCGCCAATATCGCCGCCGCCAATCACGCATTCGGTGGCACCACAGGCGTTGATTCCGTCCACAATGCCGTGGGCGAAGCCGTCAATCCAGCCGTAAGGAGTGCTACCGGGCAGACTCAAGGAGATAAAGAGGCTCGCCGGGCGTGCACCCATGGCGGCAACGTCGGCAAGGTTCTGGGTCGCGGCTTTGCGCCCCACATCGTAGCCGCTGCTACGGGCGGGTTCCAGAATGAACTCACCGCCTTCACCCATCCGTGCGATACCGCCGGGCCAGAGGTTCATGAAGTCCTGGTCCTCAACGAGAGTGTCGGTGGTGACCACGGTACGCTGACCGGGCGCAGGCGCGGCGAGAACGGCACAGTCGTCGCCGGGACCCACATCCAGGGGTTCAATGTGCCCCGCCTGGCGTGCCGCAGCGGCAACCTGCTCGTTGTGGGCGTTGATAATCGGCATGAAGGCGCGCAGAACGCGGGACTCCCCCAGCTTTGAGAGAGGTGTCTCTCGCATGGGGTTGTCCCGCGTTTCGCTAAAAGTCTGAGGATTCACATCCTCTATTATCGCGTATTCTTACGCGTTATGTTCGCCTTATGCTCCGCGGCTGAAGTAGCGGATTGCCAGAGCAATCAGCACCAGACCGATGAGCGAGAAGAGAATCAGCGGTGCAATGCCGGAAAGTCCGGAATCGTCCGCGTCTGCATTCTTCACGGCCTGCTCCTGAGCGGCGTTTGCACCGTCAGCCTTTGCCACGCTCTTTGCGGAGCGGCTGGCACTTGCCGAGCTCGAGGAGCTGGGCGACTTCGAAGCCGATACCGAGCTTGAGGAGCTCGAGGGGCTTGTCTCCTGGGAGTGGTCCTCGTCGGTCTTATTGCGCGAGAGGTATCCAGCAACCCAGTCTGCCGCACCCGGGATGGAGTCATTCGAGCCGTTATTGGCTGCGATTCGTCCGAGGGTGGTGCCGCCAGAACGCAAGGGATCATCATCACCGTCATCGGCCCTGTCATTCGGTGCCTTGGTGCTCGGTGAAGAGCTTGAAGATCCCGAAGAGGAGCTTGAGGACTCAGAGGAGCCACCCGGTCGCGGAAGCTCGATGGAGATGATGACATCTTCCCCCGAGGTTTCCTGACGGTTTCCAGGGACGGTCACCGGGTTGTTCGCCGGAGGAATCGGGGCAACAGGCTCAGTCTCAATCGGGGTAACGATCTTGGCGTCTGAGCTGTCCTTGGTGTCCTCTACCGGAGCTACGGGAACTACCGGAATCACGGGGATTTCTGCATCCTTAGTGGGTTCCTTGGAGGGTTCCTGAGTCGGCGCGGGCACTACCGGAGCCTGAGTCGGCTCCTCGGAGGGTGCCTCGCTCGGTTCTTTGCTCGGTTCCTGAGTCGGCTCGGGAGTTACATCCTTGGTCGGCTCGGGAGTGGGTTCCGGAGTAGGCTCCGGTTCCGGGGTGGGCTCAGGCTTCGGCTCAGGAGTGGGCTCCGGGGTCGGTTCAGGAGTAGGTTCAGGAGTCGGATCCTGAGTAGGTTCCGGAGTCGGTTCGGGAGTTACATCCTTGGTCGGCTCAGGGGTAGGCTCTACCGTAGGCTCGGGAGTCGGGTCCTGAGTGGGCTGAGGGGTCGCGTCCTTGCTGGGTTCCGCGGTGGGCTCCGCAGTAGGTGCAACGGTCGGCTCAGCGGTAGGCTCAGCAGTCGGGGTTGCGGTAGGAGCAACACTCGGTTCAGCACTTGCACTGGGAGCTACAGTCGGCGTAGCGCTAGGCTCAGCAGTTGCTTCCTTCGAAGGCTCTACGCTAGGACTCGCCGTAGCGGTAGCACTCGCAGAAGCGGAAGGCTCGGCAGTGGGGTGCGCAGTAACATCCGGAGTAGGTGTCGCATCCGGGGTAGGCGTCGCATCCGGAGTGGGAGTAGCGCTCGCAGAAGGCTCAGCACTGGCGGTGGGCTGAGCACTCGAAGAAGCGCTAGGCTGAGCGGTGGGCTCTGCCTGCGCATTGTCAGTCTTATTGTCTCCCTGAGCGGTGGGCCATGCGCTCACGGTAGCGAGCGTAGGTACTGCCGCCTGAGAGGAAGATGCCGCGGTCGCGGCGGGGTCCAGGGTTTGGCCTGCGGTGCCGACAGGGTTCGGCGGAAGCTGTGACGCTGCCTCCTGCACATTTTGAGCAAATGAGGCTACGTATGGGCTTCCGGAAGCAACCAGTGCTGTCGCCAGACTCGCAGAGACCACCTTACGGTTTCGTTTTCCCAAAGGTTGTCCTTGACTTTCTGATACGTTGTGAGTGAATAGATACCCAATCGCTAGGGTAGATTGGATATGCCTTCGTCTATTCTACCGAATCGGCTTTTTCTTCATTACTCATTTTAGCGCTTTCATACCGATCTTTGAGCTTCACGATATGCAAAGACTATCAACAACACCTTTTCATCACTCAGAAGCATCATTTCATGCACTTATGAGCAGAATTACGTTTCACCTTATCAACACCGCTTTAAAACTTGCACTCTCCCATTCAAGTAGCTCTAAGGCAGGTGCAAGTGATTTTTCTCATGAGTGAATCTAGAGCGATTCTCATCAGCATATCTGCGGAAAATACGTACCAATTCCCCGTTTTCCCCAGCGATCAACTTACCAGCCGCGCAAAAAAGCGCCCCGGTACAGACTCTCAAGAATCCGCACCGAGGCGCCTTACAGCAGGGACACTCCCCCACTGCTACGTATTCAAAAACTAGCGCAGACCTAAGACCTAGCGCAGACCCAGGGGGCGTTCCATCGCCAGGGTCAGCAGCTCGCTAATCAGGTCGGTGTAGGAAATACCGGTGTTCTCCCACATGGTCTTGTACATCGAAATCGGGGTGAAGCCGGGCATGGTGTTCACCTCGTTGATGACCAGGCGGCCATCCTCGGTGTAGAAGAAGTCCGCGCGAGACAGACCCTCGCCGTCCAGCGCCAGGAACGCCTTCACAGCCAGCTCGCGCAGACGATCCTGCACGTCCTGCGGCAGGTTCGCCGGGCACACGGTCACAGCGGAAGACTCAGAAACGTACTTCGCCTCAAAGTCGTAGAAGCCGTGGTCCTCGTCCACAACCTCAATCTCGCCGGGGTAGGATGCGCGGGGCATCTCGCCGTGGTGGCCGTCGAGCACAGCGCACTCGATCTCGCGGCCCACAATACCGGCCTCAATAATGATTTTCGGGTCGTGGCGGCGCGCCTCTTCAATCGCGGGCACGAGCTCCTCCACCGAATCCACCTTGGTAATACCGAAGGAAGAACCTGCGCGGGTCGGCTTCACGAACATGGGGAAGCCCAGCTTCAGCACACGCTCCAGAATCTGCTCGCGGTCCTCGTGCTCCCACTGGCGGTTGGTGATGACCTCGTAGGGGCCGACCTCCAGGCCAGCGGATTCGAAAGCAACCTTCATGAAGTGCTTGTCCATACCCACAGCGGATGCGGTCACGCCGCAACCCACATAGTGCAGGTCAGTCATTTCCAGCAGACCCTGCACGGTGCCGTCCTCGCCGAAGGGGCCGTGCAGCAGCGGGAACACAACGTCCACCGGTGCGGTGCGGGTAACGTTACCCTCAGCATCCACCAGGGTCAGGCGGGAATCACCGGCACCCATCGGAAGGAACACCTGCTGGGTACCCTCGGGGAACTCTGCGGTACCGCGAGTGCCAGCGGTCAGCTCGGCGAGCTGCTGCTCATCGGTCAGGTACCAGCGGCCGTCACGGGTAATGCCGATAGTGATGACGTCGTAGGCGGTGCGGTCAATAGCGCCCAGAACGCCGGCAGCGGTAATGAGCGAAATCGGGTGCTCGGAGGAGCGGCCACCGCACAGCAGGGCGACGGTCTTCTTCTCGGTCATATATTTCTCCTAGTCAATGTTCCCCTACCCTCAGGTCCGGAAGGTGGAACGGCAATGCGTCAATAATCCTAACGCACGAATACCGTCGCGGTCACTGATACGTTTCTCACGCACCGGCTCTTCGCAACGGTATCCGTCCTCGGATGTCTACATTCAATCTTCTTCTAGTATGTCCTGGCACACACCACTAATCAAGGGTTGCCAGCACACCAGAAAGCTTCAAAACCTAGTGGCCCTCATGCTTGAGGCGGCGGCCCAGCAGCTGAGGCGCCAAATCCTCAATGCCGATACGGCCCGAAAGCACAGCCACCACAGCCTCAACAATGGGCATCTCCACGCCGTGACGACGAGCCAACTCAGCCACCACCGGCGCCGACTTAATCGACTCAGCAGTCTGGCTCATGTGCTCATGTAGGCGGTCAGGCGTAATACCCTGCGCCAGCAGACGGCCCGCCGTGTGGTTACGAGACAGCGGCGAAGAGCAGGTCGCAATCAAGTCGCCCATACCGGCAAGACCGCTCATCGTCGTAGCCTCGCCACCCAATGCCACCGCCAGGCGGGTAATCTCCGCCAGACCGCGAGTCATAATGGACGCCTTCGAGTTATCGCCGTAATTGCGGCCCTCGCAAATACCCACGCAAAGGGCAATCACGTTCTTCACCAGGCCGCCAATTTCGGTACCCACCACATCCGTGTTGGTGTACGGGCGGAAGTACGCGCACGCAATCGCGTGAGCAACAGACTCAGCCACCGGCAGGGTACGAGCCGCAACCACGGAGGCGGTAGGCTCCTCCCCCATGATTTCCTTCGCCAGGTTCGGGCCCGACAGCACGCACACGCGGTGCGGAATATGACCGATCGCGCGCACATCAGCACCGCGCAGAGCCATAGCCTCTTCCAGCTCCTCGGTAATGACCTGCGACATGCGCAGACCCGTACCGGTCTCCAGGCCCTTCGCCAAAGACACCAGCATGGCATTCGGCTCAATATAGCGGGCGAAGCTCTGCAACTGCGAACGCAGAACCTGCGCGGGCAAGGCAAGAACCACAATATCGGCGCCGGTCAGCGCCGCGGGGGCATCCGCCGTGAAGTGCATGTTATCTGGCAGCTTCATTCCCGGAAAATAGCGGGCGTTCTCGCGGGTGCGCTCGCACTCAGCCATCACCTGCTCATCACGACCGATGAGGGTCACGCGAGTGTCATCGCCGCGCTCGCGGGCAGCATCCGCCACGATCTTAGCGAAAGCGGTGCCCCAGCTACCGGCGCCGAGCACCGCAATAGACTGTACGGTTGCCGGAGGGGTAAATTCAGGGCTTGCTGCGGGGGTGCGTCCAAAGAAGGTCACGAAAACACCATCTTCCTTGTGAGGTCCTTGGATGAGGTCCTTGGGGTGAGCCCCCTGATAGGCGCCCGGTCGGGTACCTATCGGGGGCTCTCAATGGTTCCCAGCGGGAATACTACTTTTCGTCCGGTTCGCCGAGCGCGCCACCAACCGGACCGGAGGGAGTGCCGGGTGCTTCACGACGCTTAGTGCGCGGGTTCCAACGACCCTCAGGAGCCTTCTCACCGCGGATCTTCTCCAGCTCGGCGGTAATAGCATCCAGCATGGCGTCGGTGACCACGCCCAGTTCGGTGCGGGTGTGCTTAGCCTCGGGGCTGGCGTCCTCAACGAGGGAGGCGATATCCAGCGCCTTACCGACCTTCACTCGAACGGTCTTGCGCGGGAACAGCGAAATCTTACGCTTCTCCTTGATGCGGCCGTCCTCGCCGGCCTCATCCACGTAACCGAGAATCTGCTCATCGCCCCAGTGCGCCACAGGGAAGACGGGCGCACCGGTCGCAAGCGCCAAACGAGCCGCGCCGGTACGCGCCTGCATGGGCCACAACTGCGGATCGTGGGTGGTGGTGCCCTCCGGGAAAATCACGACGGCACCGCCAGCCTCAACAATCTTGCGGGCAGTAATCAGGGACTTACGCGCATCCACCGAACCACGAACCACAGGAATATGCGCGAGCTTGCGCATAATGTAGCCGAGCACGGGTGCGCGGAAGAGCGAATCCTTCGCCAAGAAGCGCGGCAGGGCGCCCTCAACGAAAGCAGGGAAAGCCACGGTCACCGGGTCAAGCTCGGTGGTGTGGTTAGCCACGATAATGTACCCGCCGCTCTTGGGCAGGTTCTCACGGCCGGTAATCTCAACGCGTGCGATGAGCTTGTACAGCCCGCGCGCAGCGTTACCGAGCACCTTGTACAGAGCGTCACCGGAGGCGGTGGGCTCAATCTCAGGCAGAGCCTGCTTTCCCTGCTGTCCGCTCACTAGTCCTGAACCTCAACTTCCTCGGGCTCAACAACGACGATTGCCGCATCGGGCTTGGGAGCCTTCGACGCCTTGCGTGCCAACACCTCAAAGTTAGCACCCAGGCCCTTGAGCTTCTCCTCGAAGTTCTCGTAGCCGCGAGCAATCAGCTCAACACCGCTCACGTGAGAGGTGCCCTTAGCAGTCAGAGCAGCAATGATGTGGGAGAAGCCGCCGCGCAGATCCGGAACCTCAATGTCGGCACCGGTCAGCGGGGTGGGGCCAGAAATAATAGCGGAGTGACCGTAGCCCTTACCCTCGAAACGGCAGGGTGCACCGCCCACGCAGTCACGCATGACAACAATATCTGCACCCATCTGCTTCAGGGCGTTGGTGAAGCCGAAACGCTCCTCGTACACGGTCTCGTGCACAATGGATGCGCCCTTAGCCTGGGTCAGCGCCACAACGAGGGGCTGCTGCCAGTCGGTCATGAAGCCGGGGTGCACGTTGGTCTCAAAGACGATGGGCTTCAGCTGAGCACCGGGGGTGCGCTGAGCCGGGTGGGTGAAGCGGATACCCTCGGCGGTCACCTCGTACAGGCCGCCCATCTTGCGGAACTGGTTCAGGAACGCGGTCATATCCTTCTGAGCTGCGCCGCGCACGAAAATGTCGCCGCCGGTAGCCAGAGCCGCAGAAGCCCAAGAAGCGGACTCGTTACGGTCGGGCAGGGAGGTGTGGTCATAGCCGGTCAGCTCGTCCACGCCCTCAATGACGATGGTGCGGTCCTCGTTGATGAAGATGATGGCACCCATCTTCTGCAGAACAGCAATCAGGTCAATAATTTCGGGCTCAATCGCTGCGTTGCGCAGGATGGTCTTACCCTTAGCGCGCACACCGGTGAGCAGAACCTGCTCGGTAGCGCCCACGGAGGGGTAGTTCAGCACAATCTCTGCACCCTTCAGACCCTCTTCGGGAACGATCAGAGTGGTGCCGGTTTCGTCGTCCTTCTCAACGACCGCGCCGAACTTGCGCAGTGCAGACATATGGTAGTCGATGGGGCGGTCACCGATCTTGCAGCCACCCAGGTTGGGGATGCGTGCGGTACCGAGGGTGTGCAGCAGCGGGCCCACCATCAGAATCGGGATGCGGGAGTTACCGCCGAAGAGCTGAATCTCCTCTGCGTTCTTTGCAGCGGTGGTTGCATCCTGTGCGGGGTTGAGGGTCAGAACACCAGCTTCGCGGTCGTAGTCGACCTTTGCGCCGTGCAGCTCCACGAGGGTGGTAACGATTTCGACATCGCTCAGGTCAGGGACGTTACGCAGGGTCGAGGGGGTCGAACCGTGCAGTGCTGCGACCATCGCCTTGGGCACCAGGTTCTTGGCGCCTCGAACGTGGACCTCACCAACGAGCGGAGTGCCACCTTCAATGCGAAGCTTGCTGATGTTCTCAGTCATTAAAAATCCTTTGTGGAGTCGGCTGGTTTAGGCCGAACTTTAACAGTGTGCCGATACGCCGCGTTCTCATACGCTCATACGTGCCGTGCCCTCTGCCGGTAGCAGGGTGAAACGGGCGCATATATTCATCATTATTCTAAGCCCTGCGTAAAGGTGCTCCAAACGCCGAAGAGCCTTTGGAACTCGTGACTGAGATTTTGCTCTGTTGTATGTGTGATAAACCGCTCTGACCCCTCCAGATTCAGAGCTAGAAAAAACAAAAAGATACACAAACATTCACACTAATGCAAACATTTTCTGGTTCTTCGCCGAAATTTGACGCCAGTTTCGTCTTTTTGACGCACGAATTTGAACTTGAGAGTAACCTCACCCCTACAATAACGTGCACACTCGTGCCCGCTGAACGGCGCCTCCACTCTCTAGGGGAGCCAACCGGCTCTCAACTGCGGCATCGGCGCCGGCATTGCCGTTACTCCATGCAGTACGGAGCCTCACGGCAGGGAACGGGCGTGTATTCACTGCATAAACCCTGCGATGACGCCCAACCACAACGGTTCGGCTTCCTGCTTCACTTCAACTTCAAAAATTCACCTCAACATCACCGTAAATATTCGAAAGTCAACTAAAAACCAGGGCACATCGCAACCAACCACAGGTTATTTCGCGGCTGCATCCGCGAAACAACCGGAGGACCCAATATGACACATCACAACACTGCATCACGCATTTCACGCCGCCGCCTCGTACAGGGTGCGGCATGGAGCGCCCCCGTTATCATCGCCAGCGCAACCGTCCCTGCATGGGCGGCAAGCGGCGAGCCCACCTGCTCCCCCGCCCTGACCCTCAAGCCGACCGCAACCGGCTTCGACGACAAGGCTGGTGCATACACCGAATGGCTCGTTCCCGAAGGCGTTGGACGAGTCCGCTTCGACCTCGTGGGAGGTGCCGGCGGTGCTGCTTCTTCCTTCACCCCCAGCTACCTGACCGACGTCACGAACGAATCCCTGGCTGGCGGCGGTGCCGGCGCGCAACTCAGCGGCGTTCTGACGGTCAAGCCCGGCGATATCCTGCGTATCTGGGCGGGTAACGGCGGCGTCGGCTCTGTAGCCGGCGCGCAGCCCGCACTTGGCGGCGAAGGCTACGCAGCCGGTGGTGACTCCACCGGCTCCAGCACCGCAACCGGCGCAGCGCAGGTAGTGGGTACTAACAGCGGCTACGTGTACGGTGCATCCGGCGGCGGCTCCTCCGCGGTCGAGCTCGTCCGCGACGGCGCAGTCACCGTCGTAGCCGTTGCGGGTGCAGGTGGCGGCGGCGCACAGCTGGGAACCCTCACCACCCACCAGAGCCTCTTCGACACCCAGCCCAATGATCAGCTGAACCCGGCACTGCGCGTGGCACTGGACAGCCGCGACGCATCCACCACCGCAGGCGGCAGCGCAGGCGGCGACCTGGGCACCGACAACACCGGTCAGGGCGGCATGCTCATGG
>ERZ772932.1603-NODE-1603-length-10605-cov-2.771090_pt1 | contig 10605 bp, 12 predicted proteins | sample MGYA00511684_ERZ772932 | MGnify/ENA primary metagenome ERZ772932 (study PRJEB29015, sample SAMEA2738078) | human oral metagenome | biome: human oral; feature: human-associated habitat; material: saliva | place: China | collected 2210 ...
CGGGTTCATCGGTGATGCCGTAGCCCTCCTGGAGCCGGGAGATGGAGGGGTCGTCCTCGCCGAGGTTTTCCTGGGCCAGTGTGACGACTGCGCGTCCCGCTTCTTGCCGGGCCTTCTGGTAGGCCTCCAGGATCGCTTTCCGGGCCCATGCCAGGTCCTGCCCGAGGTCGAGGTCGATCAGGGTGCCGGCTGAGTCGACGGTCACTTCGATGCCGTCCACGCTGCTTCTGCCGCGTACCTTCTCCGTGCCCTGCCGGAAAGCCGTGGCTGCGGCGGCTCGTTGATGTACGGCCTCGATGTCCACGTCGAGTTGTGCCAGGCGTTGGTCAAATGGGTCCATCGTGATGATCTCCTTCTGGAATGGATCAGTCGGGTCGCGTGTCATCGGCTTGCGTGCCGGATGATTGTGTTGTGTGCGGAAGACGACCGGGTGCCCTCGAGGCCGGTCGGGTCTTGTTCGTAGTGTACTGGGATTGCTCGGATCGGTTTCCCCCAAGCCTGCGAAGCAGAGGTGACGTAGTCAATAAAGGAATCGTTCAGGGCGGCCCGCAGGTCAATGCCTTCCAGGGCGGGCTTGGCTAGAATGAAGGAGATTGATCGGACGTCTCCTTCCCTGTTGTCGGTGACCACCACGTCCCGTGTTCCGGCGGCGAAGTCTGCCGTGAAGCTGTACTGATACCCAGTGAAATGCCATCCCAGCTCTGGAGCCATCGTGGTAAAGGAGTCAAGCGTCATGGGCCATGACAGCTGCGACAGTCGTTCCATCCATGCCACATATTCCCTTGTTTTTAGTTCATTTATCAGTGTTTTGATTCCTTTAATTAATTTCGGGCCTACCTGGGTCCGGTTTCATTCTCATGATGATCTCGTACTTGCAATGGTTCAGGGCGCGTACGGATAGGCAAGGCAGGCATCTAGCAGGCGATGAAGGGGCTGGTTGTCTAGTAGAATCTTGCTCCTTGAGGTGTGAGAAACTTCGCGTGGATCTTCTCTTCGCTTCTGGTGATCTCTGCGATGCAGGCTTGCGGGAGAGCCCACGCTGCTACGGGGTTTCTTCCCTGTGCTGTCCGTATGGGCGGTCCCCAAGTTTCCGAGGCGGCTGCGGCATAGCTGCTAAAAAAATCGTTCAGCTCGGCGAGCAATTCCACCCCTTCCAGAGCGGGTTTGGCCAGAACAAAGGAGATCGTGTGGGCATCGCCTGCCTTGTTGTCGATGACCACCACTTTTCGTGTTCCGGCTGCGAAGTCTGCCGTGAAGCTGTACTGATACCCAGTGAAATGCCACCCCAGTTCCGGGGCAAGATCGGTGAAAGCATCAAGGGTCATCGGCCACGGCAAATGGGCAAGCCGTTCCATCCATGTCACGAAATCGTCACGTGTGAATGCGTTCATCAACTTCTCGTGTCCCTCAAGGTGTGTTCGGGATGGTGCTTCGATCGCTTGTCTTTCTTTTAGGTTATCGGTGTGGTGAAGCGTTCACAATATGTGGCGTCAATGGTGCCGGGCTTCCGTGGCTTTGACGCTAAGGGTGTTGGGATGGGTTCTACGGCATCTGGACAGATCCATTTGTCGCGGGACATATCTTCACCTACATCTCGCGAATAACCCTTTTTGCGTTGGCGCAGGCTTTGAACCGCTGAAATATTGAAAGTTACAGCAAATTGGGTCGTTGAGATGGGCCGTGTTCGAGGTATTCATGCATTCGTCGACACATCTCGGGCCGCCTCTTTTCGGCGAGGTCGACAACCTGCCTCAGCGTGACGGGTTTGCCGAAAGCTTTTCCTGCCCCGGCTTCCCAGTCGATTCCTGGCCAAGAGAAAATTACATCATAGAATGGTCCGAGGTCATTATCTTTGATATTCAGGTTGTTGTTGAGCATCAAGAGGGGTACCCCCCACTTTTGCGCCTTGAGGTTGATATCTGCTCCGCCTTCGAGAAGTCGCAGCAGCACCTTTGCCTCCATGCTGTAGTCATGCTTAGACTCACTGAACAGCATATGCAGCGCATTGAGGTTGCCGTCATGAGTAGTCTGAGCCGCGTCGGCGCCATGATCAAGCATCCAGTTGATAATCTCGACGCGGGAGGTCAGATCCCTGTTTCCGATGGCCCAGAAAAGGAAGCTTCTCCAATTGACTTCCGGATAATCCTCGACTGCTTTCTTTAAGTCATTCAAGGTGCCGTACTTGGCTGCGGTTCCGGGCCGCGTTGCTTTCTCTGGTGTCGTCATTCTCCATCCTCCTTATTTTCGAGGTCGAGCAGTTTCTGATAGATTGACTCGAGGGTGGCTAGAGCTGGCGAGAATCCGATGCAGTTTTCTCCTTTTATGACGTGCATGTAGTTCCCGTATCCTCCCCCGCTGGGGACTACAATGAAGGCGCTCTTGTAAGGGGCGACCCTCCATTCATTTAGGTCGAATTCTGCTGACGGATCTATTGTTTCTGAATACCATTTAATGAAAGATTCGAGGATCTCTTTTTCGGTTTTCTTATCCAAGATCTATTCCTTTCCATGCTGAGTCTTATGCCTGACGGGCTGTGGCTATGATACTCCAGATATCTTGTGGATACTGTGGTAGCCAGTCTGCAACTACTCCCAATTGTTCGTCTGCCCAGCAAACCTTGCCGGCTTCATCGACATATGCATTGAACCAATGTCCGCCTGAAAGCGTGCGAGGGACTCCGGAAGCCTCCCAAGCCACGCCCCCGCGATGGCACAGAGACTGAACGGGAGGAAGCAGAGTCCGGCCTGCAGGGGTGAAAACAGGTAGATATTCTGCGCATACAGCGACAGCCAGGGCATCTGCCCCACCAGACCAGCCTGGACGGCAAAGCCGGTCAGGATACTCACCACATAGAGCCGGTCAGTCAGCAGGCGTCCCGGAACCATAGGTGAGTCCGAGCGCCGCTCGACGGCCATGAACAAACCCATCGCGGCCAGTCCGACGGCAACGCCACCAAGTGTGCGCGCACTGGTCCACCCCCATGCCGACCCCTCCAGCAGGACGACCGTCACGCCCCCGGTGGCAAGGACTGCCAGCAGCGTTCCGGGCCAGTCCACGTCTGAACCTCTGCGATCCGCGCCGTGATCCTTCACGTACCACGACGCCAGCCAGGACACCACCCCCACAGGGACGTTGATCCAAAAGATAGAACGCCACCCGGCGACTAGGACCAGACCGCCGCCTGCCAGTGGCCCCACTGCGATAGCCACCCCTGAGATGAGCCCGTAAATCCCGGTAGCTCGTGCCCGCTCGCGTCCGGCGGCGTAGCGATCAGAGATCATCGGCACACCGACGCCCAAGAAGATCGCCCCACCGACCGCCTGAAGAGCCCGGAAAACGTTGAGTACGACCATCGAAGAGGCCAACGCGCACACGGCCGACCCCACCGTGAACAGGACCAGCCCCCATCGGAACAATCGCAGCCGCCCCAGACTTCCGCTCAAAGTCGCCGCTGACATCAGCAACGCTCCCAACGGCAGCGTGTAAGCGTCCACTACCCACTGCAACTCACTCTGCGACCCACCAAGACTCTGCCCGATATCACTCAGTGCCACCGACACCACCGTGATATCCAGGACGTTCATGAAACTCACCGTGCAGACGAGCACAAGCGCTAGAACGCGGCTATCCCTTAGATCTGTAATTTCGCGACTACCGGACTCTACTGCAGTTCCCATATACCATCAACTCACTCGTCGTTCTCTCCAATGTCTAACCGACTGATTAGGTCCTCCAAACCTGTCCGGACAATCTTTCCAGAGACAGTCGTCGGCAAGCTGCCCGCCGGAACCACCCGCATATCAGCAACATACAAACCATATCTTTGCGCCACGCTACGCGCGATTCCGGATCGCAACATGCTGCCAACCTCATCATCACTGTCCCGAACAAGACCTGGAACACCCGTGCTATCGCCTATCTCAATCACCTCCTCCACGAAGCAATAGATAAGGTCCTCCGCATTTTGGAACACGACAAACCGCCGCCCACGCAGGATTGGCAAGTCCCTTCGCAAAGACTTCTCAATATCGTTCGGGAAATAGTTCTTCCCCCTCACAATCATCATATCTTTGATGCGCCCAGTCACATACAGCCCCCGCAGCCTCAGCCTTCTCGGGTTTCTTCCTAGCCCGACACTCCCGCTTCTCCGCCTCCTTGTGATAAGCAGTCGCCTTGACCGCCATCCACTCCGGAACCCACTGCGGATCCCGAGGAAACTGATCCAACTCAAACGCAGCATCCTTTTCACTGCGAAGACGAGGCCCTATGATTGGTTCGCGCATCCAGCCACACTCCTGATGCAGCACCCCGTCAGCAGCCTCCATCCACAAGTGCGACCACAACCACGCACCCCACTTCGACGCGTCAAGCAGCCCCGTGCCATCGAGCAGATGCAGCGCGATGCCACCGACCGTACTGTCGAGGAACGTCACCGCCACCTCCAATCCTCGCGTGCCCTGACTCAAGACCGCGGCCCACGCTATGGCGGGTCGTCCCTGGACAGGTGACCGCAGCACCAGTGTGCTCGTAGATTCCGAACTCATAGGTGCATAGTCATATAGGTGTGTGGTAGACTATGTGACATGGAGTTGAAGCACGCGATCCTTGGGCTGCTGTCGATCCGTTCCGCAAGTGGTTACGACCTGGCACGTGCGTTCGCAAGTTCGGTAGCGCACTTCTGGCACGCCGACCGATCGCAGATCTATCGGACGCTGGATCGGCTGAGCGGGGCGGGGGCGATCACGACAGAGGTGGTGCGACAGGACGGCAAGCCCGACCGCAAGGTGCACTCCCTGACCGACGCCGGGCGCGCGGAGCTGACGGACTGGCTGTCGTCTCCGGTGGAGGAGGACCTTCCCAAGGAGCCGTTCCTCGCCCGGCTGTTCTTTGCCGCCCTGATCGGCCGGGAAGGGGTGGAGAGGATGCTTGATGAGCGGGAGCGTCAGATGAACGAGGCGTTGACCACGTTATCCTCGATCACGATCAGGTCCGATGACCTGATGGGGCTGTTGCAGACGGCGACCCTGCGCAATGGCTTGGTCCACGCCGAGGCCGAACGGGAGTGGCTGCGCGAGACGCGCCAGCTGCTCGGACTCACCGAGTCGACCGAGAACTCTAAGGAGTGACCGTGACTAGGAAGAGCCCTACCAGCACGTACTCGACCGAGCATAGCCCACGATCTGAGGAGCGAATGATGGATACCGCGACTCCGCCTCTGACTGTCGATGCCCGGCACCTAGTCAAGCAGTACAGGAGCAAGACGGCGGTCAACCCTGGACCGCGGAATCCGCGCGCATGTGCTCGCAATGCAGAGGCTCGGCGAGAGGAAACCGCATGACCGCCATCGCTCTTGTCGTCGCGCTCGCGCTGCTGGCGGCGCTCGCCGTCCTGCAGATCCTCGCCGCGTCGGGCCTCCCCTTAGGTCATTTCGGGTGGGGCGGCCAGCACCGCGTTCTGCCGCGCGGGCTCCGCGTCGGCAGTGCGGTGTCGGTGCTGGTGTACGCGGGGTTGGCGGCCCTGCTGCTCAGCCGTGCGGGCGTTCTCCCGGCCGGAGACAGTACAGCGGTGATCGTCTTGACCTGGGTGGTGTTCGCGTTCTTCGCCGCGAGCGTGGCGCTCAACGCGATCTCGCGCAGCCCCGCCGAACGCTGGACGATGGCACCGACCAGCCTCCTGCTGGCAGCGGCAACGCTCGTCATCGCCCTGGGCGGAAGGTAACGGTGTGCTCGTAGTGGCCTCGCTGTATGGGCGTCCATCCAGATGAATCGAGGCGTTCAGTCTCTTATGGGTCAAGGGCGCGTGTGGTCAGGTCTGTGCGAACGAGGCTGAGGTCGTCGGGGCTGTAGCCGCCGAGTCCAGGCCTTACCCCCGCCCGCTCATGAGGGCAAGTACACATTCAATCGGTCCGCGTGAGATCGTGCTGTTGCTCAGCAGCTTCTGCCACAGCCAGGTGAAAAGCGCACCCACACCCCAGGCCAGCGCCAGGAACCCCACCCAGTACAGGTATGTCAGCCATGTACCTTCCAGCGGGGCACGGTATTCAGCACCGGCAACCAGCTGCACCAGGTAGGTGCCCCCATGCACTGCCGCCAGAAGTATCACAATGGATGCGCTCAGGCTCATGCGCCCCACCCGCGCGAACGGCTCAAGTATCGCACCGCGCCCGGCAAGCACCCGAGCCGCCTCGGCGCACACGTACAGCACCCCGGCCACCCCCACAATGCTCAACGTTGTAGGCCACGCCAGCACCCCCGACTGCGCCTTCGGGTTCACCCAGAACAGCACTGCCGCACCCAGCCCCAGCAGGCCGACGGGCACCCCAATTTTAGGGCCCAGCTTCTCGTAGGCGCGCCATAGCAGTATGCCCAGCCCCACCTGCCAGAGCATCTTCAATCCGCTGTGCAGCACGGTGCCGGTGTACTCGTTAAACAGGGCGGGGATGGTGCGGCTCAGCCAGTCGTCGGCGACCCAGCCCCGGTTTACCAGCTGCTCATAGGTGAAGGGAACGGCGGGGCTGGCGAGCGCCGTCAGCGCAGCCTGCACCCACAGCGGCGAGTATACGAACAGTGTGGTGAGCAGGGTCAGCACGGCGAACGGGATGAGCAGGTCGTATAGGATCGGGAATTCAGCGTGGGCTGCCATCGGCTGGTAGGCGCGTCCTTGGGCGAGCAGCCACCCGAGCACGAAGAATGCGATGGCGCGCACCACGGTGCTGGCAAAAAATTGGGGAAACGTCACCCTCCTGGCGTATAGGTATGCGCTAATGCCAAGGAGTGCGGCGAGTAGCGTATTCGCAGCGGGCGGCACGCTGCCCAGCCAGTGCAGTCGGTTCTCCGGCACCAGGTTCAGTGCTACGCTCACGGGCATCACCAGCAGCAGCAGGGCGAATGCGCGAGCTAAATCTACACCAGCCTCGCGTTTGGCGGTGGTTTCTGCGGGCATATTGCCTCCTGTGTGCCTGCGTAGTCGAATCAGAACGTAGATGCTGAGCCTCAGCCCAGTATGGTGCGCTGTGTGTGCTGCGCGTCGGGTTAAAGGTTAAAGATACTAGTCAGGATATATTAGCTCAGCATCCTGAGGCATATCCGCGTCTAAGCGGATGCGCAAGGCTGCTGTGGGGCACCCGTAAATATGCATGCTCGCCGGGGCTGTGCCACACTTAAGGCTGGCTGATTGCCCCCTGCCCTATTTCTTGTGAGGTTTCATGTCTGTGCTGTTCGGCGTTACTGGGTTGCTTGGCTCGGTCGGTGTGCTCGCCGCCGGTGCTGCTGCGCACGGCGTCACGGGTGCTTCGCAGGTGCTGGTGGCTTCTGGTGCCGCCGCCGAAAGCACCAGTGTTGAGGGTACCGCCCAGTATGTTTCTATTTTCTGGGTTTCTCTTGTGGCGCTGGTATCCCCGGTTATATCGCGGCTGATTGGCAAACGCATCCCGGATGTTGTGTTTCTGCTTATTTTTGGGATGCTGATCGGCCCGAATGTGCTGGGTCTGGCTTCCGGCAGTGACGGCGGTATTCCGCTGCTGAAAGAGCTGGGGTTGGGGATGCTGTTCCTCATTGCCGGGTTTGAGATTGATGTGAAATCGTTGCGCGGCCGGCAGGGCCGCAGCGCTATCACCACCTGGTGCGTGTGTTTTGGGCTGGGGGTGCTGGGGGCGGCGCTCATTACCGGTTTCACTAAGGGTTTTAACACCTATATTGCGGTGGGTATTGCGCTGAGTTCCACGGCTTTAGGTACGCTGCTGCCTATGCTTAAGTCGCATGGTGCGGCGGGTACCCGGGTGGGTAATGCGGTGCTGGTGCACGGTGCCGTTGGCGAGCTTTTCCCGATTTTTGCGATGTCGCTGCTGTTATCTTCGCATTCGCCGGGTCTGGCGATTCTGATTCTGCTGGGGTTTATGGCGGTTGCGGTGGTGACTGCCATTGTTCCGCACCGCCTGTTTGAGAGGGTGCCGGGGCTGCGGCAGATTATGGCGGCTGAGGCGAATACGACCAGCCAGACGATCCTGCGTCTGGCCATGTTTCTGCTGGCCACCCTCATCATGTTCGCGGCGCTTTTTGGGCTGGATGCGGTGCTCGGGGCCTTTGCGGCGGGCATTATTTTGCGTTCGCTTACGCCGGTGGGGGCGTTACATTTGATGACGCGCCGCCTTGAGACGGTGGGGTTTTCGTTTCTGATTCCGCTCTTTTTTGTGGTGAGCGGCATGACGATTGACCCGTCGGTGGTGGCGCGTTTCCCGCTGGTGCTGCTGCTGGTTGTGGTGGGTATTTTGCTGGCCCGCGGGCTGCCGGTGTTTGTGGCTGAGCGTTTCACGGATACCGGTTCGGAGCTGCGTTCTACCAGTGAGAAGATTGAGCTGGCCCTGTATTCGGCGGCGGGCCTGCCCATTATTGTGGCGGTAACAACTATTGCTACCGGTAGTGGGCTGCTTGAGGATGCGACCGCTTCCCTGCTGGTGGCCGGTGGGGCGTTTACGGTGCTGCTGTTCCCGCTGTGGGCAGCGGCCATTAAGAGGGCGTTCCGGCGGCAGGGCGCATCGGCTGATCAGCAGCCGTCACAGAAGGAGCAGATCGCAGCGTTAAAAGCCCGAAAAACGGCGCAGGTGCGCCTGACAACAGGTATGCTGCCGGTGGTGCCGCCAGCGCAGGAGGCTAAAAGCACCGCGCCAAAGGACGGGTCCCCCGGTGCCGCACAACAACCGCCGGCAGGCTAATCTACGGCGCACGGCTGCGCCTCATACCTCAAGGCGGGGGTTATGAGTCAGCAGCTTTAAGGATTGTGCGCGCGTGTTTCGCCGCCTGCGAGGAGCCCTTAAAACCGTTTAACCATGCGGTCATCTCGGGGCTTAGCTGCGGGGATTTATGCGCGCTATGCTTCGAGCCGTGAACACGTAAGTATTCCTGTGCGTATACTCCCAACAGCTTCCCCATCCCGTGCTGGGTGCGCTCACAGTGCGGCAGCAGCCCGTCTAAGAACCGCAGGGTGATGCGCGGGGTTAGCGCCGCCATGTCCTCGAAGGTATGCGCCCACCGGGTGAGCATTAGCGCCGGGGCCGCCTGCGCGAACCCCGCAATGGCGTCTTGATAGGAGAGCCGGTCGCCGAGGGTGTCCGCCAGCAGCTCTGCGGCTCCGGCACGGTCTACCTGGTGTTTTGAGTTGGCCAGTACCGCGAGCGCCTGCGCACTCAAGGAGTCCCATGTGCCCGGGTGGCTCCTCAGAAGGCGCGCCATATTGTGCCTATAGTGGTGGCCTTCTTCTTCGTTGAAGAAGACCCACTGTTCTAGCAGGCCGACTGCCACGGGTGCCGTGGAGGAGGGGCAGGTGAGGGCCAGCTGTTCGCAGCTCATGACCGCGTAGTGCAGGGTGAGCAGATATTTTTCTTCCGGTGTGTGTTCTTCGCGTACTTTGGGCAGGTGTACGGTGGGGCTCCACCACACGACTTCGGGTTTGCCGCTGGGGCGTTTCGTGTCGCTTTCAAGGCAGCTCCAGCTCACCTGGATGTTCTCAAGAATGTGAGGAGGCTTCCCCGCGTCTTTGAGTTTTGTACGGGCACGGGCAAAGTATGGTGCGTATCGGCCCGCAGCATCGGCGGTGCGCTTGATTTCTTCCAGGGCGTTTATGAGCGTCTGGTGCGTCGCCTGATCGCCCTGGTTCAGGCGCAGCATTGCCTGCGTAAAATCCTGTTCCAGGATGTCTGCGCCGGTAGAAATATTGTGGGTTAGCCGCTGCATAAATATTGTGGGGTCTACCCACCCGTGGGTGTCTGTGGGGGTGGCCAGCAGGGCGTATGGGCGTTTCTGGTGCAGGCGCTCACCGATTTCCCGGATGCGCTGGTTCACGGGTGTTTTTTCATGCGCTAGGTGCTGCTCATATTCTTGTACAGCTGAGTTTTCCGGCTCTAGGGCGCTGAGGATGAGGTATGCGATCTGATGCCCTGCACGGTGCTCGCGTATCCTCTCTTCCGCCTGCCGGGTGAGGGGTTTCAGCACTGAGGTATCGCGGTTTTCACTCATGAGCCAGTGGAACAGCAGCTCGCTCTCCAGCCCCTGCACGGCCTCTTGCATGGCGTGCAGGGTGCGCGCGTAGGCGTCTTGCTGGCTGAATGGGGTTACTGGCTGCGCGGGTGAGGCAGGCACCGGATAGGAGGGTTCTTCGGAGCCCGCCGTATGCTGCGCGGTTTCTTCTTCTGTGTTTGCCAGCAGCCCGGCCTCTTCTAGCTCCTGCCGGGCCACCGGGTTGAGGCTCTGCGCGTGCTGGTGCAGTGTTTCGGCTGCGTTGCACCGTACCAGTAGTTGTGCGGCAGCCACCTGCACCTGCGGGTGGGTGTGCCCCAGCGCGGTAAGAGCCAGCTCGGTGACCGGCCCGTCCCCGCCTGTGGCGCATGCGGATTCCAGGATTTTCAATACCGCTAATGCGTTCGCTTTGGTTGTTAAAAGCGCTGGAGCGCATCCGTGGATGAATCGGTCAGCGTCAAGAAGCCCTGCCCGGTGCACCGCTGAGAGTTGTTTGACCGCCAGGGTGATGGTCGCTCCCACAGATGAGCCGAGCAGGTTCACGAGCGCACCCTGCCGTTGGGCGGATTCTGCGGCGGTGGGGGGCAGGGCAGTG
>ERZ772932.1606-NODE-1606-length-10586-cov-8.484664_pt1 | contig 10586 bp, 19 predicted proteins | sample MGYA00511684_ERZ772932 | MGnify/ENA primary metagenome ERZ772932 (study PRJEB29015, sample SAMEA2738078) | human oral metagenome | biome: human oral; feature: human-associated habitat; material: saliva | place: China | collected 2210 ...
ATCTCATCCGAGATACGCTTTTCATGGGGAATGACAAGCTGTATCATGATGTTGGGAATGTCTTTGTGACGGCGAGTGCCATCATGATTCCCATAGGGCAGACTCAGAGCGCTGTCAAGGGCTTGACCCAGTTTGCGATAGGGGAAGCCGGTGCCTATACAGCAGGTCAGGTTGCCTATCATGGGACCAAGCTCCTAGGTGGAAGTGAGGAAGATGCCCAAACCGCAAACTTTATCGGGAATATCGTAGGAGGTTATGTGGTCTCCTCAGCAGCCAGCAAGTTTAGTCTCAATAATGTGAAAGTAGATGTCGAAGCACCGAAGTATAACCGCGAGCAGATTCTGAAGAATCTGAAAGAAAGTAAACTTGCGAGGGAATCCAGTAACTTTGACCAGTATCTGGCGAAGGAGAAACTCCAACAAGGCTTAAACAAATCCCCATTAGTTAGTCGGGAACTTCCGAAGTTGAAAGGTGTCCACGATGTCGAAGCACCGAAGTATAACCGAGAGCAGATTCTGAAGAATCTGGAAGAAAGTAAACTTGCGAGGGAATCCAGTAACTTTGACCAATATCTGGCGAAGGAGAAACTCCAACTAGGCTTAAACAAATCCCCATTAATTAGTCGGGAACTTCCGAAGGTGAAGGTAAATGTCGAAGTACCGAAGTATAACAGAGAACAAATTCTAAGAAATATAGAAGAAAGCAAGCTTGCAAGGAAGAGTTCAGGGTTTAAAGATTTTGCAACTCGCGAAAGATATCTAGAGAAGGTCTTTGACAAATTAACTCCTGAAGAAAGGGAATTAATTTTTAATATTTCTAAGGACTCACCTAAAGTGAAGTATATTAGAGGTGCATATACTAAGAAGGAAATACTTGATATCAAGCCCGATTCTCAGAAAGGAATCCTTCGCCCAGATGTTGAGGATTATCTCACTCCTGAATATATAGAAGCACATAGACAACTATTTAAAAATGGTGCTATTAAAATTCAGAAATTTACACCTGAAGAAGGTGGTTATAATAATGGTGCAATTGGTAATCCAAAAGATCATGTTGCCTTTGTTATGCCCAAAGAAGCTGGTGAAACGCTGATTAAAGTGACTAAGGGAGATCCTGAATTGTTGGAAGATATATTAGGCCTACATAGAGGAGATTTAGGCTCTTCTCCTGTAGCTATTGAAATTCCACCAGAATCTATAAAAAACCCAAGAATTCCAAGTGGAAATGAAAAGTCTGCTTTTGAAGGATTTTGGAAACCAGGAGGACAAACCTTCCCAGGAAATATGCCAGAAGCAGTCATTGACGAAGTTCCATGGGGAGAATTTACAATTCGAAAATTAGGAGGCGATTAAAATGAGTTTAACTAAAATAACATGGGAAGAATTTGATACCTTTGATAAGATTGAGTCACCGAAGGGATATGATTTTCGAACACATGAAGGGAAATACTACACTTTTGGAGAGTTTGGAGTAGCTTCCGTTCGTCGTATCTTTGAGATTAATCCTTCTGATTTTAACGAATATTTATTAGGTAGGAGAACGGCACATGAAATTGACTTTAAAGCGCAGAATGATTGCTGGCCTCTAACGGAAGAAGAAAAGAATGAAATAAGAAAAAATAGAGTTATAGAAAAACCAATTGTGCTGATTTCCAACCGTAAAAATCAGTTGCTTTTTAGTAAGAAAGAACTTGAAATACTTATTCCCAAAGCCGAACAGCAATGGATAGAATCCATGGGGAAACTTCCAGACGATTATGTGTCACCATTGAAATAACTTGTAAGGAACTTATTTGCACACTGTTAGTTGTAAGTAAGTTCCTGTTTTTACATTAAAATATTACAAGGATTTAGATATACTAAGAGAGGTAACGAAATGAAGACTGAACAAATTGATAAATTTAAACAAGAAATAGAAGAAGAAATTGAGAGACGGCATTATAATTCATTAGTCTATGTATTATTTGATGAATTGAATACGGCTCCTTTTGCGATTCATATTTTTTATAGAGATCATCTGTTTATGGTGAATAGTCGAGATGATAGATCATATGTTTTTGGGAAAACGTTTGAATTTACAAATTTTTTGGAGGCAAAAGATAAATTTTTTAAACTGTTAGATTTTATAGTTCGAGAAGGACGTAGAGATGTTGCGAAACGAGGAAGTTATATGTATCCATCCCCCCTCTGGGATGATGCCACAGAATAACAAATAACTCCTTCTTTTTATGATAGAATAAATCAAACAAGAGTTTACTAATAGAGTGAAATACGATTCTTGGCCACCAACGAAAGAAGAGAGAAGAGAATCTAGAAGAAAATTTATAAGTAAGTATCCAGCTTCTTTAATAGATGTTCCTGAAAATCGAAAGTTATTTTCTAGAGAAGAGCTCGAAAGATTAATTCCACTTGCTGAGAAGGTTTGGATTGAATCAGAAGGAAGGCTGCCGTGGAATTATGTATCTCCACTAGAAAAAGGAGAATAGTTTAAGGTGAAAAAACATACTCTATATATTAAGAGACAAGTGGGAGTCTTTAAGGAATAGCAAGGTGACAAAAGATGTACGCAATCTATAACCAAAAAAAGTATAGAGCAAACAAATTATTTAAGGGTCATGTGACTCTATATAGCTATAGTCAAGATGAAGGCTTTGAAAATTATGTTTCACCTAGAGGAGAAGTCTCCTACGACTTTTTCTCAAAAGTCGTGGATATTCGTGAACTAGATTATCTTTACGAAATAAAATACGAGTTTCTGTATAGAGGACACTACTTTAAAGCTTTGTCTACGATGATAAGAAAGCTTATTGATAAAGATTATTTTGAGATATCTGCCGGCATTGAAAAGTACGATTTGATTGAAAAACTAGGTTTTAAACGACTTGATGAATCAACGTGGTGGAAAGATATTAGACGTAAAGATATCGAAGCTCTCAAGATCGTTGAAGAACCATTGGGAATATTCAAAGACCAAGGATTGAAAATTAAAATTCTCGAAGGGAAAGCTATAGACGAATTCTTAGCTTCTGTAAAAGATTAAAGAAGACAATGTATGAATCCTAAGTTGATGAAACTTAGGATTTTTTTGTTAATTGAAAATACTAGCTTGGCCGATGGATATTTATTTTTGTGAATATGGTATGATAAGGCTATTAAAGAATTCGTTTTTAGAACTAGTAAAAAAGGGTAAAAGAGGCAAGAAGATGAAATTTAAAAAAATAATATACGCTTGTATAATGGCTGGAATTTTCTTTCTATCATTTGGATGCAATCCGAGAAGTAGTCGTGCGTATTTAGAAAAGCGTATTGGAACAGAAATGAGCCGCGTATATCCAACAAATAGATTAGAGGATTTGTTTGAGCAATTTCCAGGTGGATTTAAGATAACGCAGTCTTTTATGGATGGTGATGATCTATTTACAGTCGAAATAATAGCTACGAGTAAGGGAGAACCTATTAGCGGTACTGTTTCAAAGGTCGGAGATAATGGCATTGATAAAATCTTTGAAACAAACTTTCAGTATCAAGATGGGAAGTATCAATTTGCCAATGAGAGCGATGCAGCATATTGGCCGTACCGAGGCTTCTTATTTGAGAAATTGACCTTAAATCGGGATATATTATCAAAGTTAGATTTACAAGAAAAGTTCTATAGTATGATGAATGGTGATTTTGAACTTCGTTACAAAGTAACAGATGAACTCATAAATTCTTTTCTAGGGTTAGGGGACTCGGATTCGCTGAGCGTGTCGCTAGTCGGGAGTAATAGTAATCGTGGGTATTATTATTCAATTGTTATTAAAAATGCAGAAGGCTTATATTTTGGAGAAACGGTCTCAGATTAAAAAGGAAAAATAATGAGTAAAAAAATAAAGGAGTCGCGGGATGAAAAAAGTACTCAAGTTGTTTGCTATATTATTCGGAATTGGAATGATAGCAGGATGTATGAATACACCATCAAAAGAACGAATGAATGAGGAGTTAAAGAAACCAGAAGTGGTTGCAGTAATAGAAAAAACAATAAAAAATATTGAGAAAAATATTTCAGGTGAGAATAACAAAATTATAAATTATGAAATTGATTATGAAAAAACTCATCAGAATGCTGGTGGGGGAATCGAGGTTGAAGTTTTTATTAATGGGAATAGAGATTTTAGAATAAGCTTACTAGTTGATAAGAGCCAAAATAAATATAGAGTTGGAACTTCTATTGTGTCGAAAGAGCTAGCTAATTTCTTGGAGCAGTAAAATGAATAATGGTATATACACGGATAAACAATATGAGAATGAGACAGGAGTAAATTCATTGTGGATACCTGGGGAAGAAACTTCAGATGGAGTTCCTGAAGCAGTTTTAAATACAGTCCCATTAGATAAGACTAGAGTTAGTAGGATAGGAATAAAATAAAGTGAGAGAAGAGAAGAACAAATGAATTTTAGAGAAAAAATTTTAGAAGCTATTAAAGTGGGGGAAGTTGAAGATATTTTACGTGGAAAGCAAAAGTATCGAATTGAACCTCCAACTTTTGTTCCAGATGTTTTCCCTACAGATATTAATCAGGTACTGTTTGAATATTTTTATAAACAAAGTGATATTAAAAATATCCGATCATCATTAGAGAATGCTTTAATTAAATTGACAAAGAGTTCTGCTACAGATTTGTACATTTCAATATTATTTTTCGACTCAATACTATTTATGGAAGATAAAAGTATTGCTACCTTTAAAATTGACACTTCCAAAATAGCAAGTGAAATAGTATCTGGGATACAAAAATTTCGGGAAGAGTTAACGGGAAAAATTACTTTTGATAATGGATTAACAAAAAAAGAACCTATGAATGTAGTTATTCGTTTCAATCAGCGTTATAAAAATAAATATAATTTTTCAATTCTTGAAGATTAAAAAATAGAGTAGACAGATCCTAAGTTGATGAGGCTTAGGATTTTTTATTTAATTCGAACCTTATGGGAACTTATTTTTAGTTCAATTTAAAAACACAGAATTTATTTTTGCGAATATGGTATGATAAGGCTGTTAATGAATTTGTTTTTAAAACTAATAAAAAAGGATAGAAGAGACAAGATGATGAAGGTTAGAAAAATATTATTTGCGGGTTTAATCGCAAGTTTCATTATGTTTTTGTTATTGAAATACAATCCAAGAAATAATCGTGCATACTTAGAAAACAGAATTGGAACGGAAGTTAGTCGTGTTTATCCGACCCAGAATTTGGAGGATCTATTTGAACAGTTTCCGAACGGGTTTATTGTGTATCAAGTGCGCCAAGTGAATGAAAATAATGTCAAAATTAAATTAACGGGAACTGAAAAAGGGGCTCCGATTAAAGGAGAATTGATAGAAACAGAGAGGGAATCTGGAGAGAATACTAAGGTTATTTCCGTTGAATACTACAATGGGAAATATACTTATTCAGATGAAAAAACGGCTAGCGAACTATGGCCGCAACAAGCCTTCTTATTCCAGAAAATTACGTTAAATAAAGATTTTCTATCAACATTGAAACTGAAAGACAAATACTATAGTTCGATGAATGGTTCTTTTGAGTTAAATTATGATGTCAATTTACCAGAAATCAACGAGTATTTATCATTTCCAGCATCAAAAACCATTGAATTATCTTTCGGAGGTAGTAACTCTAATAGAAATTATTACTACTCTGTTGTGGTAGAGGATAAAGATGGCTATTACTTCAGAGAAACGGTTTACGAATAGAAAGGAGTGATATAGTGTCTGTTAATAATGACAATATAAAGATTTTCAGTGAAAAAAATTGGTTACTTTTATGCAAGAGGCCCTATGACTTTGTATATATGAATACATTGGATAATCAGTATTACAGTATAAAAGAAACTAAAAGATTAAAAGATATATCTCCACTACTGTATTCTTTTTCTATAAGTACAGGAATGATTTTTAAATATTTATTACCTTTTTTTGACTGGGACGTATCTATTAATTTTAGATTTATTTCTTTATTTCTGATTTTGCTTTTGGTAGTGATTTTAACACAGATTCAATTAAAAAAAATAGAACAATGGGCTGTAGGTAATCCTATAACTTTATCTTCGGAGGAGGAAAAGGAAATTATAGCTGAAGCAAAACAAATTTATAAGACGAATATTACTTTATTTTCAATACTAGTAATAGCATTTATAATATTTACAATACTATTTATTTTAACTTTCCATATTATGATAATTATTATGACAGTTGCTTTAGCATATTATATTGGTTTATTAATACCAAGTTTTAAGTTTTATTCTAGAAAAAAATTTTTATCTAAAAAGAATTAAACTATTATTAATATTGTAGTAATAAACGGAAGGAATTTTTGATGATGAATGATATTTTGCCAATTGGTAGTGTAGTTCAATTAAAAAATGGGGAAGTAAAATTGATGATAATTAATCGATTCCCTCTGTTTAATAAAGAAGGAACAATAGGGTATTTTGATTATTCAGCTTGTATTTTTCCAATTGGAAATGTTGATAATCAAGTGTATTTCTTCAATACTGAGGATATAGATATTGTTTGCTTTAAAGGATATGTTGATTAAAGTGAAGAAGTTAAATCATATAACGAAAAAGGTAGGAATGGGAAAGAATGAAGAAGAAGCTAGCAATTATAGGAACTGTTACGTTGTTGGGCGTAGGAGCAGCGGTGTTAAGCAATCAAGAATGGCGTGCGAATACAATCTTTGCGACCGCAAAAGATAAGCAATTGGCATGGTTGAAAGAGCATGAGAAAGAAATTGTGAAATGGATGCACTCTACCTATCCGAAAGTGGAATCTGTACAATTTGATTGGGAAACTTTGAAAGTAGTGCCGGTTAGTAATGGGGTCTTCGCAGAATCGTATAATCTTTCCGTACAAGGGACTTTTAATAATATAGCTAATACTTTTATCATTATTGATTTTCGTTTAGAAAAACAGGATAGTATACCGAATATGTCAGGAATTAGAATGAATCATGAACCAAGAATCGAAAAAGATGGAGTATCGTATATTTATGAGTGATTCGAAATGGTTTAACAATAAAAGGTAGGGATGAGAAATGAAGAAGAAACTAGCAATTATAGGAACCGTTGCGCTGTTAGGTGTAGGAGCTGTTGCGCTGAGTAATCAAGAATGGCGTGCGAATACAATCTTTGCGACGGCAAAAGATAAGCAATTGGCGTGGTTGAAAGAACATGAAAAAGAGATTGTAGAGTGGATTCACTCGAAATATCCAAAAGTGGAATCTGTGCAATTTGATTGGAGTACGTTAAGAGTAGGGCCTGTGAGTAACGGAGTAGCTATTGTGGAATATAATCTATCGGTAACGGGAACCTTCAATAATAATCCAGATACTGTCATTCATATTGATTTTGGATTAGATAAATCTGATAGTATACCAAAAATGTCAGGAATTAGAATGAATCAACCTCCACGAATCAGTAGGGGGAAGGTATTGGAAATCTATGAGTAATATGAACAATTTATATGCTTTGTAGCAAACAGCAGTTATGAGAAGATTGTTAATGAATAGTTTTATAACCAGCAGAAGGATAGAAGAGGCGGGAAGAATGAAAAAGGTATTAGTGTTAGTTACTTTATTATTAGGAATAGGAATCGTCGCAGGCTGTACGAACACACCTTCTAAAGAGAAGATGAACGAAGAGTTACAGAAACCGGAAGTGGTTGAAGTAATAGAAGCAGCTATAAAAAAACGAGACAGTAAGGCCTTTACCGAAGTTGGAAAAATTAAAACATACAATATTGATTACGATAAAACATACTATAATCCGATGAGCGGGATTGAAGTGATAATTTATGTGAATGGTAATCAGAATTTGAAATTACAATATACAGTTGTTAAAACTAATAATAAATATGAAATTGGTAGTGGTTCAGGTTCAGAGGAACTTGTTAAGTTACTAGGAGAGGGAAATGAGTAGTGTAATTCACATAGACAAAAGGAGTCAGGGATGAAGAAAGTACTAAAATTGATTGCTATATTATTAGGAATAGGAATCATCGCAGGATGTATGAATACACCATCAAAAGAACGAATGAATGAGGAATTAAAGAAGCCGGAAGTGGTTGAAGTTATTGAACAGGCACTTAAAAATTTAGACAAAAATGCACTAACAAAAGATGGCATTATAAAATCTTATGAGATTGACTATAATAAAACCTATTATAACCCAATGGGTGGAATAGAATTTAACATGATTATTAATGGAGATAATAAATTAGTTATAGAACCAACTTTGACGAGATTTAATGATAAATATAGAGTAGGTTCTGGAGTTCTCTCAGAAGCATTATCGGAACTGTTAAAAAAAGAAAAGTAGTTTAAAGGCTTTGATTTTATAAGCAGACAAAAGGAGTCAGGGATGAAGAAAGTACTAAAATTGGTTGCTATATTATTAGGAATAGGAATCATCGCAGGATGTACGAACACACCTTCTAAAGAGAAGATGAACGAAGAGTTAAAGAAGCCAGAAGTGATAGCTGTTATTGAAGAAAACCTGAAGAACCTCGATAATAACGCATTTACGGGAAATGGGAAAATTAAATCTTATGAAATTGATTATAATCAAACTTACTATAATCCAATGGGTGGTATAGGATTTTATATCATTATTAACGGAGATGATGAATTGTCTATCAAAACTACTCTAATGTACGATAATGATAAATATAGATTAGCGACGGTCGCTCTTTCAAGAGACTTATCTAAGCTGATAAGAACAGAGAACTAATTCAAAAATTAGGATTTTATAAGCAGATAAAAGGAGTCATGGGATGAAGAAGTTTTTAGCCGTTATCGCAGTAGTTGTGGGAGTGTTTTCCCTATTTGTGTACATGAACACGCCATCAAAAGAACGAATGAACGAAGAGTTAAAGAAACCAGAAGTTATAGCGGTTATCGAAGAGAGTATCAAAAATGTGGATAATGCTGCTTTTACAGAAAAAGGAGTTATTCATTCGTATGCTATTGATTACGATCGAACGGAGTATAATCCGATGGGAGGAATTAATACCACAATCATTGTCAATGATAACCCGGACTTATATATAATCTGTGTTGTGAAAAAGAAGAATAACGGTTATACAGTAGGTGGGGGAGTAGTGGCAGGTCCCTTGAACAAGCTGGTAGAGGGAAAATAAATGGTTCTATTACTAATGAAAAACAAAAGGAGACACGGGATGAAAAAGTTTTTAGCCATTATCGCAGTAATTGTGGGAGTATGTTCTCTGTTTGTGTACATGAACACACCGTCAAAAGAACGAATGAACGAGGAGTTAAAGAAACCAGAAGTTGTGAAGTTAATAGATGAAGCCCTTAAAGGTTTTGACAAGGATGCTTTTACAGACAATGGTATTATAAAGACTTATGAGATTGATTATAACGAAACTGATTATAATCCGATGGGCGGAATTAGTTTTACAATTTACATAAATGGAGATAGAAACTTAAACATACAGGATACATTAAATAAATATAGTAGAGGATATAGTTTGGGAGCGAAAGTTCTATCTCCAGAATTGAGCCATCTTCTTAGAAAGAGATAATTGATGTATACAGGAGAAAAAGGTATGGAGAAAATGGATGATTGATATTGAGAACATGAAATATATAGTTGAACAAGAAATAAAAAAACGTCATTTTGAGAGCTTACATTATGTTTTATTTGACGAAACTAAACGTCTTCCATGGGCATTTCACCTATTCTATAGAGATGGGAAATTTATGATTAATGGTCGAGATGATAGATCATATGTGATGGGGAATACGATAGAGTTTACTAGTTTTGAAGATGCAAAAATAGCTTTTTTGGAAAGATTAGAACATTTTGTAAAATCTAATCAATTCAAAGTAAAGATAGGGGAAACCCCGGATTATTCCTCCCCCCTCTGGGATGATGCTAGAGAATAACAAATAACGCCTCCTTTTATGATGGAATAAACATTGAAATAATTTTAAATTCTGAGGGGAAAATTATTACTGCTTATCCACAAAAAATAGAATAAATTTAAAGGTGCTTATAAATGAAACGAAACTATATTGTAAAAGTAACTAAAAATAGTCGGAAATTTTTGCTAGTAGAATTCGACAGCTCTAGTTGTCAATCTCTGTCAAACTTTTTAAATTCTGAAGTCCATAATTTTTATCTGTATGTCAGAGAAGCTTTGGAGAGTGTAATTACTGGGAAGATGAAAGAGTATGCTTTTGATGGTAATATGTTGGGAATCGAAATTGGAAAAGAAATAACAGAAGTTTACTTCCAATTCGAGGAAGAAATATTAGGTGAACCATGTTTTATTTCAACCGATGAACTGTATAAACTAGTTATTGAGTGGAAAGAAATGGAAGATAGAATGCACAGAGGGGAAGATATTTTTCCTTTTACTCTAGAGGATTGATGTTGAATAAATAGATTAAGTAACTAATAACAGAATTACTTTTCAATTAAAATCATAGATTCTGTGACTCAATGGATTAAGAAAGGATTATTCTAGCTTTTCCTAGCAGTAAATAGAAAGGGACGTAACAAATGTTAAAAAGACGATAT
>ERZ772932.1613-NODE-1613-length-10567-cov-5.803368_pt1 | contig 10567 bp, 8 predicted proteins | sample MGYA00511684_ERZ772932 | MGnify/ENA primary metagenome ERZ772932 (study PRJEB29015, sample SAMEA2738078) | human oral metagenome | biome: human oral; feature: human-associated habitat; material: saliva | place: China | collected 2210 ...
TACGACCTTAGTTTTGGTATCCGTAATATCATCATTTTTTCGTCTAGGGAGTATATCGACTTCAGAAAACAGGTATTAGATACTGCCTTTTCTTACGAGAGTGATGGCAAGATAGTTCTCTTCAAGTCAATCAAACAGGAAAGTATTTCTTTTCTGTCTGAAGATTTGAAAAAGGACTGGATGTTTCACAAGGTTAAAACTGGGGAAAAAGATGGATATGGTTCAGATGAAATGCTGAGCGCACCCCGTATCTATTTGGAAATGATGTCGCGGAAAACGGAAGTCCCCTACTCCAGTATTCTTTAAATTCTAAGCAGAAAACTTCTTCGTCGGTCTTTTTTTTTGTTGTTTGGTTTGCATGGAGTAAAACTGTGCAACTGCTGAAGTAGAAAACCAGCAAGAAGGTATAAAGAAAGAAGCAGTTTTTTGGATTTTAGATGTTACCGCAATTGGTTTCCTTTCCTAAAATTTGTTTAAATTATTTGCAATATTAATATAAACTGGATATTAATGATGAGGATTCAAAAAGGCATACTGAATATAATTTGTACAAAATATTTGCAGTATTTAAAAATGTTGGTTCGTATATGAAAAGTTAAAAATGCTAAAATGTACAGTTGCTAAACTGTAAAACTGCTAAAGCAACAAAACATAAAAAGGAATGCAGGGATGCGATCACTACAGCTTTTTATTCCGTAAGCATTTATGACTTTACGGTCAACTGCTACTCTATGTTTCCAGCTTTTCAGCTCCCTATTTTCGAATATTGGACGAGGCATTTTCATCAGTGTCGTAATGCCGACCGAAACCCTCACAAACCATATTGGTTCTTGTGGCAGCAACACCTGTCCGTTTGTTCAAGCGGCCACAAGAGTAACATGATTGGCTGGTGGCATTGGCTTTAATCTCTTCGATATGAACTCCATTTTTAGCTGCACCTTCTTTCAGCGTATGCAACAGTGGGGATGGGGCAACTATCTTCTGGTGGAGTTTGTTGACTTCAATCTGTATGCACTGTAGGTTGAGCAGATTCAGTTTTTTGATACAGATTATCCGGCTTTGTTCGGCAATTCTGTTGGCGAACGTATAGTAGAGCAGTCGTCTTGCCGCTTTCAATTTGCGGTAGGTATTTTACCATTCCATGCGTAGCCGCTCGGTACGTTTGAGCCAAATGTTATCTTCGCCATTTGTACCAATTTGTTTTTACATTAGGCTGTGTTTTAGTAATCTATTGATTTCAATTATTTGCAAGGGAAAAGACAATTATTTTCCGGTTAGGAATAAACCTATCCTGTTGAATACCTTAAAGCCAAATACGCCTATCAACACCATATTAGAACACAGCCTTTTTTAATATAGTAGACACAATCTTTCCCTATTTATGAAGGTGATCGTTTCTTTCAGATTCGTATTTTAATGCTTTCTATTTCTATAAAAATTGACTAGAATAGCTCAATTATAAAAAATTGCGCGATTTTGGTATTTATCATGAAAATTTCCAGACCTCCGGAATTTACCCTGTTGCAACAGGAATATATGCAGCATCTGACTGAAAGAATGACGCAAATTGCCAAGCTGCTGAATTCTTCCGCAAACAATCCTGATATAGACATTCCCGATTTTCTTACTGAAATCAAAGATTATTCAGAATTTTCCGTGACCGATGAAAATGGAACCTACCTGCATTGGGACAAATTCCGCCGGATTCACACGGAAGATACGCGGATGAAATGGCGCGCCGTCAAGGAGAGCCGCAGAAAAATCCGAAAACCAATTGATTTCTCGTTTGAACATCAGTTTTGGTTCTGCATTCCCGACTCTTTGCAGGCACGGCTTCATTTGATTGACAAAAGCTGCGGCAGTACTATCGGCACGTCTAGCTTGGGTGGCTTCGGCAGAAGCGAGCAAAACAGATTCTTGCTCAAGTCTCTGATTATGGAAGAAGCGATTACATCCGCCCAACTGGAAGGTGCGGCTACCACGCGCAAAGTGGCCAAGGATATGCTCAAATCGCAGCGTAAACCCAAAACAAAAGACGAAATCATGATAGTGAACAACTATCACTTGATGAAAAAAGCGGTAGAATTGAAAAATACGCCATTAAGTGTTGAAATGATTTTGGATTTGCACCGCATTGCTACCAGCAACGCTATTGAAAACAAGGCCGAGCCAGGACAATTCAGGCAGGATGACGAAATCTTTATCGCCGATATCAATGGTAACAGCCTGTATCAACCACCGCCGCACGGACAGGTTCATACGCTGATGGAAGAGGTGTGTGCGTTTGCCAATAATACCTATGACGGCGTGGAAAATCCGTTTATCCATCCGGTTGTCCAAGCTATTATCTTGCATTTCCTCATCGGCTACATCCACCCATTTGGTGATGGCAACGGGCGGACAGCGCGGGCTTTGTTCTATTGGTTTATGCTCAAAAACGGCTACTGGCTATTTGAATACATATCCATCAGCCGTCTTCTGAAAAACGCTCCTGCCCAATACGCCAAATCCTATTTGTATGCGGAAACTGACGATTTAGATTTAACCTATTTCATCTATTACCAATGCGATATTATCAAGCGGGCGGTTGCCGATTTGGAGCACTACATTTCCGACAAACAAAAACACCAACAGGAATTCAAAGCAGCGATTGCCCAATATACTGAAAAGATAGGAAAGTTGAACCAACGGCAAATTGGTATCCTGCAAAAAGCAGTGGAAGAAAGCGGAAAAATCTTTACTGCACAAGAAATTGCCAACCAATACGGCATCTCCCTGAATACTGCCCGTAGCGATTTGAGTAAACTGGGAGAATATAGATTCCTAGTGCCGTTCAAATCAGGAAATGCTTTAGAGTATGTTGCTCCTCAGGATTTATTGGAAAGGTTAGAAAAAAAATAGTTTGCTAGCCCAGAATGCAGCTTTAACCGAGTCAAAATCAATACAGTCCGCACCTTCAAAAAGAAGCTGCGGACTGCTTGCTTTTTGCTCTACAAATGATCTTTGTAGCTGATTTAACCAAGATTGTAGCAATTTTGCTTTCCAAGCAAGCAGGGTTAGAAAATTCGATACTTTTAATTATTGGCTGTGTTTTAATATGATGTTGATAGGCGTGTTTGGCTTTAAGGTATTCAACAGGATAGGTTTATTCCTAACCGGAAAATAATTGTCTTTTCCCTTGCAAATAATTGAAATCAACAGATTACTAAAACACAGCCTTACATTATTGGGGAGACTATCCTGTAAAATATGTCCTAAAACGTGGAAACCACTTTTGCTCTGCTAAATTTTAAGGAATCTTTATGTTACATATACCCCCAACGGAACCTGATCGATATGTTAGCAGTATTGTAGCCTTAAACGTGCATAGTCCTAACGGTACAGGCGATTGGCACAGTGCAGCAGCCCTTAATGATGATGCTTACCCCCAAGATTTCTATATTTATGGCAAAGATCAAACACGTAGCACGTTACATTTGCTTGGTAACGTTGGTGTGATTGATGGAACAAACCGCTTCAATGAGATGGGCTATTATCCTGAAAACAGTCCTGTTTGGCTGGCAGATCACCCCCGTGCTTGCGTGGATTATCTTTACACAGCAGTGTTACAAACTGGCTCAATCGGTCGTGTGATTTTAGATGATTGGTTTCCAAGCGATGAAGACAAGCAATCAGTTTATGACTTACTTAACCAAATCGAACCGCACTTGAATACTCAAGAATGGGAGAATTTACAGCTATGGAAACGCAAAAACCCAATAATGTAATGCTAACCGAACGAGATAAAAGGCACGAGAAGCGGTATTACTGAATTTCATCCGCAATACGCCATGTACAATTAAATCAGCAGATGTGTCTTAACGTCCCGCTGTTCCCGTTTGAAAGAATTTTTCATGATGAAGCCTATCCTCACCGTATCTGGAAATCGTATGCGTAAACCCAGAATCACCCATTTGGATGTTTGGGCAAACGATGAAAGAATCGGTACTTTGGAAAAGGGGGCCATGTATCGGTTCACATACGACAATCCCAATTCTTCGTTGCTAGGCCTGCATTATCAAGACAGAAGCAAGGTATATATCAGCAACAACATGCCGCATATCTTTGCACAGTATTTTCCGGAAGGCTTTTTGGCTGCACACATCACAAGCAAATATGCTTTTCATGATGCGCCTTTTGAAGACAATGAGATGCTGCGCTTGGCAATTCTGGGCAGAGAGGCTTTGGGTCGGATACATGTGCGCTGTAATGACCCGCTTTTTAATGAATGGATTGACGGGTTGGAGATGAAAAATCCAAGAATATTGACTGAACGGGATTTGCTGGGCATGAATGCCCGACAGGTTTTTCAGCAATACATGGAAGAAATCTTCCATCACGGCCGTTTCGTTAGCGTATCCGGGATACAGCAGAAGATGTCTTTAGATGCCATCAGCAGAAATACCAAGCAAACTGTCTCATATATTGCCAAAGGTTTTGATGCATCCGAATATCCTTGCTTGGCGGCCAATGAATTTTTGTGCATGCAGACCATCAAACAAGCCGGCATTGCCGTTGCACAGACCAGCCTGTCGGAAGATTCATCAGTCTTATTGGTACGTCGGTTTGATGTCAGTGAACAGGGTTATTTTTTAGGGATGGAAGACTTTACCAGTCTGCGCCAGTATTCGGTAGAAGATAAATATAGAGGCAGTTATGCGGCTATTGCACAGATTATTCGACAGATATCCGGCAGACCCGATGAAGATTTAATCCATTTCTTTAACCAGCTTGCCGCCAGTTGCATATTGAAAAACGGCGATGCACACCTCAAAAATTTTTCAGTACTCTATCATGACGAATACGATGTACGTCTTGCACCTGCCTATGATGTATTGGATACATCAATATACAGGGTTGGAACACAAGGAATTTTTGATGCTTATGACGATACGCTGGCATTAAACCTGACTAACCACGGTAAGAAAACATATCCTTCCAAGAATACATTGTTGGATTTTGCTGAGAAATATTGCGATTTGGGAAGAGAAGATGCATCCTTTATGATAGATACAATCGTTCAAGCGAAAGAACAGGTTCTTGTTAAATACTCGGATGTATTGCGTGAGAATGAATGGTTGGCGCAGAAGTGGCATTTTATCCCGGATGAAAATGAAGAAGGTCTACCGTTTACATTCCGGTAGCTGCCAGGTTTGAACCGGCTGTCAGAGATGGCCGGTCGACTTTCACCCTGAAAATCACTTCATCTTATGGTGTTTGAAACCGAGAAATTAGAAGAATCGTATTCGGTAGGAGATATACTAGGAAGATTGGAAAACTGGTAAATCATTCTATTGATTGAGTTGGCAGCCTATATGTTTAATGTAGGCAAACGAGAAGGAATCATGTATTTCATGATTCCTTCTTAAATTCCTGTGTCAATCTAATATCAAAACACAGCCATCTCTTACCATAATCATGATAGGTATTTTATTATGAAAAGCTATATCTATAGTTACCGTTGATTTGACTATGCCGTTTTAAAACGTATAGCCTACCTGAAAACCGCTTGCCCATTTCCTTGATTGGAAAAATTCGGGCTTTTTCAATGCACGGCCGGTAAATATATCGTAATGCAGGTTGCCGCCAAGCTTTATCTGCCCGCGTATCCCAATTGCTGTGCCGGCTAAAGTTTGGCCCAATAACCATTTGGCGGATTGTCCTGAAACATGTCCTACATCAGCCCCAAGATAAAGCTGATGGCCTGGTTTAAATTGCCAGCTCAAATCGTTGCGCCAATACCATCCCCGCTCGGCAGACAAACTCATCTCACCGTCGAAGCCACGTACGGTGTGGTGTCCGCCGATAGCCAGTTTGTCTTGCGATGTTAGCGGGGTTTTGTTCCATTGTGCATGAACGGATGTGTCATAGGCAAATAGCTGTTTACCGATTTGAAAAGGAGTATTTACATCAGCCGATGCCGTCCAAATTTTCATACGTGACGTGCCTTCGCCAAAGGCTTCTTCAGGCGCGCGCAGAGCATCTTTCATGCCGGTGCCGCGTTTATATTTCAACTTAAAATCTGCCGTACTGCGGCCGATATATTCTTTGTGGGAAAGTTCTGCCAACCAACCCGCAGTTTTACGCCGTTGTACAGTCAGTTCGGCATCATCAATGTAACTTTTTGTTTCCCTCGTCCATAGTTTTACACTGAGATAGGTTTTGCGTTTGGCATCACGATACAACAGGCGGTTGAAGCCGAAATCAGTATTGTAACTTTTTCCATTATAGTCATAGACTTCCGATAATCCGGAAACCGCCTGATGGTAACGGTAGCCATTGTGATTGAATGCCCATGTCCATTTACCGAAAGGGGCTGAATAATGTACGGCGTAATTGTTTGATCCGCCTTCTTTGCGATGGCCGTCAAAACTTTCCTCATCGGGCGTACCGCCAATTGAACGTCCATAATTTACATAGAACATATCACTCAGTCCAAAAGGATTGTCGGCAGAGAAAGTGATATTTCCTTGGTATTTTCCTGTCGCCTCACTACCCGAATTATCCATCCCCACACTCACACGGTAGGGCAGCAGACGTTGCCGCCATTGCACCACGACATCACTTTGGTTTGGTTCTCCCTCTACGGGAACGATTTGGAGATCGGCTTCCGTAGTCGGGAGACGTTTGAGATTTTCCAGTCCTTGTTCCAAATCACGCAGATTCAACAGATCGTTCGAGCGGGTGGGAAATTTGTTCTGGAATGCTGCAATACGTCCTGCATGGGTTTGATCATCGTTAGACCGATCGATTCGTATGGAGCGTAGATAGCCCGGTATCAGGGTTAATTGAAGCTTGCCACTATTCAAATCCTGTGGCGCAGCCAAGATACGGGTCGTGGTATATCCCCTGCCGATCAAAGCATTTTGTGCTAAGGACATGATTTGATTAATGTCGCCCGCATGCAGACACTTGCCAGCCTGAAAACCCGTTTCGCGCAAGGCACGTTTTAGGGCAAACTGAAACCGAGCATGGTGTTCACCTTCCAACACCACTTCGTTAATGGCAAAACACGGTTGGCTGCTGTCATCGCCCATCAACTGATTAACCGTTTCCCCCGTGTTTTTTTGATGCAAACGCACATCACTTTCAGGCTGCATGGTTTGGCGCAACTGCTCTTCGCGTTGGCGTTGCTGAATATCTTGCTGCATACGGATTTCGGCAGGGTTGGGGGAGGCCAACAAAGTAGCAGGAGCGATGATACCTGCCGATAAGTAGCACCAAGACAAAAAGCGAATATTAGGCAAATAGGATAAAGGAAGTTTCATGGCATGGTCGCAAAATCAATAAAATCATCAATGGGCATTCAATACACGATTGCATCAAGTTTTAAAAGTTAAAATTCTCAAACCCTTATCGCTCCCTTTATGATACAAGGCGCGTAGTGTCGTACTAGGAAATAACTGGCGCACAGCTGAGCGCATTTGATGACTGTGTCCCAATGGCGCAAACCATTGAATCAGCCAAATATTGTCGCCACAGTTCCAATCGCTGTTGTCGCGCAAATGGCGGTCAGATTCTAAATAATGCGCCTGCGCCACTTCATCAAAATAAGCCCATGAGATATAACCGATTGGTTGGGTACCCTTGCAAAACAAAGCGAACTGCCCATTTTTTAACACAGGCAATATATACGTCATCATCTCCACAATAGGTACTTGGCGATGCGTAGGTGACTGATACCATAGCCAAGTGATGGCACCGAGTGCTTCGCTTTCGTTCCATTGTTCATTGGGGTAGAGTTTAGGGGAGATGATGTTTAGGGTTGAGATGGTGGGCATAGTTTAGAGGGGGGTAAAACAAAAAAGGTAAGTGTAAGTGGTTTTAAGGCTGCCTGAAAGCGGATTAACAGCGAAAAAGAGAACGCGTGAGTGCGAGCACCCACGCTTGCTATCAGACAGACTGGCTACGCTGGCTATGCTTGTTATATATCTATATGGTTATATAGATATATAATTTTTTCACTCCATTCATTTGATTGTAGGGTATCTGTATCTTCAGCAATATACAAACCAATATCTTTTGACCAGAATGCATAAGTTTGTTGAATTATATCTATATTCTTCAGATAATTAAAATCTGAGAAAGCACCATCAAACATGCATATTATAGCTATTGGATTAAGCTGATTGATATTTAGTATTTCATCTTTAATTACATTAAATAAATCAATATTTTTGGAATATAAAAAATAAGATTCTGTTAAAAAAATATCATATTTCCACTCATTATTTTCAAGAATATATTTTTCAGATTTAATGCAACGTGATCTAGATTCCCATTGCTTTATATTTTCATGATTTCTGTCTTCTTTTAAAAAAATACCATAACACAATATAGAAAACTGGCCAGTACCACAATTTTTTAAAAAATCTATTATTTTCATTTAGTTACCACTAATTAGGTTTAATTGATTATTCTCCACCGCACTTTGCGCATTCAGGCTGCCTTGCGCTGCATTGGTTGTTGTGTCGCCAATAGCTGCTCCTGTTGCCGTTCCCAACAAGCTTGTAATCGTTGAAACAGTTTCTTTCTCTTCCGCCGTTAAGTCGCTTCCTTTTTCTTTGCCGTATAACCATTTGCTGATGTAAGGCGCAGCCGCTTCCGACCCGCCCGCACTCAATGCTCCTACTAGAGCATTATTGTCTCCTGCTGCGGCAACCGCTGCTCCTAATACCGCGTGGGCAAGAACGTGAGCGGTTTCTTGACTGGCGGTTAGTTTGCCATTCGCGTTTTGACCAGCTAAATCTTTAAAGTGCTGTCCAATCGCATACGATACGGCTGGCGATGCGGTAGCCGCAGCGATGCCCGCTCCGCTTTGGGTCGGCGCAGCCAAGCTCGAAGCTAACATGTTGAGAATGACTTTCGCCCAGCGGTAACCGCTGCGACACCAAGTGTCATTGTATTTTCTAGAGCATTCCCAAGTAAAAGCCCCAGCATTGCCGCCTGTGGCATAACCAATCGCTAAACTGCCAACGGTATCCACAACAGGTTTCAGGCTGCCTGAATTTCTCTAATAAATGAAACACTTATTCTATCAACCGTTAATGTAACCAAACAATTATCAAGATAAGAGTAGTTTATTAAATACTCATCTTCTTCAAATTGTATATTTTGTAGGGTTAGATGATTATTTTTTAATTCTGCCGTTATTTCATACTTGAAACTATCATCTATTTTTCTAAATCCAATATTTGAAGTTGATTTATCCAGTATGTAATCATTAAAGATTTCATAGGATAATTCCACTTCATAAAATTGATTTTCAAATATTTTGAATGGGCAGTATGATATAAAACAATGTAGTTCATAACCATTTATTTCAATCAATACTGCCTCTTCAATGGTGTTATCTAACTTTTTGATTTTACATTTATATAACATTTTATCTTGCCTTTGGATAAATTGTTTTGTTTTTTGGATTGTTATTCAAAGTTCTCCAAAAGTCTTTTCCTGATTTTGTATGTATCGTGGTAATACTACCATTTTCATTGGTTCCAACAAAAATAAATTTAGATTGACCTTTGGAATCAGTACCCAAAAACTGAACATATCCAGTTCGTTTTGAACCATTATAATCATATTGAACAGGAATACCTTTATTTACAGTATCTTGACCAATTTTTAAGTATTCGCTTGCATTTTTTACATTAAATTCAGCACCGTGTTTAATGAAATGGTCATTTAACAAACTTTCATTAGCAAAACTACTCGGTTTAACTGTTCCTATTTTTCCTGCTTGTGTTCCAGCACGCCCAGCGGTAACCGCTGCGACACCAAGTGTCATTGTATTTTCTAGAGCATTCCCATATTCAGGATGTGTATAACCTATACGCCCCATGTGTACATAAGCCCATGAGTTCGGATCTATCTCCCCTGTCGCTAAATTCGCAGCCGATTCAAATATACCTATACCGCTATTTAATGCAGCCTTACCAATATCTGTAACAACTCCAACTTTATAATCCCTTGATTGAGTAGGAGTTTTCCAAAAATAATTGTATTTATTGGCTAAATTGAAATCACGAACATAATTTTGAATGTATTGTTTGTTGTAGTTCGGATTAGTGTAATGTTGATCTTGCTTGGGTAAATTGTTTGCTCCTAAAATTGAAATAATGGCGTCATCAGTACGGAAATTATCCGCTTTAGCCGTTGCGTAATCTACGGTTCGTTGCATATGCCGAATAATTCGCCCAAGTGCTTCTTCTTTTGAAATGTTTAGACGAGAAGCCACTATATCTGCATATTGTTCTGCTAATTTATATTCACTCGGATGCAGCTGCCTATTGTTCCAATCGACATTCGCCCCTACTGCCGCCGTACCGACATTCCCGCCCGCCGCATAGCCGATGGCCGCCCCGCCCAGTGCGTTGACCGCCGCTTTGCCCGCCGGGCCGAGGTTTTCCGCCGCTTTGTCCAAATACGGTGCGGCAAGGGAAGTGCCGCCGCCGGCCAGTATGCCGCCGAGGTTGCCCGTCGTCAGTCCGCCTGCCGCCCCGTGCAGGATACTCCTGCCTATGCCGCC
>ERZ772932.1615-NODE-1615-length-10562-cov-2.690016_pt1 | contig 10562 bp, 9 predicted proteins | sample MGYA00511684_ERZ772932 | MGnify/ENA primary metagenome ERZ772932 (study PRJEB29015, sample SAMEA2738078) | human oral metagenome | biome: human oral; feature: human-associated habitat; material: saliva | place: China | collected 2210 ...
TTTCAAGAAGTCTAGCTTTTTCTTTCAGACTTTTACTTATTCCGCTTCTATCTATATTTGATGGCAAATTCAACAACTCTAGAGAAGGCTTCTTATATTCAGCGGTAATATTTTTGTCCACTGCTTTTGTTAAAGCCTTATCTCCTGCACCTAAACCAAGTTCTGCTCCAATCTTTGCCGCATTTTCTGCAATTTCTTTCTTACTTGGCTGTTTATTTTCATAATTATCTATATCTACCTGCTCAGCTTCAGAGCCTTCTAAACCGTAACCTCTTAAAATAGGGTCGCTTACCGGTTTCGCTTCGGAAGTTTTAGACTCAGGTTCTACGCCGAATTGCTTATCTCTAGTCATAAACTCCATTATATTGCTTTTGGCTTTTTTTATTTTTCCTGATTCTTCCTGAGAAAACGGTGCAGCTTCAAAATAGTTGTCAGCAGCTTCATCTTCTTCAGCATCATCGTGAGCCTGAAGAAGTCGTTTTTCCTCTCTCCTGTTATGCAGTTTTTCCATCCAAACAGAAATCGGGGTATTCATTGTAATCAAAATACAAACTAAAATAATAGCGATTGAAAAGATATAGAGACCTGCTCTTCCAATTAGTTTTATGAGCAATACCCCTATACTCATTCCCAGAACCCCGCCACCTTCCAGCTTTGTTCCCCCGATATAAAAGTTTACGATATATAGCTCTAACAAATCATCATATATAAACCTTGCAGAATTTAACAGACAGAAGGCAACTAAAATAATCAGAAAGCCTAAAAAAGTCTTCCATGTAAAATGATTGGATTTACCGAAAACCAATAAACATCCGATGATAATCATATACCACGGAAAAACATATCCAATATGTCCCAGAATTCCTTTAATAACAGTTGCAAGACCATTACCTAATGATCCTGCAGCATTAAACTGCATTGCGACAAATATAAATATACCTATTGCAACAAAAGCAATCCCCCAAAGAAGATCGTACAGCCTTTTTTTATGCTTTCTGTTTTCTTGCATCCTGCGTATCTGCATACGCTTTTCCTCACTTACGGGAGAAGTTTTCTTTCTTGATTTTTTAACTTTCGTTTTATTGTTTTTTTTCCCTTTGCTTGTTCTATTTGCCAAATATTTGACCTTTCACTTATTTCCCTGTAATTAAACTATATCCAATTACAAATACCGCTAATATCCATACATAATATGAAAAAAACTTTAATTTTTGTGCAACTACAACCTTAATCATAGCTTTAATCGCTAAAACCCCTGATATGGCTGCAACAGCTATGCCTGCAAGCATGGGGCCAAGCTCCATAGTGCCTGCACTCGCCTGATGAATTGCATCGGGAACTTCTAAAATTGCTGCACCTAAAATTGTTGGAATGGAAATCAGAAACGCATATCTGACTGCAAATTCTCTGTCAAGGCCGGTCAGAAGACCTCCTACCATAGTCGAGCCGGATCTGGAAACCCCGGGACATATTGCAATTCCCTGCATCACTCCGATAAAAAATCCATTTCTAAAATTCATTCTCTCTATATTATTTCTACCGTTGTTCAATTTTTCAGCCATGTATAAAATGGCACCGGTAAAAATCCAACCGATTCCAATTGCTAAAATATTACTATTTAAATTTTCAAAGAACTTATTCATAGTCAAACCCATGATTACAGTAGGCACAGTCGTCCAAATAATCATTATGCCAAGCTTTCTTACAGGTCTTTCATTCAATCTCAGTCCCTTACCTGTGCAAAGGTCTTTGATTGTTAAGAAAAGTTCCTTAATAAGCTCCCAGATATCCCTCCAATACATTATAAATACCGAAACCAATGTACCTATATGAAGCAAAACTGTGAAAATCAATACTTTTTCACCTTTAATACCGAAAAAATGTTGCAGAAGAGCAAGATGCCCGCTGCTGCTCACAGGTAAAAACTCTGTTAATCCTTGTACCAGTCCTAATATAATGGATTCAATATAACTCACTAATTCTCTCCCCTTATTTTGATGTGATATATCCCAGTTCAACTAATGCTTCTGCAGAAAGAACAGCACCTCCTGCCGCCCCCCTGACGGTATTATGTGCAAGACCGACAAATTTATAGTCAAAAATACTATCTTTTCTTAAGCGTCCTATAGTAATACCGAAGCCCCTCTCATAATCAACATCCAGTTTGACCTGAGGGCGATCATCTTCTGTCATATATTTTATAAACTGCTTAGGTGCACTTGGTAAATCTGCTTTCTGTGGAAGACCTTGAAAAGCTGTTAATTTCTCAATAAGCTGTTCTTTCGTTACTTCTTTTCCAAACTTAACGGATACTGCCGCTGTATGACCGTCCAGAACAGGAACCCTAAGACATTGTGCCGATATGACCATATCATCACTTTTTACTATCTGTTCATGTTCAATATCCCCGAATATACGCAGCGGTTCCATTTCACTTTTTTCTTCTTCACTTCCGATGTATGGAATGATATTCTCAACCATTTCCGGCCAGTCGTTAAAAGTCTTTCCTGCCCCTGAAATCGCCTGATATGTACAAACATTAACCATCTTGGGTTCAAATTCTTTCCATGCTGCCAAAGCCGGAACATATCCCTGAATTGAGCAATTCGGTTTCACTGCAATAAAACCTCTTGTGGTTCCAAGTCTTCGTTTCTGATATGGGATTACATCATAGTGCTGTGGATTGATTTCAGGAATCACCATGGGAACATCAGGTGTCCATCTGTGAGCACTGTTATTAGAAACAACAGGAGTTTCAGTCCTTGCATATGCTTCTTCTACAGCCTTAATCTCATCTTTGCTCATGTCAACTGCACTGAATACGAAATCCACCGAGCCTGAAACTTTCTCAATATCATTAACATCTAAAACGATGATGTCTTTAACATTTTCCGGCATTTCATCCGTCATTTTCCATCTATTTATTGCCACATCTTCGTAGCGTCTGCCTGCACTTCTCGAACTTGCAGCTATGGTGGTTACTTCAAACCAAGGATGATCAGCAAGAAGTGATATAAATCTCTGTCCAACCATTCCTGTTCCACCCAATATGCCGACTCTTAATTTTTTTTCTAATGTTTTCATATATAACCTCCCAGCAAAATATAATGCTAAACCAATTTATTATAACATTCATAGGATTTTTTTTCAAATAAAACGACTTGTAACTGTTGTTTAATTTGCAATAATTACTCCACATCATAAGGGAAAAATATCTTAAAAAATGCACATAAAAATTCAGTAACTAAAATAAAAGAAGCTATTAGGAAGGCTCTTGCCCCCTTAATAACTTCTTTTTTCATCTCATACACTCGACAGCATTAAACACCGATATTTTTTTACTATCGCAATTTGCGTTGTTTATTAGTCTTACATGTATTTGCTACTTCTTGGTTTTTTATTTAGTAATTTAATTTTCATTAATGAATTTCAAAGCATTTCCCTCTAAATCCACCTTTACTTGGCTGCCGTCGTATACATCTCCTGCAATTATCATTTTTGCAAGGGTATTTTCTATATTTTTCTGCAAATATCTTTTGACGGGTCTTGCACCGTAACTTGGTTCATATGCCTCCTTTGCAATGAATGACTTGGCGTTTTTAGTCAGCACAAGGCTTATATCCCTTTCTTCAAGTCTCTTAACCAAGGAAACCAAACTCAAATCGATGATCTCTTCGATTTGCTTTTCTGTCAAAGGACTGAATACGACAATATCATCTATTCTGTTCAAAAACTCAGGTCTAAAGTAGTTCTTCAACTGATTTTCAACTTTATCCTTCGTTTCTGTATCTATAGTTCCGTCTGATTTGATGTTATCAATCAAATCACTGCTGCCTATATTAGAGGTCATTATTATTACAGTATTTTTAAAATCCACAGTCCTGCCCTGATTATCGGTAAGTCTCCCGTCATCAAGAAGCTGCAGCAGGATATTAAATACATCGGGATGAGCCTTCTCAATTTCATCAAAGAGGACAACACTATACGGTCTTCTTCTAACGGCTTCTGTTAATTGTCCGCCTTCATCATAACCCACATATCCCGGAGGTGCACCAACCAGTCTTGATACTGAATGTTTCTCCATGTATTCTGACATATCGATTCTTATCATGTTCTTTTCTGTATCAAACAATGCTTCCGATAAAGATTTCGCAAGTTCAGTTTTGCCGACCCCCGTAGGTCCCAGGAATATAAAAGAACCTATCGGCCTGTTTTCGTTTTTCAATCCGGCTCTTGCCCGCAGTATGGCTTCTGCAACTGACTGAACACCTTCCTCCTGTCCGATTACCCTTTTATGCAGTATCTCCGGAAGATGAAGAAGTTTATCCCTTTCGCTTTCCACAAGCTTTGCAACAGGAATTCCCGTCCACCCTGAAATGACTTCTGCAATTTCTTCTTCACTTACTTCTTCCTTGAGTAAGCGATTTTCTTCTGCAATTTCAGATTTCGCCTTTGCTTCTTCCAGTTTCTTTTCAAGCTCCGGAAGCGTTCCGTATCTCAGTGTCGCAGTTTTCTCATAGTCAAAATCTCTTTCAGATTCCTCTATTTCTCTGCGAACATTTTCTATTTCCTGTTTCAAATCTTTGACCGCAGAAATACTGTTTTTCTCACCTTCCCACTGCGCTCGCATACTCTGAGCCTCGTCTTTAAGCTGAGCAAGCTCTTTTTCTAAATTCTCAAGTCTTGCCTTTGAACCTTTATCTGATTCTTTGCCAAGTGCCTGCCTTTCAATCTCAAGCTGCATAATCTTTCTGCTGACTTCATCAAGTTCTGCAGGCATGCTGTCGATTTCCGTTCTGATTTTCGCTGCAGCCTCGTCCATAAGGTCAATTGCTTTGTCCGGCAGGAATCTGTCTGTAATATATCTGTCAGAAAGCGTTGCACATGCGATTAAAGCATTATCTTCTATTCTAACGCCATGGTGAATTTCAAAGCGTTCCTTCAGCCCGCGAAGTATAGAAATAGTATCTTCCACTGTGGGTTGATCAACTAACACCTTCTGAAATCTGCGCTCAAGTGCAGCATCCTTCTCAATGTATTTCCTGTATTCATCAAGAGTGGTCGCTCCTATACAATGGAGTTCTCCCCTTGCAAGTTTAGGTTTCAAAAGATTTCCCGCATCCATTGAGCCTTCAGTTTTTCCGGCACCGACTATATTATGTATTTCATCGATAAAAAGCAGAATCCTTCCTTCTGATTTTTCCACTTCATTAAGAACCGCCTTCAGTCGTTCCTCAAATTCGCCTCTAAACTTAGCTCCTGCAATAAGAGCTCCCATATCCAATGCAAATATGGTCTTATCCTTCAGTCCCTCCGGCACATCTCCCTTTAAAATTCTCTGGGCAAGGCCTTCGACAACTGCAGTTTTTCCTACGCCGGGTTCTCCTATCAATACGGGATTATTCTTGGTTCTCCTTGATAGAATCTGTATAGTGTGCCTTATTTCAGCATCTCTTCCAATGACAGGATCCAACTTACCAAGCCGCGCCATCTCAACTAAATCTCTTCCGTATTTCTCAAGAGCTTCATAATTGTCCTCCGGGTTCTGGCTGGTAACTCTCTGATTTCCCCTAACTTTGTGAAGTTCTGCAAGGAACTTCTCCCGGGTCACATTGTTTTCTTTCAAAATATTAAAGGACTTTGCTTTCTTCTCTGAAATCAAAGCAAGGTAAAGATGTTCAACGCTTACATATTCATCCTTGAACTGTTCTGCTTCCTTTTCTGCCTTTATGAAAATCTCATTTAGATTTCTTGAAAGATAGATATTGTCTGCATTGCCTGAAACCTTAGGTAATTTCTCAACCTCCACCTTAATCATAGAAGTCAAATGATTCACATCAGCCCCCATATTTGTCAAAAGCTTTGGTATAAGTCCCTCCTTCTGTTGTAAAAGAGCAAGGTGCAGATGCTCTGCCTCCAAAGTCTGATTTCCCATCGAAATGCCCATGTTCTGACATTCCATTACCGCATTTTGTGCATTTTGTGTGTACTTTTCGATATTCATTAACATCACCCCTTCCTATAAAATAAATATACTTTACTGCAACAAGATATGAGTGAAAAACTGATATTCCCAAAATCCATAATTCAAGTGAGGTCTAAGTTTTCTCAAGCATATCCATATTTATTTAATCTCTATGATTAGATTGTACACCTGTGTCTGACAAAAATCAAGCACTTTTTAGCACTCATCTATACAGAGTGCTAATATCTTTAAATTTTTTTAATTTTATTTTATTTTCTGCTTTTTAGTCTAAGGAAACCTTGAATATAAAAAATCCACAGCTGCACGGTATTTTTCCGTTTTGCTGTAGATTGTTATAAATCATAATTTATATTACATGTAATTTTATGATTCTGTATAGTTTTAATTGAATTATATTTCTTTTTATAACTGCCTATTTCTGAATTGTGCCCTTAATTTTCTAATAGATTATACCCTTTGAAATTGCCATCCAAAGAAAACTTACGCACGGATTTAAAATCGTGCTGATTACATCAAATAAAATCAGCCCCATAAGTATGAAAAGTCCGTTCCGGTATACCACATCGTACCAACTATACTTTTCCAGATTGAATATTTGCGTTATTATTCCAAAACCGTCAAGAGGCGGTACCGGAATTAAGTTAAATACCATCAAAACCAAATTGATAAAGATTCCATATTGTAGTATCTGTACCATGATTTCTCCGATTTGTGAGATAAAAAACTGGCTATTACTATGCACCACTACTCGAAGTGCAAAGGCAAGACATATTGCAATGATAAGATTCATTGTAACTCCTGCTATTGAAACCATAAACTCATCCCTTCGCCTGTGTTTATAATATCTCGGATCAATTTGAACAGGAACTCCCCAGCCAAAACCGGCAAAGAAAAGGCATAAAAAACCGATCGGATCTATATGCGCACCGGGATTCAGTGTAAGGCGTCCCTGAAGTTTCGGTGTAGGATCTCCCAGTTTATAAGATACAAAGCCATGGGCAAACTCGTGGAAAGCCAGTCCGATGACAATTCCCGGAATCATTAAAAGTTGTTTATAAATCCATGCTTCAAAGTTTTGAAATTGCCCATCAAGTAAGTTTATCACTATCATTACACCTAAAATAATCAGGTAAGGTACATATTTTCTATTCATTCGCAAGTGAAACCAAAGCCTCCCTTAATTCTATAATATTTTGATTGTGAACATCTATCCTGTCGATTATAGCCTGAAGTTCTTCATCTGCCGCAATTTCTCCGGACTTTATTTTTTTGAAAAAGATTACACCTATGCGCTCAAGGTCTTTACTTATTTCCTTATTTTCACTGTGAATCCGTGATTTCAATTTTGTGGTCTCATAAGCATCGTTTGCTCTTTCTCCTGCAAACTTTGCCACATCCTTTATCTTATCTAAAATCTCCATTGTCTCCCTTTCTATTTGACAATTTCCCCATCCAGACTGAAAGTTTTACCCTCAGTGATTCTCACCTTAACAAATTTTCCTATACGGCTTTCGTCTCCGGGAAAATTAACAAGCTTGAAGCCGTCTGTTCTTCCTGAAAGTGTATTTTCATTTCTCTTACTTTTTCCTTCAACCAGAATTTCTTCAACTCTGCCTTCATACTCTTTATTTTTTTCGGCACTTATACTATCTACAAGAGCCACAAGTTTATTAAATCTTTCATGTTTAATATCCTCAGGAATCTGGTCCGAAAATTTTGCCGCAGGGGTCCCCGTTCTTATTGAGTATAGAAATGTAAAGGCTGAATCATATCTCACTTCTTTTACAAGGCTTAAGGTTTCCTCAAACTGCTCCTCCGTTTCCCCCGGAAATCCGACGATAATGTCTGTGGAAATTGTAATTTTGGGAACAGCTTCTCTGATTTTGCCGATAATCCTCATATAATCTTCTCTGTTATAATGCCTGTTCATGCGTTTCATAACAGTACTGCTTCCGGACTGAACCGGAAGATGAATGTTTTTACATAGCTTATCACAGCTCTTAAATACATCAATCAACTCATCTGATAAATCCTTTGGATGGGATGTCATAAATCTAATTCGTTTCAGTCCATTGATCTCCGCAACCAGTTCAATCAGGTGAGCAAAAGAACACGATCGTCCCTCTGCTGTTTTCCCTCTGTATGAATTTACATTCTGCCCAAGAAGCATAACTTCAACTACACCATCAGAAACGAGTTTTTCTATTTCACGAACAATATCTTCAGGTCTTCTGCTCCTTTCTCTGCCTCTGGTATACGGCACGATACAGTAAGTACAGAAATTGTTGCATCCATACATAATATTTACCAACGCCTTCGTCGGATATAGCCTTTTCATAGGCATATCCTCAACTATATCTCTTCCATCTTCCCAAATTTCAACAGCTTTTTTCTTCTGTTGAATAACACTTTTCAAAAGCTCCGGGAATCTATGAATATTATGAGTGCCGAAAATAACATCAACCCATGGATATTTCTCTTTAACTGTATCTATAATATGCTGTTGCTGCATCATACATCCGCAGATACATATTATATTATCCTTATTTTCATTCTTTTTTCTTTTTAATTGTCCTAAGGTTCCGAAGAACCTTTTGTCAGCGTTTTCTCTCACGCTGCAGGTATTTAAAATTACTATCTGTGCTTCAGCTCTCGAATCCGCCTGAGTATAACCCATATCTTCCAATAGTCCTGCCAGAATTTCCGAGTCATGTTCATTCATTTGACAGCCAAATGTAGTAATATGAAATGTTTTTTCCATTAAATCGTCCTAAATCTGCATTTCGTTTTTCTTATCTCTGCTCATGAGAATTTCAACAGCTTCCTTTGCCGTGATTTTCTCGTTAATGCAGTCATAAATACATTTTGTAATAGGCATTTCAGCCCCAACTTTTTCTGCAAGTTCATATGCCGCAACGGCAGTAAACATACCTTCTACAACCATGCCGACCTTTGCTGTGGCATCACTTGGCTTCATTCCTTCGCCAATCATAATTCCGCATCTTCTGTTTCTGGAATGCATGCTTGTACAGGTTACAATCAAATCGCCCACTCCTGTCAGACCGGCAAAAGTACCGGGGTTTGCACCCAGTTTTTCTCCAAGACGCTGCATTTCAGTAATACCACGGGTCATAAGTGCTGCTTTTGCATTGTCACCAAAACCTATTCCATCGGAAATCCCTGCTCCCAGTGCAATGATGTTCTTTAGGGAGCCGCCAAGTTCGACACCGCACACATCATCATTTGTGTAAATTCTAAATCTGTCGGTGGAAAATTCATGCTGGATATAGTTTGCAAGTTCAATATCCTTTGAAGCTACTGCAACCGTTGTAGGCATAAGACGTCCAACTTCTTCTGCATGGGAGGGACCTGAAAGGACTACATATTTCACATCAGGCATAATAGAATATGCTATTTCAGACATGCGAAGAAGGGTTCCCTGCTCGATTCCCTTTGCAACATTCACAACCACCATATCCTCTGTAATATAGTCTTTTGCACTTTCAAAAGCACTTCTGAAATGCTGCGCAGGTGCTGAAAACAACACAATATCAGAATCTTTTATAGTTTCTCTGTTGCTATCTGCAACAGTTAAATTTTCATTAAATTTGATTCCCGGAAGATATTTAATATTTTCCCGATGTTCTTTCATGTTGAAGACATGCTCTTTGTTTACATCACATATTTTTACCCTGTGACCCTTTGTACTCAAAGTAACAGCCAATGCCGTTCCCCAGCTTCCTGCTCCAATTACCGCAACTTTTTTCATCCTACTTCACCTTTCTCTCTGAAGAAAATTCGCTGATTTTCTTTTCTTCACCTTTCAAAATTCTGCTGATATTTGTTCTATGCTTGAAAAGAGCTATCAAAGCCATAACTACACTGATGTACAGAAACTCAGGCTTAATTGCATAACATACTATAGGATATGCAATTACCGCCACCAGTGCTGAAACAGATACTGTTTTAGTAAAAATAAACATAATAGCAACTATTGCAAGCAAAATAAGCCCTATTCTCCAGTCTATCGCCATTGTGGCACCAAAAGCCGTTGCAATGCCTTTTCCGCCCTTGAACTTATATATGATGGGAAAAACATGTCCTAAAAATACGAACAATCCGCATAACATAGATGCCGTTGCAGTTGAAAAATAAAGTCCGATAAAAACCGCAGCAACTCCTTTAAAAATATCTATCACAAGGGTTATGACAGCAGGCTTTGCTCCTAGAACTCTGAAGGTATTGGTAGTTCCTGCATTGCCGCTTCCCTCACTCTTGATATCCAGCCCTCTCTTTTTTGCCTGGATTGTAGATGGTGAAATATTTCCCAAAAAATACGCAATGACAATCACAATCGTAAATTTATAATCTATCATCTATTGATCTTTCTCCCTTTTCTCTCTAAATACAAATTTTATCGAAGTCCCCTCAAATCCAAATGTATCTCTTATTCTGTTTTCTATATATCTTGAATATGAAAAATGCATAAGCTGCCTCTTATTAACCTGGAAAGAAAACAATGGAGGTTTGATGCCAACCTGGGCAGCATAGTAAATTTTCAGTCGTTTTCCTTTAT
>ERZ772932.1624-NODE-1624-length-10530-cov-17.151981_pt1 | contig 10530 bp, 7 predicted proteins | sample MGYA00511684_ERZ772932 | MGnify/ENA primary metagenome ERZ772932 (study PRJEB29015, sample SAMEA2738078) | human oral metagenome | biome: human oral; feature: human-associated habitat; material: saliva | place: China | collected 2210 ...
TCTTAGCCCTCTTTCCTTCAAATCTTGCAACTCCCGCTTGGCTTTCTCGATCTCTTGTCTAGGTGTCTTTTGCGTCTTTTTGACAAAATGATGCAGTAAGACAAAGCTCCCATCCAGCCAAGCCACGAATAAAATCCGATCCCGCAAGGGTCTCAACTCCCAGATCTCCTCATCCAGATGCTTGATGTAGGGTTGGCCAGCACGTGTTCCATGCTGACTTAAAAGCTCGATGTAGTCGTTGAGCTTGTTTAGTTTGATCCGGCTGTCCTTATTATCGTGACGAGCCAACTCCCTCATGTAGTCCAGGACCGGTTGATTCCCCTGTTTGTCCTTATAAAAATAAATAGCGTGCACAAAGCAACTCCTTTTCGAATTTATTATAACTCTAAAGTTATTAAAAGTAAATACTTTTAAGTTATTAAACACTAAGGAGCACCCTTTGAAAAAATCAAAAGGGCTCACTTATACTATTCGAAAAATACTGTGCTTATGGATGCTGATGAGGGGCATTTTGAAGGTTAGATAAACATATCTTGTAAGAGTTTCTTTTTGAGTGTTTCAAGTTGTGAAATTTTTTCTTGATGAGAAGAAATTAGGTTATCGAGGTTTGAGAAGTATGCGCCGATGGCTTGTTGTTCTTCAATGCTAGGTGCATAAAAATTAAAATCTTGCATATCTGCTTGGAAAAGATGAGGGATACTACTACCTGATACCTTTAGATAAATTAATTTTTGAAATACAGAACTTGTCAAAATATGATAGAAAAACTGAGAAGAAACTTCCTTATCCAACCGTACTAACATCATTGTTGAATTAATCGTCGCCTCCCCTTTCAAATTTGAAACTAAAGCAGGATTTCCAAGAGAGCCGTCTTTTGAGAAAATGATATCTCCTTCCTCTAACATAATGTCTGGAGATTCATCATATCTCCACTGTGGTATATGGTCGACTTCTCCCCAATCAATTACCCCATTTTTTATATGTTTACCAGCAATCATACTTGGTCCAACTTCAGTATATTCCTCTTGTTTTAGACTTTTCCAACCTAACCTTCCTTTAATTATTGCACAGTCACCTAATCTTATATTCTCCCACTCACCTTCAAATCCTTCCAAACGAATTTCAGGAACAGTCTGACCAGCTTTGGGAAGCATTTTGGAGAGCATGGTTGCCTTGAGAAATTGGTAGTTAGCAAGATTGTCCTTGTAGCTAGCCAGAAGGTCGTCGAGGGTGCGGAAGAGGGAACCGATAGCGGATTGTTCTTCAATCTCAGGATGATACACTTTATAGTTCCCAAGTTGAGGAGCTGTTAATTGTGGAACACCCGTAGACTCATTTAAAATTCTCATAGAATTAATCTGATTTTCAAGATAATCAACATCAACATTTTCCGATTGAAGAGTCAGAAGTCTAACAATTGGAGTAAAATTTTCATGTCTTGCTACTGCATACCCAACGTCTCCACGTCCTGTAACAGTCACTGCAGGGGCTTTCACTTTATAATCATCATAAAATCCAACAATTCCTTTGTTTGTCAAAGCATTTGCAATAACGGGATATTTCCCTTTATTCTTTAATTTAAACCTATCAATATCTCCTCCGGCAGAAATTGAAACTATATTTCCAATTTTATTCTCATTCCAAAGATCTTTAAATTGTTTAAATCTAACTTTGGGGATATTATTATTTCTCATTTTTTAATATCCATTCCTTTTTTTTTGAAGTACTTTAATACATTTTAACAAAGTACAATATTCCGAAGATGATGATTTACCGTTTGAGCTCAAATAGGTAGACAAATTATACATTGACATTAATAAGTAATCTAATCTATGTATATAATTACCTAACATTAACAAATTATAAAAATCTCTGATTGTTTTCTGCTGAGTGGGAGATAGATTATTAATATTACCGATTATAATAGTATAATTTTCTGTATCCCTATGAAATACTTCTTTAATTTTATTATAATCGCCATGCAATATATACTCAATATCTCTTTCTATACTAAAATCAGTTTTTTTTCGATTACAATCATAACACGATAATACAAGGTTACTCATCCCATTTTTATTTCTTTTTAAGCAATTATTAAATCTAGGAGATTTTTTATAAATAACATGATCTATCTCAAACATTTTCTTCGGAATTAAATCTAAAGAAACGCCACAATAAACACATTTATTATCGTAAGCTTTCATAAATTCTTTTTTGTAATTACTACGAACTAGACTATAAAAATCCTTTGTTCTAGGATGTTCTATTCTGATTTTCCTTAACAACTCCCCTTTCTTCTGTTTAATACATTGCAACTTTTGTTCTTCATACTTAGTAAGTCTGTAGTCCATCATATTCATCTTTAACTCTACTTTTATTCTATTTTTGAAACAAATGATTGAAAAGCTTTAATAACTTTGTCTAAATCTTTTGAAGATAACTGATCATACTCATCTATTCCTTTTATTGAATTTTCAATATTTTCTACCAAATATTTATCAATTCCAATTTTTTCATTTTGAATTCGTTCAAGTATTTTTCTATATTCTATAACATTTTGTATTTTTTTTTCTATCAAAGGTATAATTTCATGAGAATAGAAATCAAACGCTGACTCTCGAATATCATTAACATCACTAACATTAACTGATAAATCATATTTTGCAATTGTTTGAAAACCATCTCCAATCGCCTTTTGAGATATAACAATAACTTCTATATAAGGAAAGGTCTTCTTTAAAATCAGTTTAAATTCTTCACCAGAGAAAACACCTCCTACCCCTCTATTCTCAAACAACCTAGAATCAATAAAAACAATATTAGCATCTCTTATAGCTGGTTTTTCTAACAATGTTTTATAAGAGTAATCTTGTTCAAAAATAATAGACGAATAATTTATTTTTGTTCCTTCTCTTTTATAAGATTTCAAAAATAAATTTAGATAAATATCTGGGCTATCATCTACATAAACTATATTAATATTTTCCATCACTTTTCACCTAAATAAAATTCTATATTAAATCCTTTTTTATTAAAAATTTTTGTGATCTCTCCTCCTGAGTCAATCACAGTATTATTTATAATCCACATACCAAGTCCATGACCGTTTTCTCTAGACGTTTCATGGACTTCTAAAATACTCATTGGATCTTGAATATACTTCTCATTCAACCCTTTCCCATTATCACAATATTTAAATTTTAAAAAATCACCATCTTTATTTATTAGAATATTCACCATTAAATTTTCTTTACTATCATTATTCTGTATACTGTTTAAAATAAGGTTGTCCAATATTACTTGGATTACATCACTATATGTTGGAAATTCTATATCTTCACTAATTGTAACGTTAATTTTTAAACGACCATAATCTCTTTCCCAATTTTTCTGAATATTATCAATCTCATCTTTTATATTAATTTTTATTACTTTATTTTCTTTATTGAATCTTTTCACTTCCAATTCCGATAACATTGTATTTATAAAAGAAAAAATTTTTTTATTTATATTCAATGTTCTTGTTAAATAATAAGGAATACAATCAACTTTATTAGTCGTTGAATTTAGTTCTTCCCAAATTCCTTCATTTTTTAACAGTTCAATTACTCTAGGTATGCTAGAGATTATTGTTATTCTATCATTCTTAAGTTCATGTGCTATTGATGAAGATTTCAATCCTATAGTTGCCAAGACATTTAATAAACGAACATCATATTTATATTTCTCCTCCTTTTCTATTCTAATTCTTTCACTATTTTTTTCATTAGTTCGAAGTTCTTGTAATTCAAAAGACAGAGTATTGAAATCATCATCAGTTAACTCACTCAGTTTTTTTTGTTTATTTGCAATTGAATCAACAATGCTCGGTTTATTCGATTCAAAAACCTGTTTTTCATATTTGGCAAGAGAGCGGATTATTGACTGACGATATCTTTCAAATCTATTAATAGATTTGATAATAATTTCTACAAAAAAATTATAATAAATGTTTTCATCTAAACCTTGTCTATTAGACAAATCTTTTAAAAATCGGTTTTCATCTTTGTCAATTATAATTCTACCCGAAATCTGGTTTTCTCTAACTCTCCATGCACCTGATAAATGAGAAGCTGCTGCAGGCGATTTCCTACTTCTTTTTCCTATTCCTATCCAGTCTTTACTACCATCATATGAAGAAATACTAAATGAATTTCTATAAAGAACTATACCATCCCCTTTTATTGGCGACTTCAGTGTGATATGTTTATATAAATATCTCTCTAGATCCGCCCTCAAAGGTTTTAAATAGAAATACAATTCCCCGGAAAAATCACCTAAATTTTCAAGAATTTGTTTCAAATAATTATCAGTTTTATACTTATCAAAAATCGGTTCAACAGACTCCTCAGCAATAAGTTCTATCAAATCACTTCTATTTTGATACTCAATAAACAGATCATCCTCAAAAGAAACATGATTAATGTCTATATCAGGTACTATTTCACTTACTTCAGATCGAAATTCATCTGAATCAATATAAGTAGTCAGTTTCATTTTCTTACTATCATAGCTGAATTTTATAGACGATAAACAATTAATTCCTAATTTAGGTTTTTGGAAAAGAGGCTGTACAGGAAATTTAACATCATTATACATAAGTATAATTTTCATTACATTATCATGGTATACCTTACCCAAAAAAATACTTAAATTCTCAACTCTTTTTTTTGTCCACCGTTCTCGTAAATTTCCGATAAATATCTTTGTTCCTTGAAAATCACAATCAAATAAATCAATCGTAGATGACTCCCAATTAGTTTTCCAAATAACACCTTTACTATGGTTTTTTTTTGATTGTAACTCAATATCTTCTCCAAGACGCGCCAATGCAAATCTACCAATTCCCATTGAACCAGCCATTTTTTTAAGTACACCATTAAATTCTACACTCTTATGTGCTTTATGGGACTTTCCGACGTGCATCCAATATTTTTTTATATCGTTATAATCCATTCCAACACCATTATCTTCAATAGTGAGAAGATCATTTGAAAATAAAATTTTTAAAGTCTGTGCCCCAGCATCAAATGCATTTTTCACAAGTTCTAAAATAGCAGATTCATCCGTTGAAAAATTCTGCTTTCCCAAAAGCTCTGCTAACGTACTATCTTCAACAACATAACTTAATCTTTCAACCATTCTATAACCTCCTAAAAAGTATAATTTTCAATATCCTGAGAAGTTATTCGATAAGAATTACCATTTATTGGAATTCCAATGTTTTTAACATATTCAAGAAAATTGTCACTACTCAATATGTTTTTACCATAATCTAGAGAATAACAATCAATACCTTTAGATTTAACAATCATACCAGAATATGCAATATCTTCCTTTTCTAATTCGTGAACTTTAACATTATTTGTTACAACCGTCGATATAAGCAGTTTAATAGTAAATATCCCTTTTATAGCTTGGTTTCTACCATACTCAAACCATTGAGAACCTTTATCTCTTTTTCTTCTTAGGAGATTGTCTTTATTGTTGAGTAAATAACAATAAATATTAGGATAATTAGTTATCATTTTATCTTCACTTATTTTACAGACTTTATCATTGATAACCTCATAGGGAAATATAATTAATTCATTTTTTCCATATGTCACTGACCTAGGAGAGAATGCTCTTCTAATAAGTTCTTTTTCTAAAATAATATCGTTAACAACAATATCTCCGTTTTGTTTTAGAGAGTATGATCCATCTTTCAAAAGAAAAACTTCATTACACAGAGTAGCAATAGAATGTGTTACAGTATAATAATCTCCAAATCTTCTATATGCTTCTTGTATATTATTGTGCTTTGATAAAACCCACTTATCACTGAGATCTTTTTTATTAATAAAAATCCTATTTTTAGTTAAACTATCATCAAAAATAATTAATCCACTTTTATCTGATTTATCAAATTTGATAATAGAAGACTTAACTAAAGCTTTATCAAATACATTAATCTTGCTAAAATCAATAATACCATTAATATATTCAATCATTATATCTCGTAATCTTTTACCAGAAACTGTTTTAAAAATACTACTTGGAATTAAATAAGCCATCTTTCCTGTATCACTCAATAGATTAATACTTCGTTCTATAAAAGCATAACAATAATCGAATTTTCCCTTTGAACAAGAATTAAACTGTTGTTTCAAAAATAATCTTTCATTTTCTTCAAGTTCAGAATATGTAATATAAGGTGGATTTCCAATTATAAAATCAAAATTATCTGTCGGTATCCAACGTAAAAAATCTTCATTATAAATTTTCCAATTTATACTAGGAATTCCATTTTTATGAAGAATAGAATTTAAATTATTTATGCATCTTTTATACTGAAGCAAATCAATTTCAAAACCAAAAATATTTTCTGAAAGTCCTTGTGCTATTTCCTTAGAATCTCTACCAAAATCAATACTATCTTTTATATATCTTGTAACAATCTCTGACAACACTTGCCCATCTCCACAAGAATTCTCCAGAACTTTTTTACCAAATAAATTATGCTTATAATCTACAGTATCTAACAAATTGTATACATAATTTATCGGCGTGAATACTTGATGTTTTTTTAACATATAAATCCTTCCTGTGTTATTAGTCCAATTATAGATTTTCAATTTAAATAAAAGTTAATAATAAAGTGCAATATAAAATGAGAAAATTATAAATTATTCCTATTTCAATAGAAAGAATTACTCATTTAATTAAACAGAAACAAAAAATTTATCCATATATCACCAACATCTCATACTTATTGAAAATAAAAAACATTTTTTACAAATTTATTTTATAATCAATGTTTGTTCTCTCACCTACCTCCCCACTCTCAGTGGTTCAATCACCTCTTCGATCAGTTGGGTATAGGCTTCTTTGATTTGTTTTTTGTAGCTGAGTGGGTTGAGGGCATCTGCTACTTCTGCTTTGTAGTCTTTGTAGCGCTGGCTCTTGGTCAGCTGGCTTTCGCCGGCTTGTTTTTTGGCGCCTTTGCGGTAGTGTTGGATATAGTAGCGGAGTTCGTCGGCTCCGATATACCAGTTTTTAGCAAAGCTTATGATATGGCTATCGATGATGGATTCGATCATCTGGTCCAAGACTCCGGTGATAGATTGTCCTCGGTAGCGTTCGGGCTCTTCTTGGACTTGAGTCCAAAGGTTTTGGATGATCTCCGCTAGGCTTGGATTGGTCCGGTTCAGGCTCTCGATATAGCTATCCACGGTTGCGATATCCTTGTCACTGAGGGCTTGCTCGTCATTTTCCTCCTGCTGGATCATACTCTGGATCAGCATGAGGATATAGGCATAGTTGATTTCATCGACTTGGACAGACTCTAGCTCATAGTGGATATCCAGCTCGTCTTCGCTGTCCACTTCTGGATCCCTGCTCTTGATCTCCGCCAGGATATTTTGATAGAGACCTAGATAGGCTTCGAGCTGACTGTCGCTAAGACCTGTTTCCCGATAGATCTCTTCCTTGTCGTACTCTGAGTAGACGCGGATAGAAGCTTGGTACTTGTCAAAGACCTGATAGGCTTTGGCGACCTTGCGGAGCTGGGCCGTCGGGGCCTGCTCGAGGGCGACTCCTTCTTCTTCGAAGTCTGTAACTTGGCCTTTAAACTCTGCCCAGGCTTTTAAGAAGTTGCGCTTCTCTTCTTCCCAGCTTGGTGCTAGGACCTCATTTTCTCCTCCATTGGAGTAGAGCTTGAGGGCATTGTCGACGGCTTCCTTAAAGGCTTGAGGGCGCTGGAAAGTGATGATATGGCCGAAGTGCTTCTTGTCATCAAAGATCCGATTGGTCCGGCTAAAGGCCTGGATCAAGTCCTGTGGGCGCATGGGCTTGCGATCGATAAAGAGGGTAGATAGACAAGGTGCATCAAAGCCCGTCAAGAGACGATCGACCACGATGACCAGATCCAACTGCTCATTGCGGTAAAGGTACTTGTCCTGCTTTCTAGCCAGGCGATTATTGACATCGGTGTTAAAACCCCGCAGATCCGCTAGGCTAAAATGCGTACCAAACTCTTGGTTGTAGTCCTCCATGACCTGTTTCATGTGGTCTTGGTAGCCGATGGATTCTTCCTCATTTTCAGACACTGAGTAGGTGATGGTAAACTTTGGAAAATCTGGCAAATAGCGTTTGACCCGCTCAGAAACCTTGACCCGCTCCTTGCCAGCGAGAATGCTCTTGAGCAGATTATAGTAAGCCTGTGCTCGTGGGATGGACTTGACTGTCAAGATAGCTTCATAGCTCTTTCCGACCCCTTTTGGGATATTGAGCTGTTGCTGGCTCTTATTGAGGATGGCATCGAGGACCTCTAGCATGTGCTCCTTGTCCTCATAGGCCTGGTCTGGGATCTCTTCTTCTAGCAGATCTGAGATGATGGTATTGCGGTAGTCTACCTTAAAGCCCAGAACCGCTCCATCATGGATGGCTTCCTTGACTGTGTATTCATGTAGGCGGTCGCCATACTGTTGGTGGGTGGTCTGAGCCAGGTCTCCCACTTGTTTGCGTTTGTTTTCCTTAAAGATCGGAGTTCCTGTAAAGCCGTACCAGAGAGAGTTCTTGAAGTAGGCCTTGATCTCCTTTTGCGTCTGTGGTGTGACCGCCCGGTGGCACTCATCCACGACAAAGGCCACGCGCAGCTCCTTGATCTTCCCGGCATCTCGCTGGTATTTCCCTTCTTCGAACTTGCGCATCATGGTCGTGATTTTCTGAATGGTTGTCACTACCACGCGCTTGTCATTGCCCCCTAGGCGCTTGACCAGCTCATGGGTATTGTCCGTCTCGTCGATGTCGATGACATCATTAGCCGCATAAGAAAGGAAGGACGAGGTCGTCTGCTGGTCCAGGTCTCTGCGGTCGACGACAAAGATGGTCTTTTGGATGGCGGGGATCTGCAAGAGATTGCGCGCCACCTTGTAAGAGGTCAGGGTCTTGCCTGAGCCGGTCGTGTGCCAGATATAGCCCGACTCTTGGCGACGAGAGGCTTCCTGCACAGCCTCGATGGCATGGATCTGGTAGGGACGCAGGAGGATGAGGGATTTCTTGCTATCGTCGATGACCGAGTACTGCATGACCATCTGATGGGCCCGAGGGATGGAGAGGACCTCATGAGCAAAGCTGTTGAGATCGATCATGGGTTGGTTGTCCTTGTCCACCCACTTGGTCAGGAATTGCTTGTTTAGCTTGCTTTCACGGGCTGCAGCGATGTAGCGAGTGTCGACTTTATTGGTCACGACAAACATCTGCAAGCTGGAATATATGCCCCGAAACTTGCCTTCACGGTCGTACTTTTTAATCTGATGAAAGGCATCTAGAAAGGCTACTCGTGGACTCTTAAGTTCGATATGGATGAGGGGAAGGCCATTGATCAGAAGGGTCGTATCGAGCCGTCTATCTTGGTCTAGCGGATAGGCCTTGTCGCGTTCGACTTGGTTGACCACTTCATAGCTCGACTTCCCAGCTGCGATATTGTCCCGCCAGATGACCGCTAAGCGGATAGTCCCTAGGCTAGCATCTTCTCGCTGGACCTCTACCTTGGCGATGCCATTTTCACCTGCTAGCCACTTGGCCGCTTCATAATAGCTGACAAAGTTGAGCTGGTTCTTGATCTGGCGCTTTTCCTGGTCGGTCAAGGGATGGTCCGCCAACAAGGCGACATTATTTTGCGCGAGCTTGTCAAAGAAATTGTCCCATAACTGGTCTTCATTCTTGAGATCCTGGCGATAAGTCCACTGACTCTCTCCTGATGTCAACTGCTGGATCAACTGTCTTTCAATCTCAAGTTCTGGAGTTGCTACTGCCTTCATCCCTCTATCCTTTTCCTGTGCATAATCTCCTATTATTATAGCATGTTTAGGAAAGAAATTAACGCTTTCAAAGCATTTTGTTGGTTTTTCGGGCAAAAAAACGAACCTGGTCTGGTTCGTTCTTTCTTAGTCTAGTTGGATCCCTTTTTCTGTTAGATTGTCTAAGCATTCTTGGAGGTAAGTGTCCTGATGCTCGGGATAGATGGGAGTATTCAAGGCTTCCTCTTCCAGTTCTGTATAGGCTGGGCAGGTTTTGCCTCGGTAGGTTGGCTCCCACCACTCCGGGCTGACCTTATAGCCACGAGCCATCATCTCTTCCATGATCAGGCGGTGATAGGCATAGAGGCGATAAGGCGAGTAGTCAAAAACATAGTTGACCGTCGCGTGCTTCTTGCCCCAGCCATTGCCTCGAAGGGCGCAGCATTCCCGGTGTTGGCCTAGGAGCTGGGGACGAGGGAGTTTGGGAATCAAGTCTTGGTGCCAGAGTCTCATCTATTGACCTCCTAGTAGCGTCGAGTCTTGTAAGTAGCGATTAGGATAGCGCTCTATGAGCACCTGGATCCCCTTGATCAGATCTTCTTGGCTAGCTTGACCATGCTGGTATTTCTCAAGTAGTAGCATAAAGTCCGACTTTTCCTCAGGAGTCGCCTGCTTTTTGAAATAGCCCCAGATATGCTGGAAGGCA
>ERZ772932.1634-NODE-1634-length-10478-cov-5.414564_pt1 | contig 10478 bp, 7 predicted proteins | sample MGYA00511684_ERZ772932 | MGnify/ENA primary metagenome ERZ772932 (study PRJEB29015, sample SAMEA2738078) | human oral metagenome | biome: human oral; feature: human-associated habitat; material: saliva | place: China | collected 2210 ...
AAAGAGAACCCACGTATAAGACTTGCATGGGCTCGTAGATGGAAGACTTGTGATAGAATAGCGAACTTTCTTATAGTTATATCTGTAGTACTTCCAATATTATGGTTATTTAATAAGGCTGTAGATATTATGTGTAAGAAGATAATTGGATTAGTGATGCGTGATGCGTAAGATATCAGCAGAAGACTTGGCGAAGGACGATTACTTAGAGTTCTCTACATATACTTTAGAAGATCAAGCAGTACCATGTGTATACGACAACTGTAAACCAGTACAAAGAAGAATACTGTATGAGACTTATAGATTAGGTCTTACTCCTACAGCTATGTTTAAGAAGTCTGCATATGTTATAGGATCAGTAATGGGTCGGTATCATCCATTTGGTCCAGATGGAATATATGGATTGTAACTATGGTTAAGGATGTTAGTAAACAAGTTCCATTACTATATGGAAAAGGCGGTTATGGAGACTCAGTTTCTAAAGATTACGCAGCCTATAGATATACCGGAGTAAAATTATCAGATTATAGTTTTGACTACTTACTAAAAGATATAGATAAAAAGACAGTACCTTTTATAGATAACTATGATGATACATTAAAAGAGCCGCTATATTTACCAGCTGTTATACCAGATATTCTCATAAATGGTAATAGTGGTATAGCTACTCCGTATATGTGCTGGATACCTCCGCATAATCCAGTAGATGTAATAAAACTTTGTATAGCTTATGTAAAAGATCCTAAAATGAGTATAAAAGAAATGATAAGTATTCTTAAAGCTCCTGATTTTCCTACTGGGGGTGTAGTTAGCCAATTACAAAACGTTTATAGATTTTACAACACTGGAGAAGGAGCTATTACTATAAGTAGCAAATGGCATAAAGAAGTGGCTGATAGTAAAACTTACATAGTTATAGATGAAATGCCTTATATGCGTAGTCTTGATACATTTATGGAACAGTTGTCTAGAATTAAAACAGATAAAGAAGTAGGATATTTAATAGCTGGAGTAGACGATTTATCAGCTGATGGCAGAGTATGCGTTAAGATAAGAGTTTCTACTGGTACGAAATATGATGAGCTTCTTGAAGTGCTTTCACCCCTTCAGGTGCTGCCACCAAGCAGACAAACTTGATGTGGCTAGCTCCACGTTTTTTCAAAGAATCAATCGCAAGAATAGCTGATCCACCGGTTGCAAGCATCGGATCTACTACAAAGATGCGACGTTGATCAATATCTTCTGGCAATTTCACCAAGTATTCAACTGGCTTCAAGGTTTCTTCATCGCGGTACATTCCAATATGACCAACTTTGGCAGCTGGTACCAAACTCAAGAGCCCATCTACCATCCCGATTCCTGCACGAAGGATTGGGACAATTGCTAGTTTTTTACCAGCAATTTGTTTTTGAACCGTTTTTGTGATAGGTGTTTCGATTTCTACATCTTCAAGAGGAAGTTCGCGCAACACCTCGTAGCCCATCAACATAGCAATTTCATCAACTAATTCACGAAAAGCCTTTGTAGAGGTATCAGTCCGACGCAAAATAGACAATTTATGCTGAATAAGTGGATGTTTAATAACTTCAAGTTTTCCCATTGTGATTCCTTCTTTCTCTATATTCATCTTATTATATCAAAAAGGAAGAAAAAGGCCTACAAATATGCAAACCTTTTCTTTTCTTATTTTAATAGCTATCTTATAGCCACTCCTTGTACTTACCAATATAATAGTGTTTGACCAGGGTGACGCTTGCCATATAAAGGAAGAGAATCCCCGCTAGTAATAGGAAATAGAGAGCATTCAGTGGCGCTACTTTTAACAAGGAAGCCAATGGGCCATATGGTAAGAAGGTAACCAAGAGCGCGCCCAATAGGGTCGTTGCCATGACAGCAAAAGCTGGTCGACTTTGAACAAAGGGCAATTTTGGAGAACGAAGCATGTAGATTACCATGGTTTGGGACCACATGGACTCGATAAACCAGCCTGTTTGAAAGAGCATAATGAAGAGTCCTGCACTATCTGCACCATGGACATAGCCATATCCCGTAATCATTGGTACGATAACAAAGTAGAGAATGATAAAGGTCAGGATGTCAAAGACAGAGGAAATAGGACCGAACCAGGCCATAAAGCGGGTAATGGATTTTGCTTCCCAGATTCTTGGTTTCTTCAAAAAGTCCTTATCCACCCGGTCGAAAGGCAAGGCGATACAGGAAAGGTCGTAAACCAAGTTCAAAACGATGAGATGGATAGGGGCCATCGGAAGGAAAGGAAGGAAAATACTGGCAAAGAGTAGAGAGAAGATATTCCCAAAATTAGAAGAAACGGTCATCTTGATGTACTTGGTCATATTGGCATAGACTTTGCGTCCTTCTACCAAGCCTTTTTCAAGGACCATCAAGTCCTTATCCAGAAGGATAACATCTGCTGTTTCTTTGGCAATATCAACGGCTGTATCAACCGAAATGCCCACATCTGCCACCTTCATGGATGGAGCATCGTTGATACCATCTCCCATATAGCCAACCTTGTGACCATTTGCTTTGAGTTGAAGGATAATGCGTGCTTTTTGATCCGGAGACAATTTTGCAAAGACGGTAGTGGTTTCAACTGCCTGGGCTAACTCTGGGTCAGAAAGACTGTCAATATCGCTACCCAGCAAAATGCGGTCCACATCCAGACCCACCTTTTCACAGACTGCTTGAGTCACTTTTTCATTGTCACCCGTAAGGATTTTCGTGGCAACTCCGTATTCAGCAAGGATATTGATGGCTGGTGCGGCAGATGGTTTTGGTGGATCCAAGAAGGCTAGATAGCCCGTCAAGATCATATCCGCTTCATCCGCTACTTCAAAGGCATAGCCTTCCTCAAGGTTTGATTTGTAGCTGACACCTAGCACGCGCAGACCTTGCTCATTAAGCTGAGCTACTTCTGCCAAGACTTCTTCTCGCACTTGGTCTGTTAGGGGAATAATCTCATCCTTATATTCTACATAACGAGACACTGCTAACATTTCTTCCAAGGCTCCCTTGGTGACCATGCTCACAAGGCCTTGCTCATCCTTGACAATGACACTCATCCGCCGGCGTTCAAAGTCAAAAGGCAGTTCATCAATCTTTTGGAAGCTTTGATCTAAGCCTCTGACGATTTCGTGTTTCTTAGCTTCTCGTTCTGTCCGACTGATAATGGCCCGGTCCATCAAATTTTTAAGACCCGTTTGGAAGTAAGAATTGAGATAGGCCCGACGAAGGACGGACAAATCGAGCTCCCCATGAATATCAAGTGGGTATTCGAGTACAATCTCATCTTGAGTCAAGGTTCCCGTCTTATCCGTACAGAGGATATCGATAGCCCCTAAGTCTTGGATGGCGTTGAGCTTTTTGATGACCACTTTTTCTTTGGCCATGATAATGGAGCCCTTGGCCAAGCTAGCAGTGATAATCATCGGAAGCATTTCCGGAGTCAAACCTACCCCCACACTGAGGGCAAAGACGCCCGCTTCTAGCCAATCCCCATCTGTCAAACCATTGATAAAGAAGACGATGGGCACCATCACCATCATCAGTCGAATCAACAACCAAGAGATGGTGTTCATTTCTCGTTCAAAAGAGGTTGGTTCATCGTAGGTATTAATGGTTTGCTCGATCGCTCCCATCATGGTTTCATCCCCAACGACCAAGACCAAGGCTGTTGCTCGACCTGAGATAACGTTGGTCCCCATGAAAGCTAGACTCTCACTCTCTAGGAGACTGTCTAGATTTTGGCTAGTCGCCTTTTTTAAACAAACTTTTTCGACAGCATCACTCTCACCAGTCAAGCCGGATTGTTGAACGAAAAAGTCTCGTGAATCTAGTAAGACCACATCTGCTGGAATCATGTCACCTGCACTCAGTTTGATCAAGTCCCCCACGACAATTTCGTCGATAGGGATTTCTGCTTCCTTGCCTTCTCGAATCACCGTTGCTGTATTGACAATCATTCGAGAGAGATTGCTAGCAGCCTTGTCACTTCGCAACTCTTGGACAAAGCGAATCCCTCCAGAGAGGAGAACGAGAACGACGATAATGAGAGAAGTCGTTGGGTCTTCCTCTCCTGGTTTGGCTAACCAAACATTGGTCACCAGAGAAACAAGGGCAATGAGAAGCAGGATGACTGTGAAGGGATTAATGATGGATTCAACAATCCGTTTCCAGATAGAGCTTTCCTGTCCCTTGGTGAGGACATTTTCTCCATAGCTTTCCCGATTTTCTTCTACTTGGTCTTCCGTCAAGCCAGACCAGCTAGATTGATAGTTGGCTAAGGTTGTTGTTTCTGCATCTTGCAATGCAGCAATGAATCTTTCTTTTGTTGTTTGCATTGGAATCTCCTTTTCCATCAGGAGCCAAACGCTTATAGAGTCCCGATGACACAAATCAGCGATTGGCTGGCTATGTGCGGCTCGGGATGATCGTCGATTTGTATCATAGTGTTCTCCTTTTCTACTTGATATTGAGAGGGTTCTTATGCATAAGAAAAGAGCCCTCCCTCATTCAGGTAGGACTCATGAAACTCGTCGTTTATTTTTTAATAAAATTTCTCAAAAAATAGACCGTCCAAGCTTTAGCTCCGCAAGGCGATGAAATGAGCTTAGTCTTGACCTTTGCGATCAGGACTGTTGACCAACGAGTAGTGTCTCCACTGCTTTGCGGTAGTCATCCGTATCCTTGCGGTAGCCTCACCTACCGTTATTCTCCTTGAGTATACTCCTCCCCTATAGAAAAGTCAACCCTCACATGAACCTTTTTTAGGAAAGGCAGTAACAATCCGATCAACAATCTCTTGAACCAGGGATTTCGGAGCCGCCACATTTAGTCGAGCATGCTGTTTCCCTTCGACCCCAAAGTCTGTTCCTTTATTGAGGATGACCTTGGCCTGATCATGAAGCCGAGCGTGTAATTCTTCCTCAGACAAACCGTAGGCAGAAAAATCAAGCCAGAGTAGATAGGTCCCTTGCGGTTTCATCACACCAATATCTGTCTGCTCGCGCAAAACTGCTACAGTGTAGTCGATATTTTCTTCCAAGACTTCCTTTAAGTCCTCTAACCAAGCCTTTCCATTCTGATAGGCCACTTCTGTGGCGATAAAGCCAAGGGCAGAGATTTCATGCTGGTTGTTTCGCAATTGCTGAGCTTGGAAGGATTTCCGAAGTGCATCATTTTCGATGATGGCATAGGAATTTTTTGTCCCTGCGATATTGAAAGTTTTGGTTGCACTCGATAAGACAAGGGTGAAATCCTTAAAGCTTGGATCTACTGTATTAAAGGACACATGTTTGTGACCAAACAGGGCTAAATCTTGGTGAATTTCATCGGAAACAAGCAAGACCCCATGTTTTTGACAGAGGCGACCAATCTTTTCTAGGACTTCTCGCTCCCAAACGCGACCACCTGGATTATGAGGATTGCAGAGGATGTAGAGCTTGACTTGGTGCTCTACAAAGTCTTTTTCCAATTGCTCAAAATCAATTTGGAAGAGGCCACCCTCTTCCACAAGGGAATTGGTCACTAATTTGCGTTGATTGAGACGGACGCTACGGGCAAAAGGTGAATAAACTGGCGTATTGATGAGAACAGAATCCCCTTCCTTGGTGAAAGCTTGAATAGCCGTTGAAATAGAGGGAACAACTCCTTCCATAAAGACAATCGCTTCCTTCTCAAACACATATCCATGTTCTGTCTTTTCCCACTCTTGAACAGCTCGGTAAAGTTCCTCACTAGGATAGGTATAGCCGTAGACTAATTGATCCGCGTAATCTCGAATAGCTTGTCCAACAGCAGGTAAGGATTCAAAATCCATATCGGCAATCCAAGCAGGAAGGAGTTCAGGATCTTGTTCTGACTCCTTCCACTTGCTAGTGTGGTGCCCCAAACGATCAGGGACAGTCAAAAATTGTTCTTTTCCCATGATGGACTCCTATCTAGCCAATGCTTGTTCTAAATCCTCTATCAAATCCCTCGCATCTTCAATTCCGATGGAAAGGCGAAGCAAGTCGTCCGTTAAACCATAAGAATGCCGAACCTCTGCAGGAATATCTGCATGAGTCTGGGTCGTTGGGTAGGTAATCAAACTTTCCACCCCACCTAAACTCTCTGCAAAGGTAAAGACATGCAAGTGGTTGAGAATGGTTGGGATTTTTTCTTCCTTCCTTACTTTAAAGGAAACCATACCTCCCTTGCCAGTATACAAGACTTCCTTAACTGCTGGATGCCCCTTCAAGAATTCTACTACCTTCTGCGCATTTTCGGTAGAACGCTCCATACGAAGAGCCAAGGTTTTTAAACCACGAATCAATTGGTAGCTGTCAAAAGGAGAGAGAACTGCTCCTGTTGTGTTGAGGTTATAAAAGAGTTGCTCATAGAGGCCTTCATCATCAGTCACAACAACACCAGCCAAAACGTCATTATGCCCCGCTAGATACTTGGTCGCTGAGTGGAGGACGATATCTGCTCCTTCTTCAATTGGACGTTGGTAGATAGGGCTATAGAAGGTATTGTCTACAATCACTTTTGCCCCTTTTTCATGAGCTAAGGCAGCTAGTTTCTGGATATCAAACTCCAGCATGAGCGGGTTAGTAGGCGTTTCAATATAGAGGATATCCACTTCCTCTTTCAATCCCTCTATCAATTCTGCTTCTGAATTTGCATAGGTAAAGAAAAAGCGTCCTTCTTGTTCCTTCTGGTTGAACCAGCGGAAAGAGCCTCCATAAAGATCCCGTACTGCCAAGACCTTGCTTCCCACAGGAAAAATACTAAAAGCTAAGACAATAGCAGACATACCTGAGCTCGTCACCAAGGCATGCTTTGCACTCTCAATGGCTGCCAAGGTCTTTTCAGCGTTTACCCGAGTCGGATTCTTGGTACGAATATAGTCAAAACCAGTAGATTGACCAAACTCTGGATGCTGGTAAGTGGTTGAAAAATGAAGCGGAGTAATCAAAGCCCCCGTTGCTGGATCCGACTTGATACCCGCTTGAGCTAGGATGGTGTTAATATTTTTTTTGTGACTCATACAAACCTCCAATGGACGTAAATTCAATTGTCTCTATTGTATCACTTCTTTAGAGGATTCGGTTTTTCCTTTTTCAAGAGCTAGATATAGCTTCAAACTATAATGAAAAAAAGAGGTGGGTACGGACCCAACCTCTACTGGTTATGAAATATGAAATTTATTTCGAAGACTAGCCGCCTTGCTACCGATGAAGCGATCTAAGAAACGAAGACGAAGACCGAGGCCACCATAAACGATGATCCCCACACCGCCAATCACAGCTACATAGATCATACTCGTCACTCGACCGTTAGGTTTAAAGACAAAACCAAGAATCAAGGCTGAAAGTAAAACTACTACTAGCATGATGAAGGTTAAAATAGCTGTTAATAAGCTCCGTTTAAAGACAGTCTTTCGATTAAATTTAGTTACGACATGGATTTCTTTATACATGAGGACGATTGGAATCATTAAACCAATCGTAGTAGAAAGAAGAGGGCCATAGGCTTTAAAGAAATAGATGAAAGGCACTTGTAGAATCAGTTTCACCAACACTCCATAGCCAAAGTAAAGAATCGCCTTCCGATTTTGGAAAAGAGCCTGGATCATAGGAGAAAGTACCGTATACAAGCCTAAAATAATAGTCTGTAGCATCGCTAGGATAAAGAGTCCCAAAGCGAGGGAATCTGGTTTCCCGTAAAAGACAGTATAAAGCGGCTCTGCAATGGCTACTGCTCCAATCGTCGCTGGAAGCAAGAAAGCTACTAACATGGTCAAATTATCTTGAACCAGCTTACCCGCAGCCCGGAAATCTCCCTTGACATAGTTCTCTGTAAGAAGAGGAATCCCCACTCCTCCAATCGAAGTCGCTACCGCAATCAAAATCATGGTGATTTTATTTGGATTTGCTGAGAAGTAGCTGAACTGAACCAAGAGCTCTGAACGACTGAAGTTGGTAAACCAAGACATAACATTGCTATAGGTCATCTGGTCGATAATTTGGAAGAGCTGGATGGCTGATCCTGTTACAATGAACGGAATCGCTTCACGAATGGTATCCCACAAAAGAGCCTTAGTATCGATCTCATTATCAGACTCTGGTCGATGGATAATGTGATGTAGAAGTCCTGTTTTCCAGAGGTAATAGACGAGGACAAGGAGACTCGCTCCCATCCCAATAAAGGCTGCAAAAGTGGACTGGGTCACGGCTTCAACGTAATCACCTGAGCCGACCTTCATAATGAAGTAGGCTGTCAAAAGCATCCAGATAACCCGAATCACTTGCTCAGCAATTTGACTGATGGCATAAGGTTTCAGATTGTTATGACCTTGGAAGAAGCCTCGAATAACACTCATGGAAGGGAAAATCAAGACTGCCCAAGACAGGCTCTGCATGACAGGGATTAAGTCCTTCCCACCTCCAGACAAGTTTGCAAATACTGGAGAAAGCAAATACATGATAATGGCAAAAACCAAGCCCAATAAAGACATGAACTTAAGGAAACCACGAATCATGGCAAAACTATGTTCTTCTTGACCCTTTGTATTGTACTTGGCCACTTGCTTAGCAACCGCTACAGGAACTCCTGCTGTTGAAATCAGCAAAAACCAAGCGTAGATATTGTAGCCCATGGTAAAGAGACCGTTTGCCTCTGCACCATGTTTGCCCATCCAGATATACCAAGGGATGATATAGGCCGCTCCTAAGAGACGACTAATGAAATTACTGGCTGTTAACCAGACAGTTCCACGGAGCATTTGGGCCTGTTGATTACTTGTTTCGTTACTCATATGTTTCCTCTACTTTATAGTCTTCTTTCATTATAAACTTTTCCTTTACACTTGTAAAATAAGGTCTTTCAGTTTAAAATAGGATTATGATGAAGATAGAAACTGTACTAAACATTTTAAAAGAGGATCACAACTTTCGTGAGATCCTACAAGACGAAGAGTACCACTATTCTGCAAGTGGTGTTTCTTTTAATCAAATTAGCTACGATAGTCGAAAGGTCAACGCTGAGACCCTCTTTTTTGTGAAGGGGGCAAATTTCAAGAAGGAATTTTTGGAGCAAGCGATCGAGCAAGGCCTACAGTGGTATGTCGCTGAGCAGGACTTTGAGGTCAGCATCCCGGCCATTATCGTTACGGATATCAAACAGGCTATGAGCTTGATTGCCATGGAATTCTTTGGTCATCCTGAGCGCCAGCTAAAACTCTTAGCTTTTACAGGGACCAAGGGCAAAACCACTTCTGCTTACTATGCCTACAAGATTCTTGAGCAAGGCCATCGTCCTGCCATGCTATCCACTATGAATACAACCTTGGATGGCAAGACCTTCTTCAAATCAACCTTGACCACCCCAGAAAGTATCGATTTGTTTGAAATGATGGCCCAGGCAGTTGCCAATGATCGGACTCACCTGATTATGGAGGTCTCTAGTCAGGCCTATCTAGTCAAACGTGTTTACGGACTCACATTCGATGTTGGTGTCTTCCTCAACATCAGCCCTGACCATATTGGACCGATTGAACATCCAAGTTTCGAAGACTACTTCTACCATAAACGTCTCTTGATGGAAAATAGTCGTGCTGTTGTCGTCAATAGTGATATGGACCATTTTAACATTCTTGCGGAGCAGGTGGCTGAGCAAGACCACGACTTCTACGGTAGTCAATCGACCAACCAAGTCCACAACTCAAAAGCCTTTAGCTTTTCTGTCACTGGCAAGCTGGCAGGGGATTATGATACCCAGCTCATCGGCCACTTCAACCAAGAAAATGCTGTGGCTGCAGGTCTCGCCTGCCTTCGTCTAGGAGCGAGTCTTGAAGACATCAAAAAGGGGATTGCCAAAACCCGTGTTCCTGGCCGGATGGAAGTCTTGACTCAAAAGAATGGGGCAAAAGTTTTTATTGACTATGCCCATAATGGAGATAGCTTGAAAAAACTGCTCTCAGTTGTCGAAACCCATCAAACAGGGACCATTTCACTAGTTCTCGGATCAACTGGGAATAAAGGAGAGAGCCGCCGCAAGGACTTTGGCTTACTCTTAGAAGACCATCCTGAGATCCAAGTCTTCCTCACAGCGGATGATCCCAACTATGAAGATCCTTTGGCTATCGCTGAAGAGATTAGTAGTTTTATCACGCGCCCTGTCGAGAAAATCGCAGATCGCGAGCAAGCCATTCAACTGGCTATGGCGACAACCAGCAAGCCTGAAGATGCTGTTATTATCGCTGGAAAAGGAGCAGACTGCTACCAAATCGTCAATGGCGTAAAAGAAGAGTATCCAGGTGACGCCGCCATCGCTGAACGTTATCTATAATCAAAAAAAACAAGGCTAGGAAGTTTTCCTAGCCTCTTTCTATTGTTTGATAAACATCAGTCTTTCCTTATCCAAGTCCACTGCTAATTCATATTTGCCTTCATCATTTTTGCGGATATAGCCTA
>ERZ772932.1635-NODE-1635-length-10476-cov-3.965166_pt1 | contig 10476 bp, 20 predicted proteins | sample MGYA00511684_ERZ772932 | MGnify/ENA primary metagenome ERZ772932 (study PRJEB29015, sample SAMEA2738078) | human oral metagenome | biome: human oral; feature: human-associated habitat; material: saliva | place: China | collected 2210 ...
TATAGCGGGTTAAGTTTAAATCAGAACAAGGCGAGGCAACGCTGTACTGGTTTAAACTTAACCCACTATACTTTATAAAAATAGCACGGCCGTAGAAAGGCAGAGTGTGGGGTGGTGTTAGTTTTGTCATGACATTAATCACAATATAAAAAGTGGAAAAATCAAAAAAATCAAAAAATAACGTCTAAAAAAGGCGTGAAATAAGAATGAGCGAAAATGCGCAAAATTTGATGGTTTCTCATCAGTTTTTGCGCATTTTTTGTCATGTAGTTATCGGAGAATTGTTTATTTTGCGATGCCGCAATGCCAGAGGTAGCGACCGAGTATTTCGAAGTCTTGTTGGGTGTGGGCGGCGGTGTTGATGTCGACGGTGGGGTATATGCTTTTGTTGGGGTTGTCGCTGATTAGTCTATATATATGTGTGCTTATCCGCTGCATGCGTTTGACGCGGAGCTCATCATATTGACGGAAAAGATAGATGCCTTCGCGGGTGTATTGATTTGTGCTGTACCATAGCGCGGTGCCTTGGTCTATAAGGGTCGGAAACATGCTGTCTCCGTCAATGCGGGTGCAGAAGCAATCGGCAGGGCGCGCGCCTAGGTATTTGAAGAATGAGTCGCGGAACCACATGGCTTCTGGTTTTGTATCCCACGGTATTGCCCCGCTGCCGGCGCTGGCGAACACCTCTTTATAGTAGCGAACCGGCACGATACCGACTGTTTCCTGCGTCTGCGCCCATATACGGTAAGTATCTGAAAAACTATCGAACACATAGGCTTCCTGCGGCAAGTCTGCCGCGTCATATCCTGCCTCATCGGTTTCTTCAAGGGTTTCAAGCAGGCCCTTTTCTCTTAATTCATCAATGACATAGCTAGGTAACGGATAAATTCTCTTTATCCCTCTTTTGCCGCCTTGTGATGGGACCTCATCAAAAGGCCAGTTCTCGTTCTGGGCGCGATATTGGATGGCTCTACCAGTATTTGGCAGGCTCAAGAGGCGTAAATCAGAAGCTAACTTCGCTATTTCAGAAACACTAAATTTCTTTTTCATTTTTTCAAAGCTCTCTGCAAAAGCATGGAAAAAAACTTGGAAATTATTTATATAATAAAAACAATTAGATAATAAAAACTTGGAAAAATAACTTGGAAAATTAGTTGCGAAATATTTTCCAAGATTTATAATGCTTACAAACGGCAAAACAACAGCTTTAAACATTATAGCGAATTTGCCACCGCTCTTTAACAATTCGGAAAAAACGCCAAAAAACGCAGATAAACGGTCTTTTATGAGGAGACTGTTTAACAGGCCGTCTGAAACCAATCGGACGGCCGATTAAGCAGTTTTGAGTAGTGAGATATTGAAAACATGGAAAGGAAACGGAATGCATCCTGAACTAATCAGAGCAAATCTACGCATTAAGGGGTATACGCTGGAAAAAGTCGCCGAAGAAGCAAAAATCGGCGCCAGCACCGTAAGGCAGGCCTTAACCAAGCCATCAGCAGCAGGTGAAAAGGCCATCGCCAAGATTTTAGAGAAACCGCTGCACGAGTTATGGCCGGAGCGGTGGACAAAAGACGGTAAGCGCATCCGGCCACGGTATGCACATCTATATAAGGAATCGGCAGCATGAAAAAGCATTATGCAATTTCCGAGCTTTTTGAAATGAACTTGGAAATTTTTCAGGGCAAGACGGCGAGGACAATCCAAAACATAGCCAACCGCGAAAACTGGCCTTTTATCGAGGTTGCCTGTCAAGGCGGGAAAAACGGTAAACGACGCGAATACACTCCGCCGGTTGAAATCATCGAGCAAATCAAGGCGCGCGAAATGGCGAAGCTGCTTGAAGAAACCGCCCCGCCGCAACTGCCTGCGGCAAGGCCGTCTGAAAACCTGCCGCATAAATATGAGGGCACTACCGAAGCGCAGCGCACCCGCGAGGGCGCAAGGCTGGCGGTGCTGAACGCGGTGGAGCGGCTGATGGGTGAATCGGGTGTCGGCAAAGAAGCGGCGATTACCACGCTGCTGACGCAGGCGAAGCTGCCGCAATTTGCCCATGTCGCGAAGATGTTTGAGACGGCATTGGATGAGCGCGGAGCGGGCAAGGCGAAGCTGCCTAGCATCCGCACCATCAAACGCTGGTTTGCGCAGCGCGAGAGCAACACATTGGTGCCGAAGCTGGCGCCGGCGGAAATGACGATGCCGTCATGGCTGCCGTTGTTTTTGAAGTTTTACCGGCTGCCGACCAAACCCAGCGTGGAGATTGCGTATGAAGCATTTTTAAAGGCTCTGGAACATGAAACGCCGCTTATTGGAAAGGTGCCGAGCATTCATGCGGTGCGCCGCGCGCTGACAAAAGTCGGCAAGGTGGCCCTGCAAGACGGGCGGAAAGGCAAACGCGAACTGAAAAACGACCTGCCACATAAGCGACGCGAGTTTCTACACCTTCCACCCGCCGCCATCTACACGGCCGACGGTCATACGTTTGATGCCGAAGTGTTGAATCCGTTGAGCGGTCGGCCTTTCCGGCCTGAAATCACAACCGTTATCGATGTAGCGACACGCCGATGCATGGGCTGGAGCGTGGGTTTGGCGGAAAGCCGGTTCACAGTGCTCGAAGCCTTGAGCCACGCCAGCCGGACAGCAATCGGCGCAATCTGGTATGTGGACTGGGGCAAGGGTTTTGAAAACCTGATGATGACCGACGAGGCAACAGGCCTGATGGGACGGCTGGGGATGACGATGAAACACTCCCTTGCCTATAACTCGCAAGCCAAGGGTGCGTCGGAACGCAGCCACAATATTTTTACCCGCGCGGCACGAAAACTGCAAACGTATGTGGGCAAGGATATGGACACGGAAGCGCGCAAGGCTTTGTTTCATTGGAGTAGGAAGGAAATCAAGCTGCAAGGCAAGATTGTCAATAGCCCGATGCCAACATGGGACGCGTTTAAAGCCTTTATTGAGGCTGAAATCGATGCCTACAACAACCGACCGCACCGAAGTCTACTGAAATTTACTGACAATTCCGGCACGCCAAGGCATATGACGCCGAATGAGATGTGGGCGTTGAAGGTTGCTGAGTTCGGCGAGCCGCCAAAGGTGCAGCCGGAAGACGAAGGCTGGCTGTTTCGGCCTCAGAAGATGTGTACGGTACGGCGCGGAGAAGTGCAACTCTTTAATAACGTTTACTTTTCTTCCCTGTTGGAGGAGTTTAACGGCGAATCGCTTCGGGTCGGATACGACGTACAAGATGCGATGTGGGTGTGGGTGTACGACGACATGGGGCGCGCGATTTGCAAGGCGGAATGGCGCGGCAACAGCCAAAGCTATATGCCGGTAAGCGTTATCGAGCAGGCGTTGGACAAACGCAACGATGCTGCCCTGAAACGGGTGGAAATCAAGCGCGACAACGTGCTTTCGGAGCGTAGGCAGGTGGTCATCGAGCATCAGGAGTCGGTCAATATCGGCGGAATGGTGCTGAATATGAACCGTCTGAAGCAGGAGGCGGAAAAAATCGCCGTCCGATGCGAAGAGCAGGAAACGGTGGATGCGGTATGGCGGGAAATCAAGCCCGAACCTGCACCCGCACCGACATGGGAGGCACCGGGCAGCCTGAATCCGAAGGCGCAGTATGCCGAATATCGGATGCTGACCGCCCTGCCCGCCGAAGATTTGACCGTCGCGCAGAAAAACTGGCTCGACTGGTACGAGAGCTCCGGAAATTTGCAGGTTATGGAGCAGATGGCAAAGGCTTATGGTTGATTTATTTAAATAAAGGATTGAAAAAATGGACTTTTTAAAACTTAAGGAAGATGGTATCACCATCAAGGATATTCGGAAATATCAGGAACGGCACACGGGTAAATATGTCTTGGCGGCGATAGCGGCGACGATGATTTTTGTGGCCGCTGCTGCAACGGACATCATAGTAAATTATTTATGAGACCTGAACATAGCTTTCAGACGGCCTTTAAAACCTGTTTAAAACACGGGTTAAACAACACTCACGGAGTAAAAAAAATGAAAATTGCAAATATCAACAATTTATCACTGGTTGCACTGGCGATGCAGCGTTTGGTTAACCGTCAGGACGGCCTGCCCGGCTTAGGCGTGCTCTACGGTCCGAGCGGATACGGCAAGACCACGGCTACGATTGCAGTGGCCAATCAGAGCCGCGCTTATTATGTGCAGATGCGTTCGGCTTGGAGCAAGAAAACCCTGCTTGAAAAAATCTGCTTTGAAATGGGCCTGCCTCCGGCGCGTACAACCGCCGGCTGCTTGGATGTGATTTGCGAACAACTGGCCGCCAGCCAACGCCCGCTGATTATCGACGAGGCCGATTATTTGGTGGTCAAGGCGGGAATGGTGGAACTGGTGCGCGATATTTATGAGGGAAGCCAAGCCCCAGTGATGCTGGTGGGGGAGGAGCTTCTGCCGACCAAGCTTAAAAAATACGAACGGTTCCATGGTCGGGTGTTGGCGTGGATACCCGCGCAACCGGTAAGCATTGAGGATGCGGCTGAGCTGGCGGCGGTATATGCGCCCAAAGTGTCGGTAAGCACCGATCTGCTTGCCCATTTGGTAGACATCGCCCACGGCTCGGTTCGACGCGTAACGGTCAACTTGGTTAACCTTGCCGCCTTTGCCGCAGAGAAAGGTTTGGACGAACTGGGTTTGGGTGATATTGCTAAAGCCGAGCTTTATAAAGGCGAGGCTCCGAAGCGCGGGGTGCGGGTATGAAGGAGTTGACCAAGCCGCGCAACTCGCGCCAATTAATCTGGCAGATTTTGCGAAACAACCGCGAATGTTTTTTCTCGGTCGATGAAATCGCCGAAGAAACGGGCTGCGTGTTTGAGACAGTTTATATTTATCTGCGCAGCCTGTATCGGGGTGGTTTTTTAGAGATTAAACGTGGAAGCCGTTTCTCCCGCCGTATGTGTTACCGACTGTTGCGCGACGCAGGCGTGGAAGCCCCGCGCCTGCGGGAGGACGGCTCGGCATGCAGCGGTACGGCGACCGAGGCCATGTGGCGGACGATGAAGATTCTGAAACAATTTGACATCGACATCTTGGTCGCTCATGTACGCATGACCCATAAAATAAGTCGCAAAACAGCCAACCAATACACGCTTGCTTTGGAACGGGCGGGATACTTGGCCAATATCGGCACACAACGCTATAAGCGTTTCAAGCTGCTGAAAAATACGGGTTCCCAAGCTCCGCAACTGATGGCCGTGGCGGAAATCTACGACCCTAATATTAATGAAATTGTTTTAAGGGAAGTACCTGATTATGAATAAAGATTATATGGAAGAACCTTGGTTTGAAATTTTTATGCGCGAAATCGGCGCATCAAGCCAACGCAAGGTGGCGGAGAAGCTGGGATACAGCATTACTACCGTCAATCAGATCGCAAAAGGGAAATATGCAGGCAGCACAACGAAAGTGGCAGGAAAAGTGATACTGGTTTATACGCAGATTAAATGCCCTTTTAATGAGCAAATTATAACTATGCAAGACTGTCGCGAGCAGGCACACGCCCCCGCACCGACGCATAATCCGATGAAGATGCAACATTGGAAAGCATGCCTGAAATGCCCGAAAAGACCAAGTTAAAAAATATAAGTCTTTGATACGGCTATATATTTTTTACCATAAGTTTTTCTTAACATATTGAAATTAAAGGAATTTTAAAAATGGATAATCTGAAAATGAGGCATCTGCTCGCCATACCGGCGATTGTGATTGTGGTAACGGCGTGTGCCAACCGCTGCACCGAGCCGGTTCCGTCCCGCAGCCTGTATCAAAACGAAACCGGCCAGCAGCGGCTGATGCGGGAAAAACAGGATGAGGCGGATTTTGCGGTATTGCAGGCAGAAAAAGCCTATGAACGGATGAGCGATAAAGAGCGGATGAAGGGGGTGGTTTATGAAAACTGAGAGGAAAATCTGCAAAAAATGCGGAGAAGAGAAGCCGTTGTTCCGTTTCAAAAAAGACGATGCGTATGCGGGCGGGTATAGGCCTGTATGTTACGAGTGTTTAAACGCTAGGGCCAAGGAATTGAGGGCAGTCCGAGACAGTATGGCGGAAAGAAAGATTATTTCGAAAGGCATCAGCATGAGTGAAGGAAGAATACCTATCAAATTTCCCGAGGCTCCCGAAATTTTAAAAAACAAATACTGGACTGTTACTAAAACAGATTATAGGAAGATATTAAAAGGAATCTGACAATGGACAAACGGTTGGCACGACGGAAGATGCCGAAACGCGAATTGAAACGGGTTAAAGCGTTCGCCCTGGAACAGGCGGTCGAGAAGATTCGGGCACGGTGGGGCGAGAAAGCGATACGGCTTGCCTCAACAGACAACAACTGATTAAACAAGGAATAAGAAAATGATGAATGAAATAAATGTGGTAGCGGCTTTGTTGGTTATTGCCATATTGCTGGCGGCGGTAATGATTGTGTTGGTCGATATATTGGTCGAGCAACGGGTTAAGGAACGGTTAGAGAAGCTGATGGATAAGGAGAATAGCAATGGATAAAAAAAACATCTTGGAAAAAATTAAGAAATGTATGGCTTTAAGCAAGTCGTCAAACGAACATGAAGCGGCGCAGGCAATGAAACAGGCACAGGTATTGATTTAAAAGGAATTAAAAAAATGAATGAAAAGGAAATTATCGAATGGATCGAAGACCGTGGCGAGCTGATGGTCATGAAAAAAGACGGTGAGGGATTTGTGATTGCCGCGCGCGCACCGGACGGGATTTGGAAAACGGCGGAGGCGGCAACGCTGACAATGGCAATAGAAGCTTGGGAGGAAATACGATGAATATTGTTAAACCAAATAAAGAAGACTTTGACGCAGTATTGGAACTGGTCTCGTTTTTAAACAAAATTGTGCATGGTTTGAATCCGATTTATCAACCTGCCGACCCAGAGGATGGAGACGATATCAAATATCTGAGCAATGCGCCTGCGGACGAAGTGTTTAAAGCTTTGGGATATAAGTATGTCAACGCCGATTTGCCTTGGATTATGACTGTATTGAATACCTTGCTGTCTTCGAATAACGACATTGTTGACCAAGAATCTAGTGTTTTGGATTTCTCTCCGAAATTCAAACAGGCTGTAAAGGATACGGAAAGACTGGATTTTCTGTTCAAGGTTGAAACGGTTGAGTTTAGCAAGAACTTGGACGGTAAGTATTGTTGTTTTTTATATGACCAAGAAGTAGATATTCATGGATTTGGAGACAGCTACCGTGCTGCTCTGGATGAAGCAATGGTCAAATGGGAGGATATTTCATGTCTGCCGGAATGATGATTTATCTATTGGTCTGCGGGCTGATTGGTTTGGCACTGATGAGCCTGATTGAAAACTGGTTTAAGCAGCGGACTAAAGCTGTTGTTTTGGATGCCTGCGGTATGTTTTGGGGGTTGGTTGTTGTTTTTATAGCGTTCTTAGCGATTATTGAGGTGATTAAATAAAGGAGCGGACATGAATATCGAAAAATTCAACCCGAAAAAAGACCCTAAATATAACAGTTTTATTTATCGGTTTTTGAAAAAGAACAAAAAAATAATACTACATAGAGGTATGCCGGTTATCGCCAAATTTGACACACCGGGTATTTGGCGCATCGGGTGGCATGACACTGGCGGATGGTTTATAGGTGCTCCAATCGGTTTTTCACCTAGCGAAAAGGTAGAGATTTATGCGTTTAGACCGGGCGGTAAAGTCATTGAAGAAGTCAAATGGATTGATTACCAGCGTATCGGAGGCTGTGCCATTAATGAATTTGCGCACAAATGGCGCGAAATTAATAAAAACAGTCGTTGTTGCGAATATTGTGGTCAATGGATTCGGCGAAAAGTCAAAACTGACAAAATTATCCGTCGCCGCGATGTTTGGGAGATTGAAACATGATTTGCCGGTGTCCCAACTGTGGCGCGTCCAACAGCTTAGATAGTTTGGTCGGTGATGCCGAAGCAGCCGAAGTGCTGAAAATGTTGCTGGAATTAGATGTAAATATGGGCAAGGCGGCGATACGGTATGTCGGCTTGTTCCGCCCCGCCAAGTCTCAGCTCTCTTGGGCGCGTACTGCGAAGCTGTTGAACGAGTTGATGCCCATGATTAAGGCGCAGGAGGCAGTACGCGACGGGGTGTCCTCCCCCGCCCCCGCCGAGGCTTGGCTGCACGGCTTTAACGAAACCGTCAACGCCCGCGACCAAGGCCGTCTGAAACTGCCCTTAAAGTCGCATGGTTATTTGCTGGAGATTGTCAGCCAGTGGCAGGGTTCGGGGTTGCCCTCTCCCCAGTCCTCTCCAACAGGGAGAGTGGGCGAAGGCGGCGCGCCGTCAAAACTGCGGCAAGGTGTGGCAGCCTTGGGAGAATGGGCGGGAGATGATTGGGCAAAACGGGAAATCGCGTCAGGCTTTTCATTGCTCGCCGCGCTCAATCTGCCGCACCGCCCCGCAGCGCAGGATATGCCGATAGTCGCGGAAATTTGGTATCGGAAACTGATGGAGAAAAAAGAAATAGTCTCGCCGGAGTATGACCCGATACGGATTCAGACGGGGTTCAAGGTGTTGCAACAGTCGGAGTCATGGCCGCAACTTGCCGAACTACTCCGCAACCTGCCGCCACGGTTGATACCAAGGGCGATGTTGCCGGAGCCTGCGCCGGACAAAGAAAAAGGTCGTCAGGAAATGGCGAAAGTGAAAGAAGCTTTAAACAAGAAAGGTAAGTGAAATGAAAAATGTATATTTTACAAGTAATAACCGAATATCGGGGATTAAGATTGTGTCGGGACTTGAGGATTTTGTGATTGAGCTGAGCGAACAAGTTCTATAAAATCAACAGCCTGATTTCAATTCAGTGTGTTGAAACGTGATTGAGCCTACGGAGCAGGAGCTTGCCTAGCCGATTCAAATAGGCTTTAACCCATAATTAAAGGTCGTCTGAAAACAGTTTTGAGGCTGTTTCAGACGACCTTTTTTCATGCCTGCCCGTTTCGCAAAAAAAAACAGCGGCTTACTACAACATATAGTATTTTATCTGTATAATATGCGGTAATTAATCAATATATTGTGTTTTAGGGGTTTGAAATGCGCCGTGCGTTGATTGCGAAAGTTAAAATCGCTCAAAAAGAGCTTGGTTTGGATGATGCGACGTATCGCGCGGTGTTGGAGCGTGTGACGGGCAAGCGGTCGTGTACCGAGTGCAGCATCCCTGAGCTGGAGCGTGTGGTCGAGGATTTGCGCCAACATGGGTTTGCGCCGAAAAAGACGGCGGGACAACGGCAGAACCACCGCGATTCTGCCGACCCGATGATGCGCAAAATCGAAGCCCTGCTTCTGGATAACGGCTGGACTTGGAATTATGCGCACGGTACGGCGAAAAGAATGTTTAAGGTTGACCGCGTGGAATGGTTGTCCGACGGCAATATGCATAAGTTGGTGGCGGCTTTGCAGATTAGTGCAAACCGCAAGAAAAAGGAGAAAACGGGATGAGTTTGAACTGGGAGATGACAGAGCAGGATTTTGAAGATGTGAAACATCTGCTGCCGCACAGCGTGGTGGCGATGATTACGGTCATCGGGCTGGAGGCGGCGTTTCACATGGTTAAGGTTTGGGGCGGGACGAATTACCCGATTTCCAACCGCCGCCGCAATACGCGCCAAAGCCGAATCTTACACGCACAACTGGTCGAGGACATCGGCGAAGAAGCTGCGGGACGACTGGAGCGAGCATATGCCGGTCAGCCTTTCTTGGCGATTCCGCGTTGCTGGGATGCAATGCGCGAGCTGCGCAACCGATTTATCCGCCGCCAGTATGATGCGATGAGCGCAGAAGGTTTGAGCGATTTGGTTATTGTGCGCGAGCTGGTGTTGGCTCATCGGCTTTCTACGCGAAATATCCGTTACATTTTGAAAGAGGCCGACCGCGAGGCGGCGGCAAGAGCGCAGACGGATATGTTTGCGGCGTAATTGTGTTGTGTGTTTCTTGTGAGTGGACCTTTGCCCTGCTTTATGCGGGGCTTTTTTTGTTTGCGGGATAGTAAGTGCATTTGTGCCGACCGTCTTATGCCGTCTGAAAAGGTTAAATAAGGTTTTGAAAATAAATTGTGATTTGATTTTCGGAGATGTTTATGGGCAAAACTGTAACTTTAACCGCCGGACACAGCAACACCGACCCGGGTGCGGTAAACGGCAGCGACCGTGAAGCGGACATCGCGCAGGATATACGCAATATTGTGGCATCTATTTTACGTGACGATTACGGGCTGACCGTCAGAACCGACGGAGAAGGAAAGGGCAATATGAATCGAATTTTTTCCTATTCAGAGGGAGAGAAGTCGGTGGAGAAGGAGAGTTTTACCCACGGTATTCATATTTTGAGTGCGGACACCAACGGGGATGTGGATTTTCTGGTATATGGCTATATTCGAAGGGGCCGACACGAGGGTTATACCG
>ERZ772932.1638-NODE-1638-length-10462-cov-2.717882_pt1 | contig 10462 bp, 6 predicted proteins | sample MGYA00511684_ERZ772932 | MGnify/ENA primary metagenome ERZ772932 (study PRJEB29015, sample SAMEA2738078) | human oral metagenome | biome: human oral; feature: human-associated habitat; material: saliva | place: China | collected 2210 ...
ATACGCCTCCGGCGACTCCTCAGTGAAGGAATGCCCGTACCCAAAGTCCATGTTCACGTCACGGATCTCCATCTGAGTGCCGGGAACCTTCGCCGCAAAACGTATGGTCATGCCTTCATTTGGCTGTACCCGGATTACGATTGCATTCTGGCCCGCAGGAACTTCCGTTTCCTTACCGAATAAACGATCCGCTGACTTCTTAAACAGCACCGCAATCTCAGTCACGCGGCGCCCCAAGCGCTTACCGGCGCGCAGGTAGAACGGGGTGCCCGCCCAGCGGCGGTTATCAATACTGACCTTCAACGCCGCGAACGTCTCGGTGCGGGAATCAGCCGGGATGTCCTTCTCATCAAAGAACCCGTTCACATGCTCACCACCCTGATACCCGGGAGCGTACTGGCCCAGCGCGTACGAATTCTCAAGGTCATCAACACGCACCGCCTCAAGCACCTTCGCCTTCTCAGCCCGCAGGTGCTTAGAGTCCAGGCTCAGGGGCTCCTCCATGGCGGTCAGCGCAAGCAGCTGCAGCAGGTGATTCTGAATCACGTCGCGGGCTGCACCCACCCCGTCATAGTATCCCGCGCGGGAGCCGATACCAATATCTTCAGCCATCGTGATCTGCACATGATCCACGTAGTTAGCATTCCATACCGGCTCAAACATCTGGTTCGAAAACCGCATCGCCAAAATATTCTGCACCGTCTCTTTACCCAAATAATGGTCGATGCGGAACACTGAATCCGGCGGGAACACCCGCTCAACGATAGCGTTCAGCTCACGGGCCGACTCAAGGTCATGCCCGAACGGCTTCTCCACCACCACACGCCGCCACCCAGTGCCAGCATGCGTTGTGCGCGCATCTTCCTCACGGCTGGCCAGCCCATGCTCGGCAAGCTTCGACAGCACCTGCTCGAAAGCCTTCGGGGGGATCGACAGGTAGAACGCGTGATTACCCTGGGCACCGCGCTCATCCAGCTCCGCCAGAGTGCCTTTGAGACGCTCATAAGCGGCATCATCATCGAACGCACCCTGCACAAAACGCATACCCTTCTGGAACTGGTTCCACACGTCTTCACGGAACGAAGTGCGCGCATGCGCCTGCACCGACTCCCGCACATAGGCACGGAAATCGTCGTCGCTCCACTCACGGCGGCCATACCCAACCAGCCCAAAACTGGGCGGAAGCAGGCCCCTGTTCATCAGATCGTAGACAGCAGGAAGCAGCTTCTTACGGGCGAGATCACCCGTGACGCCGAAGAAAACCAGGGCAGAAGGGCCCGCAATACGCGCCAAACGCCGGTCGCGTGAATCCCGCAGCGGGTTCGACTCGTGGCCGATAGTCACAATAAAAATCCTTTGGTTGCCTCTATGCTGGCGCAATACACCCCGCCTCAGAAATCACGGCGGGGTGCACGCACCATCAAGGTTTATGCCTTGCCAATTGTACCGTTCGAGAAAGCCCGCCGGCACCCCACACTGCCGCTATTTCGCGTTCTGAAGAGCACCGCGGACAGTGTCTAGTAGTTCCTCCCAAGAGGCATCAAACTTTGAAAGTCCCTCGGCCTCAAGCTTCTCAACCACCTCACGGTACGAAACACCGGCGCGCTCAATAGCATCCAGCACCTCGTTAGACTCCGCATACGAGGCACGCACCGTATCCCCAACAACCTCACCGTGATCCGCCACAGCGTTCAAGGTCGCCTCAGGCATAGTGTTAACAGTGTGTGGGGCCACCAACCCAGTCACATACAGGGTGTCAGGCAGCGCAGGGTCCTTCACACCGGTCGAAGCCCACAGCGGACGCTGCACATTCGCACCCTTCCGCTCCAGACGCTTCCACCGTTCGGAGGAGAACATCTCCTCAAACACCTCATACGCCAGGCGAGCATTCGCCACCCCAGCCTTACCCTTGAGCGCCAGCGCCTCATCGGTGCCAATCTCGCTTAGCTGAGCATCCACCTCGGTATCAACCCGGGAGACAAAGAACGAAGCCACCGAGTGGATCTTCGACAGGTCCTTGCCGTTCTCCAAGGCTTCCTCAAGGCCGAGCATATAGGCGTTAATAACCTCACGGTACCGGGTCAGTGAGAAAATCAGGGTCACGTTCACGCTAATACCCGCCGCCAAGGTTTTCGCAATCGGCTCTAGGCCCTCAACGGTCGCGGGAATCTTAATCATGACGTTTTCACGGCTCACCCGCTCGTACAGCTCCCGAGCCATTTTCTTCGTACCCTCGGCATCGCGCGCCAAACGGGGGTCCACCTCAATCGATACACGGCCGTCAAAGCCCTGTGATGCCTCAAAAATCGGTTTGAACACGTCGCATGCGGCGCGCACATCATCGGTCGTGGCTGCGAACACGGCTTCTTCAACATCCGCACCGGATGCCGCCAAGTCGCTCATCTGCCCGGCGTACGCGGCCCCTTTCGAGAGCGCACCGGCGAAAATAGTGGGGTTAGTGGTCACACCCACCACGTTTTTGCTCTTTATCAGCTCAACAAGGTTGCCGCTGGTCAGGCGCTCACGGGAGAGATCATCAAGCCAGATCGAAACGCCTGCGTCTGAGAGTTTCTGGGTGGATTCGCTCATTACAAATAACCTTCTATCTACAGTCTAAAAATCAGATAAGAAAATATGGGGTGCGGTTGTGGAGACACTACAACACGCACGCTGCTGAGGCGGCGGGGTATCTAGCCATTGGACGCCCCACCGCCGCAGCTCTAGGCATGGGGTTACTGGGCCGCCTTGATCGACTCCTGTGCCGCAGCCACGACGGCCTGGGGGGTAATACCAAACTCGCGGTACAGGGTCTTCGCATCAGCTGAAGCCCCAAAATGCTCGATTGATACAGCGCGCCCGGCCGACCCCAGAAGGTCGTGCCAGCTCATTGCCACACCAGCCTCAACCGATACGCGCGCCGCCACAGAAGAGGGCAGCACCGATTCGCGGTACTGTTCGCTTTGCTCATCAAACCATTCACGGCACGGCATCGACACCACCCGGGCGAAGACGCCCTGCTGGGCCAGCTGCTGGCGGGCCTCAATAGCAACCTCAACTTCTGAGCCGGTGGCAATAATAATAACGTCTGGGGTGCCCTCCGTATCTGCCATTACGTACCCGCCGCGTGCTGCACCTTCAGCGGAGGCGTACTTCTCTCCCTCACCGGGTACATCCTCACGCGTCCACACGGGCAGGTTCTGGCGGGAAAGCACCAGGCCGGCCGGGCGCTCTTGGCGCTCTAAGACAGTGCGCCATGCAACAGCGGTCTCGTTTGCGTCCGCCGGGCGAACAACATCAAACCCGGGGATGGCGCGAAGTGAGCTCAGGTGCTCAATGGGCTGGTGGGTGGGTCCGTCCTCGCCCACACCAATCGAGTCGTGGGTCCATACATACAGCGCCGGGATGCCCATCAGGGCGGACAGGCGAACCGCCGGGCGCTGGTAGTCGGAGAAAACGAAGAACGTGCCCGAGAACGCGCGGGTGGGGGAGGAAAGCACAATACCGTTCACGATCGCTGCCGCTGCCTGCTCACGAATACCGAAATGCAGCACACGCCCGTACGGGTTACCCGTCCAGTCGTCGGTGGTACGTGCTACCGGGTTAAAGGAATCTGCGCCGGTAATAGTAGTCAGATTCGACCCCGCCAGATCCGCCGACCCGCCCCACAGCTCGGGGAAGGTTCCTGCAATGGCGTTAATGACTTTGCCGGATGCGGCACGGGTCGCGAGCGATGATCCTGCCTCAAAAACGGGGAAAGCTTCCCGGTAGTCTGCAGGAAGCTGGCCAGCGATCAGACGGTCGTACAGTTTCGCGGCTTCGGGGTTAGCCGCACGCCACGCGGTCATCTTCTGATCCCACGCCTCGTGCGCTTTAGCGCCACGCTCACGCAGGGTGCGGGTGTGATCCAGCACCTGCTGGTCAATGAAGAAGCTCTTGGCGGGGTCGAACCCTAAAAGCTCCTTCGTGGCGGCGACCTCTTCAGCCCCCAGCTTGGCGCCGTGAACCGCGCCGGTGTTCTGCTTATTCGGGGCCGGGTAACCAATAATAGTGCGCAGCTCAATGAACGAGGGCTTATCGGTTACGGCTTTTGCGCGCTCAATAGCGGCGTACAGTTCTGCGACGTCTTCAACATAGTTGCCGGTGCGCGTCCAATCTACGCTCTGAACATCCCAGCCGTATGACGCGAACCGGGCGGGAACATCTTCGGTGAAGGCGACATCAGTGTCTTCTTCGATGGAGATGTGGTTGCGATCCCACACCACAATCAGGCTGCCCAACTGCTGATGCCCGGCGAGCGCACACGCTTCGGCGGTGACGCCTTCCTGCACATCCCCTTCGGAGGCAATGCAGAACACGTGATGGTCAAAGGGAGACTGCCCGGCTGGGGCCTTGGGGTCAAAAAGCCCACGCATGTAACGCTGAGCGTAGGCGAAACCAACGGCGGATGCCAGCCCCTGGCCGAGCGGGCCGGTGGTGATCTCCACGCCCTTAGTGTGCTTGTATTCGGGGTGCCCGGGGGTTAGCGCACCCCAGGTGCGCAGTGATTCGAGGTCGCCCATCTCAAGGCCGTACCCGCCGAGGAAGAGCTGGGTATAGAGGGTGAGGGAGGTGTGCCCGGGGGAGAGGATGAAACGGTCACGTCCCTGCCAGCGGTCGTCGCCTGGGTCTTGGTTCATAACTTTCTGGAAGAGTAGGTAGGCGACCGGTGCTAGGCTCATGGCGGTACCGGGATGCCCTGAGCCTACCTTTTCAACAGCGTCGGCGGCGAGTATGCGGGCGGTATCGACCGCACGCTGATCAACGTCGGTCCACTCCAGCTTCTCGTTTAGGTTTGGCACGTGATTTTCCCTTCATGATCTGTACGATGCGCGCCCGCGCAGTGTGCCGTGCGCGCCTCTGAACGGTATAACCCAATGACGCATGCGTTATTCCCGACCCCCATTGGTTGGGCTGCTACCTGTGGTGGGCGGGCCGGGAACGGTTGATGACGCGAGGCTACCAGCTTCATCTATAAGGATAGTCCACGATGAAGTCTCTCCAAGGTTATTGAAGCGGTGAATGGGAGAGAAACTGGGGCTGGAACGCTATCCGCTTAAAGTCATCCACGTTGTAAGCGGCTGCACACGGGCCTACAATATAGGTAGCCATGCCTGTAACTCCACCGTGTATGGGCGCCTCGGTTGGCGGTTTGTCCGCTGCTGGTTGCGCCTTGGGAAAGTCCCTAGCCACGCGGAATACGGGTGCACACACGCACACACCAAGGAGCCCACAGTGAAGGGTCATACTATTCAACAGGCGCGCGCCTGCGCGTCTGCTGCCCCTGCCGGGGATACAGTTGAGGGGCCCGTTGGCCTCAGGCGCAAAATAAAGGCGTATATTCACCTGACGAAACCTCAGGTGATTGAGCTGCTATTGGTCACCACGGCGCCAACAATGATGTTTGCTGCACACGGTATGCCCAGTTTCTGGCTCATGATGAACACCCTTATTGGTGGTGCTATGGCGGCAGGGGCGTCGGGGGCGTTTAACTGTTATATTGACCGCGATATTGACCGTAAGATGAAGCGCACCGAGAAGCGGCCTCTGGTGACTGGGGAGCTGAGCGACCGGGAAGCTATCGTGTTTGCCTGGGTGTTAGCAGTGGTTTCGGTGGCATACCTGTGGTTTATGGTGAACCCGCTCTCGGGCGTGCTGGGTGTGGTCGCTATCCTGCTGTACGTGGTTTTCTACTCACTGTATTTGAAGAAGCGCACTACCCAGAATATTGTGTGGGGCGGTATCGCCGGGTGCATGCCGGTGTTTATTGCGTGGGCGGCCGTGCGGGAAACCATTGAGTGGCCAGCCCTGGTGTTGTTCACGGTGATTTTCTTGTGGACGCCGCCGCACTATTGGCCGTTATCCATGAAATATGCCGAGGACTATAAGGCGGCAGGGGTGCCGATGCTTGGGGCGATTGCCCCAGCGCATTCGGTCTCAGTCCAGGTGGTGCTGTACGGGTGGGCTATGGTGATCTGCTCGCTGTTGTTGGTCCCTGTAGGAGGCGCGGGCTGGGTATATGGTCTTAGCGCCGCGGCGGTGGGTGCCTGGTTCCTGTACCAGTGCCATAAACTGCACCTGCTGGCTTTGGCCCAGAAGGCTACGAGCCGAACCGCGATGGTGGTGTTTCACGGCTCAATCACATATCTGACAATCCTGTTTATTGCGTTGGCGATCGACCCATTTGTGGGCGGCCCTATTATGGAGTCATTTATTTTCTAGGTGCCCACATGCGCGTCTTATAGAGTTCAGGGGCGTCCCTCACCGGGGTAATAGGTGAGGGACGCCCCTTACGTTTTACTGTGGTGAGGTGCGCTGCACCCTGCGGCTTAGCGCCAGTTCACGCGCTGTGCGTGAGGTGAGCGTCAGCTGCCGTTCAATGAGGGATATGGAGGCCCACGTAAACAGTCCGGAGCCGAGCATGTGGGCTTCCACTAAGAGGGCAGGCAGGCCGGTGTTGTACTGGATGTACCCGATGGTTCCCTGGCAGGCAATAACCCCTGTCAGCACCGCAAGGGAGAACTTATACGCCTTAGGCAGAGCATATGCGCGTACTATCAGGTACAGGGTGATGAGGGATACCAGGTATACCCACACCGCCCAGGCGTGCAAACGGGCTATAACTATTGGATTGAAATCGTGGCGGTGGGTGCGCGGGTCTCCCGCATGCGGCCCTGTCCCGGTTACTACCGTACCCATAAACACAAGAAACACGACCAGCACCAAGCCGAACCACCCGAGCACCTGGACGGAAACACGGCCTTTTTTACTGAATGCGCTGTCAAGGTTTTCGGCTGCAGCCGTGGCGGGCTTAAAGTAGCGGCGCACCCTATTAATCAGCACGGCGGCCAGACCAATCATGACGGCGGAGGCCATGTAGTGGGCGGTCACCATCCACGGGTTTAGCCGCTGCCACACGGTAATACCGCCGATAACCGCCTGCAGGGGGATGCCCCAGAGCAGCAATAGCGTCAGGTTAAACAGGTCACTGTACCGCGAATTCTGGGCGCGCAGACCGGTAAAAAGCTTGGGAAGTACGGAACGTACTGTAGCCTGCGGCAGGGCTAACCGTAGTACCGCAAAGAACGCGAGCACCGTAATGACCATGAGCACAAATGTGAGCATCCGGTTACCAAATTCGACGAAGCCGTGGATCCCCTGAGCTGGGGTGGTGGTCCATTGTTCATCGGTACAGCGCGGCCACGTGTCGCACCCCAACCCCGAACCAGTAAGGCGTACCACGGCACCGGTGACGATCAGCAACAGGTTAGCCAGTGCGGTGCCCACCGCCGTGTACAGCACCCAGGGGGTGTATTCGGTGGGGGAGAGCTTATCTTTAAGCGTGGTAATCATGATGACCTTTTCCGACGGTGTGTGAGCGTCTCATGCTGCAAGGGCACGGCTTGCTGAGAGCGGTGGGATACCTGCGGCGGGGTTGCGTAGTCCAGAATATCAGTGGCTAATCGGACCACTTAAATTTGCGGGAGGCAATGAACCCCACAATGAGTGCCCACCCCAGCAGCACTAGATGCGGCAGCGGCAGGAACACATCTTTCAGGTAGTCGCCACGCATGGCTTCACCAAGCGCCCCCGAAGGCAGCAGTGAAACAATAACGCGGTACACTTCAGGGAAACTATCAATGGGGATCAGTACACCTCCGGCACCGGCAAGGATAACCCACGCAATGTTAACAATGGCGAGGGTCGCCTCCGCCCGCACGGTGCCAGCAATAAACAGACCCAGGGCGGTAAACGCCGCAGCACCAAGCAGCAGCGTGCTCAACGAGCGGTACATCTGAAAAATATCGGGCCTCCAGCCGAGCCCAAAACCCACGATGCTCACAAGCACAAACTGGACGGCAAGCACCGTCAGAACCGCAATCACTTTGCCAATAATCAGGCCGTTGCGCCCCAGAGGGGTGGTGGAAAGAAACCTCAGCACACCGTACCGCCGGTCGAAACCGGTGGCGATACCCTGCCCCGAGAGCGCAGTCGAAATCACGCACAGCGCGAGCACCCCGGGAACAGCCACGTTCATGCGGGTCGTGCCCATACCCTCGGCGTAAGAATCAAGGAAGCTCGTGTAACGCAACGCAAAGAGCGCCATGACGGGGAAGGCAATATTAAGCATGAGCTGCTCGCCGTTTTTAAGCATGGCCAGCGTCTCATAACCGCCCTGAGCAAGCACGCGCTGCACTCCGGATGACGCGCGCGGTTCGGTGAACGTATCAGCCTCGGCGGGCGACTCGGAGGCGGGGCCGGTTGGTGCGGTCTGAGTCATCGAATATCACGTCCCGAAATGTCGAGGAATACGTCTTCTAGGGTTTTAGGTTCCATCTTCAAACTGATGGGCATTATATAGTGCGCAGTGAGCGCAGCTGTGAACGCCGAAAGGTGCTCCGGGGTGAGCGGCCCGCGTAACTCATACTCACCCGGTGTCCCCGGCGTGTAGGGGGTGTGCTCAATAAGTTCCACGCCGCCGCGCAAACCTACCGGCAGCAGCTCTTCCCGGGCAGGAGTGTGCGCGTTGAGGGTGTAATGTAACCGTGCGGTGCCGTCCCCGGCGACCAGTTCGGGGACGGTACCCTCAAGAACGGTTTTACCTTTTTCAATAATGTACACATAATCGGCAAGTTTCTGCGCGTCATCAATCAGGTGGGTGGTGAGAATAATTGCCACTCCGGCCTTTCGCTGCTCCCGGATAATATCAAACACTACGTTGCGGGACTGCGGGTCAAGCCCGGCCGAGGGCTCGTCCAGGAACAGTACGCTGGGACGCCCAATAAGTGCGGCAGCTAATGAGACCCGCTGCTTCTGCCCGCCGGAGAGACGGCGAATAGTGGTGCCGTTAAAAGATGCAATGCCGAGCCTTTCTACCAGCTCATCAACGGAGGCAGGATGAGTGTACATTTTCGCCACATGGTGCAGCAGCGGGATGGGCCGCATAGCGTTGGGAAGCCCACCATCTTGCAGCATAATACCAACGGCGGCACGTAACTCCGGTGAGGCGTGAAGAGGGTTCTCGCCAAGAAGTTTCACAGTTCCGCAGTCGGGGGCCAGAAGCCCTTGGGCACAGGCTAGGGTGGTGGTTTTCCCTGCCCCATTTGCCCCTAAGAGCACCGTCACCTCTTCGGGGTACACCTGCAGGCTCACCCCGTCTACGGCGCGGTGCATGCCACGCTCAGTGAGACGCTCGGGGTTTTTCTCACGGAAAGAACGCGAAGGTTTGAACTCTTTAACGAGGTCGGCGATTTCCAGCGCTGCCCCATCGCCATTACCGCGTGCAGTCTTGCCGGATACATCTTCTTTAGCCACCCCTCTATCTTAAGCCCTGAGAGAGACTATCTTAAGTCGAGCGCGTGCGTGTCGGTTCTGCGGCGAGGGCACTCCGTCTCAGCGGCGTGCGAATCCCTGACGCGGGCGCATTCTGGGGGTATATGAGCGTTGTCCAAGGCTGCATAGCGGTGGGCTAAGGGTGCAGCTGGGTGGGCGGGATTCTTGCCCCAAAAACACTGGTGTGTGTCATATATGCTTACCTTTCTACCCATTTAATGCACTAATTTATGCGAGAAGGAGCACCTTACTAGCCAGCCGGGAAGTAATTAGGACATACTTTAGTTGTGTATTCCGTGAACAAGACATCTGCGAAGGGGACAAGCTCCCCACATTCGAAGAAGTCGAGCTCCGGCGCACGCAAGGCAGAGGCTGAAGAACGTACCCGCGACCGAGTCCTCCGCGGGGTTCTCAACCACGGTCCCGTTTCTGCGGCTAATCTGGGTGAGCTTCTGAGTCTCACCCCAGCCGCTGTGCGTCGCCATCTCGACGCACTTGAGCAGGCCAACATGATCGAAGTTGCCCCGCTCAAACAGTATGGTGCGGGCGCAGGGCGCCCCGCCCGGCGCTACGTCATCGCCCCTCAAGGGCACGAGCGCCTAGGAAACGACTATCTACTCATTGCGCGAAACGCCCTCGAAATGCTGCGCGACACCGTCGGTGAAAGCGCACTTGAAGCATTCGCATCCGCCCGAGCCGCCGAAATGGAAGCCCGCTACCGCCCCGTGGTGGAAGCAGCTGGTGATGATGTTGCCGCCCGGGCTAAAGCGCTCGCCGAGGCTATGAGCCGTGACGGTTTCGTGGCGACCGCGCAGTTCACCGACCCGCCCGCCGGGCGGAAGGTGCCAGAACACTTCCTCGCCAGCATACAGCTGTGCCAGGGGCACTGCCCCGTACGTGATCTCGCCGAAGACTTTCAGGTCTTTTGCGAGCAAGAGACCTGGATTATTTCCGATCTTTTGGGCGTTGACGTACGGAGGCTTTCGACCATGGCAGGGGGAGCACACGTGTGCACCACACACGTTCCGCTTAACCGGGTTCCCGAGACGGCTGAGCCGGAGACATCCGCCGCACCGCATCCCGAGGCCACGGA
>ERZ772932.1639-NODE-1639-length-10459-cov-7.717320_pt1 | contig 10459 bp, 10 predicted proteins | sample MGYA00511684_ERZ772932 | MGnify/ENA primary metagenome ERZ772932 (study PRJEB29015, sample SAMEA2738078) | human oral metagenome | biome: human oral; feature: human-associated habitat; material: saliva | place: China | collected 2210 ...
TCTTTCCTTTTACCATAATCCTTATCCTTACTTACACTTCTTTTTATTCTTCTCCATGTGTGACTTTGGTTTATAAGTCCTATGACCATACACATCATCAATATTACTTGCGCTCCCATCTCTGCCAGTATCACTTGCTGCATTTACTGTTACTACTGCAAAAAAACCTTTCAACACCAGCTTTTCAAGCATAATAACATTATTGTCAGGACGTAAAAGAGAACTTACACGAACCTTCTTATTATTGTATCCTATAGATGATATAACCAACGACGTGTCTGACGGTACTTTCAAAGCAAACTGTCCATCTTCATTTGTGACCGTCTCCTTGGTTGTTCCGTCTATTAAGATCGAAGCTCCAACCAAGGGTTTATTATCTTCACTATCTATGACCATTCCACGTACAACCACAGGTGATGCACATCCATCAGAAAGGTCTACTACCTTTACATCGCCTTTCTTGGTTGTTTGCACAGGACAATTAGCCGTACTATCAGACTTAATAACTTGCGCAGCAGCAGTCATCGGCATTACCGTAGCACAGATACCTGCAGCTATACCAGCTACCTTCATACCGAAGCCATTACCTTTACGTGCTTTCAGCTCCCATTCAAGGTAACGTATCTCCGCTTCACAAGCAGGGCAAGTACCCGCACAATCCCCCTTGTGCTGACACTCTTTGGGTCGATAGCTGATACCATTGGCATCAGCTATCTGCTGTCGAATATCCTTTAATAGCTTACAAGTACTTTTTCCTTTTGCCATAATGCTAATCCTTACTTACACTTCTTTTTATTCTTCTCTTTATGCGACTTCGGTTTATAAGTCCTATGACCATACACATCATCGTAGTTTGGCAAAACAGTCACGACTCCTCCTGCTATTCCCGAAAAATCAATAGCTTCATCCTCTTCAAGCATAATAACATTATTGTCAGAACTTAAAAGAGAACTTACACGAACCTTCTTATCCTTACAACCTATATATGAAATAACCAACGAAGTGTCTGGTGGTAACTTCAAAGCAAACTGTCCATCTACATTTGTTGCAACGCCCTTGTTTGTTCCGTCTATAACAACAGAAGCACCTATCACAGGTTCTTTATCTTCTGCGTCTATGACCATTCCACGTACAACCACAGGTGATGCACATCCATCAGAAAGGTCTACTACCTTTACATCGCCTTTCTTGGTTGTTTGCACAGGACAATTAGCCGTACTATCAGACTTAACAGCTTGCGCAGCAGCAGTCATCGGCATTACCGTAGCGCAGATACCTGCAGCAATACCTGCCACCTTCATACTTAAGCCATTACCCTTACGTGCCTTTAACTCACGTTCAAGGTAGCGTATCTCCGCTTCACAAGCAGGACAAGTACCTGCACAATCCCCCTCGTGCTGACACTCTTTGGGTTGATAGCTGATACCATTGTCATCTGCTATCTTTTGCCGGATACCTTTTAGAATTAAACATACCTCTTTTCCTGTTCCCATCGTTACTACCGCAATATTAGGTTTAACTTATGCCACTTTTACAAAAGTATAAAAAAAATATTTAAATGATAGCTTTAAGGTGATTTTTTATCCCTATATGACTTTAAATTTATCTTTAATATAAAGATCTATCAGCCCAATTGCTTTAAATCTAACAAAAGGATTACAGCCTCACTACATCATAGACATTATACTTACTGCAAAAAACAATCCATTAAAAGGACTTTACAAAAGTACACATTAATCCTTCTCTCACCTTAGTGGAATACTCGAAAAAGAAAGTTTATAACAGACTGAAAACCAATAAATTAAAAAGAGGATTCTAAAAGACGCCCTTTTACAATGCAAAGGATGCCCTTTTGAGGTATAAAAGAGCACCTTTTAAAGTATAAAACATGCCCTTTTACAACACAAAAGACCATGTATAGAAACCCACCGGATGAAAAAACAGAACAAAAAAAGCTGAACTCCTTATTTGGAATTCAGCCTTTCTCTTGATAGACGAGTAGAATATCAAAAATACAACGACCCACTATGATTATAGTTATGTTCCATGAGAATTGAGAGAAGTTTATAAAATATCAGCAACTCTCATACATTCAAGTCTGAAACCGTCCCCCCTTTTTAAACATAAAATAAAAATAAAGAATTTCTCAAGTACGAACCTAAACATACGTACTTTTCCCATAAGATTATATCTTTACGTTAATTTTCTACTACCTTAAACGCAGCAAAATCCGTCATTCTTAATAAAGTCTCATAACTAATATTAGGGTTTCGCTTCATATAAACATCTACGGCATCCTCGTATCTATTGCGGTAAATACGCTTTGAAATCACTTGATTTACTATCCACTGAATCTTTCCTATTTGCAAATCACGTTCCAGTTGAGGTCTGGAATCAAAGTGATCCAATGGATATATGCTCATGAGATAAAACGTAAGACAATCTGGAAGTATATACTCTCTTGTCATCTGTTTACGCTGAGATGGCGAATAATATTTTATATACAATGGATAATTCGCGCCTAAATATTTATCAAGTGAAACACCTATCGCACCATTACCAACAATAATACTCTGATCCAAAGCCGAAATTTGAGCATATACTTTAGGCACCTCAATCCTTGGTAGCGCTTGCTTTAATCGACTAAAAGCAGTACTTAACTGTTGATCTATATCTTCTGTATTTGCATACTCAGATTCAACAGCTGCTATCAACGTCTGTAAAGTCGTATCTTGATAAAACTTCAAGAACTTACTATTGATATCAGGATCTGTCGTATCACCGATTTTTACGACATCTTCTATCAATGTTCGAGTCTCTATTGGATACTCCGTATTCATTTGTTGGAGTGCAGAAAAGTCGCCCGTCGTAAGATAACGATACTCTAATCGGTCATAACGTTCAAGCTCTAACAGCAGAGAATTATCATTCTCACTATCAGAGGATAACCTGAACTGACACCCAACACAGGTAAACAGAACCAGTAACAATATATAATACGAATACTTCACTAACCCTTTTTACAATATTTGGATATTGTTTGCAAAATTAATAAAAAACATTTCTGTGCGCAAGTGTTTTGCTAAAAAAGTTAAAATATCAACCTTTATTTAACATCACGCTCTGGTAAAGACGAGAATAGTTTACGTCCCTGCACATAATACTCCCACAAAACGGAATAGCGTTTGCGCCCATCTACCGTGCAATTAGCTAACATTGTTGGGGTATCATACACTTTTTTATTCACGTTAATATCACGTGGAAAGTCTTTCTTCCATTGTTTAAACGCTCGTCTTGCAGAAACTATTGCCTTAAAATCACCCCAATTTCGATTAAGGACAAGAGTCTGAAAGGCTGCAAGGTAGTCCAAGAACCAACGAATACGCATAACACGGTGTAAGTCATCCTCTGGAAGATTCTTCCAAAGCATCGTCAAATTATTGCGGAAATTAAGGAATGTTTTCCGAGGATTTGACTTCGGCAGTGTGCCACCTCCCAAATGATACACAACACTTTCGGGGAAACAGAAGATTCTTTTACCCATTCTGTGCAGGCGCCAGCATAGATCTATCTCTTCATTATGTGCAAAAAAACGTCCATCAAGCCCTCCTGCAGCCCAGTAATCACACGAACGTATCATCAGACAAGCACCTGTTGCCCAAAGAATCTCCTGTGTATTGTCATATTGCCCATTGTCTTCTTCTACTGTATCAAAGATTCGTCCACGGCAAAAAGGATAACCATAACGATCAATAAATCCGCCAGAGGCACCCGCATATTCAAAAGAATCACGGTTAACAACTGAAAGAATCTTAGGCTGACAAGCTGCTACGTCATCATGCGCATCCATCTCCTCAATCAGAGTGGTAAGCCAATGATGGGTAACCTCAACGTCACTGTTTAGCAAAAGATAATACTTGCTGTCAATTTGTCTAAGAGCTTGGTTATAACCTTCTGCAAAACCATAGTTCTGATCTAATTGAATTACACGCACATGTGGGTAGGACTCTCTAAGCCAAGACACAGAATCGTCTGTTGAGGCATTATCTGCTACGATTACCTCTGCTTCACGACAGGAATAGTTCAATACTGACGGGAGATACTTCTCCATCATTTTCCGGCCATTCCAGTTCAAGATAACAATAGCTACATTCATAGGATTTCAGCTTTTAAAGAACTCTGGTCGAAGTTAAAACCTCCTAAACGAACACGTAGTATCTGATTATCATATTCCTCTTTTGCCTGAGTTGGTGATAACTCAACACGAATGTAATTATCTGTAAAACCATGCATTGCCTTTCCACGTGCGGCTTTCTCAAAGAGAACATCTGCTTCCTGACCGATATGGGCAGCATAAAATGCACGTGTCTTCTCATCAGATAGCTTCAGAAGTCGGTGTGCCCGATGTTTTTTCTCACGGTCTTCGACAACGTAAGGGATAGACAAGGCCGATGTGCCGGGACGTTCAGAATAAGGAAAGACGTGAAGTTGAGTAACAGGAAGAGCATCTAAGAAGTTATAACATTCCTCAAAATATTCAGGCTTTTCACCACGTGATCCTACCATGACATCCACTCCGATGAAGGCATCGGGCATCTTTTCTTTGATAAGATTTATCTTATGTGTGAAAAGCGAAGTATCATAACGACGATGCATAAGCTTCAAGACTTCATCTGAACCACTCTGTAATGGGATATGAAAATGAGGCATAAAAGCACGTGAATGTGCACAGTACTCTATAAGCTCATCGTCTATCAAATCTGGTTCTAATGAACTAATACGGTAACGTTGGATACCCTCTACTTTGTCAAGAGCCTTTACCAAATCTAGGAAACTCTCCCCTGTTGTTTCTCCAAAATCACCAATATTCACACCAGTTAGCACAATTTCCTTGCCGCCTTCCTGTGCTGCATCCTTCGCTTGCTGGACAAGTGATGCTATAGAAGGGTTACGTGAAAAGCCACGAGCATAAGGTATCGTACAATAGGTACAGAAATAATTACATCCATCCTGTACCTTCAGGAAATAACGTGTACGATTACCACGTGAGCAACTTGCCTGGAAACTTTTGATATCTTTAGTCTTAACAGAATGGTACTCACCCTGAGGTTCTGTACCATGAGGATCAGTTCCTACTTTATTCCACGCATCACTCAAATACTGGACTAGGTCAGCTTTTTCATTACTACCCAATACTAAGTCCACACCTTCAATCTTTGCAACTGTCGCACTCTCTAACTGAGCATAGCAACCTGTAACGATAACAAAAGCACCAGGATTTTGACGAACCATACGATGGATAATCTGCCGGCATTTATGATCAGCCACTTCAGTAACTGAACAAGTATTGATCAGACAAATATCTGCCTGCTCATTCTTCTTCGCTTCACGAACTCCCATATTATATAAGGTACGCGCGAAAGTACTCGTCTCCGAAAAGTTGAGCTTACAACCTAACGTATAGAATCTGGCCTTTTTGCCTTGAAAAGCTGCTGTATCTATCATATGGCTTGCAAAGTTACTGTAAAATGAAGATAAAACCAAAAAAACGCATCTTTTACTTCTTTACTTACTACAACATACAACAAAATGAAAAGAAAACTTTACCACCATTTATCATAAGAAAGAAAAGAATATGAAGCTCAAAAGAAGACTGTGTAGGGACACATTAAATAATTAACATTTATTTAGTATTTATATCTAATTGATAATCAATACATTACGAATTAGTTACAAAATGAGTTCAAAAAAGTACTTAAAAAATGATTGCCAAATGAAAAAAGTTACTTACCTTTGCATCGTTTTAACAAACAAATGATTGTTTTACAGATTTAAAAAGCAAAAGAAAATGAAGAAATTAGTTTTAATGTTCGTAGCTATTGCAGCTATCTCTTTAGCATCTTGTCACAACAACTCTAAGCCAGCTGCTAACGCTGACTCTACATCTGCTGACTCAGTTCAGAACGATAGCGCTAACGCTGATTCTGCTGCTACAGATTCAGTTGCTGCTGACTCAGTTGCTAAGTAAGCAAACGAACAGAAAAAAGAGAGAAAATGACCATAGGACTCAGTCCTATGGTTTTTTTGTTTTTATACGTTACTCAAGTCAAATATACCATTATTGAGCTATGAAATGAAAAGATAACAACGTACAAGAACAATAGTTTTAGAACTGTGTTGTAAGTAGGCACCAATGGTGTTAATAACAAACATGAGTAGAGTATTGGTAAACACAAATGGAGTTGTTGGTAAGCACGAATGAAATTCTACTACCCAGAAAATAGAAAAGCTATACTATATAACTATTTTTAGACCATCACAGGCAAGAAAAACACCTTCAGGTAATCTCCGTTGTGCTTCTTTATGCAAACCAACTTGATGTGTAAGGTGTATTAAATAGGTTCTTTGTGCACCTATACGTTTACTAAATTTTATAGCTTCAGGTATTAATTGATGTGAATGATGTGACCGTTCCCAACGCAATCCATTTACCACTAATGTTTCAACACCTTTTAAATAAGTTAACTCTGCATCACCTATAGTCTTCATATCTGTGATATAAGCCAACTTCCCTATACGAAAACCAAGTATTGGTAACTTATCATGCACAACAACAATGGGAACAACATCCAGTTCTCCTATCTGGAGATGCGAATGTGGAAGAACCGCATGGAGGTTCAACTTAGGAACACCTGGGTAAAGTTTCTCAGTAAAACAATAAGGGAAATTATGCCGCAGGCCAGCACAAGTATCCTCATTTGCATAAATATCTATATCACCCAACGCACAATAAGGCCGTAGATCATCAATCCCCCCAACATGATCATAGTGTATGTGTGTCACCAATAGAGCATCTATCTTACGGAATGGTAGAGGGAGTATCTGCTGCCGGAAATCAGGTCCACAGTCAATTAAAACACGCGTATGCTCTGTTTCTAACAAGGCAGAAGTACGTAAACGATTATCTCTAGGGTCTTTACTTTTACATACCTTACAATTACAACCAATGACAGGTACACCATTAGATGTACCTGTACCAAGAAAAGTTAAGGTCATCTTTGGCACTAATGATTCTTTTACCTTAGTTGTCAGAGAATCAGACCTCACTGATTCTTTGCCACTTATATATTCTCCCTGTTTCAAGAATACGATACTATTTATAAAAAAGATTCATTTCCAGACCTTTCCAACTACCCCTTCTAGAAGTCTAGCAAAACCGAGAAAGACTATATAACGTTCACTTCTGGATGAATCTCTACGCCAAACTTCTCTTTTACATCATGTTGAATAGCCTCAACCAGATGGACGACGTCGGCACCTGTAGCTCCGCCATGATTTACTAATACTAAAGCTTGTTTATCATAGACACCAACGTTACCGAGTGATTTCCCCTTCCAGCCACATTGCTCTATCATCCATCCGGCAGGAACTTTCTCATGGTTTTCATCGATAGTATAGTGTGGCATACCTCCATAAAGCGAGGCTAAGGACTCGTACTTTTCCTTAGGCAAGATAGGATTCATAAAGAAACTCCCTGCATTACCAATCTTCTTTGGGTCTGGAAGCTTTGCATTACGAATATCAATAATCGTCTGACGAAGTTCTGCTGCGGTAGGATCCTTTATACCACGCTCTGCTAATGCAAATCGTATATTCCCATAATCAAGTTTAGGACGATACTGTTTTGAGAGACGATAAGTAACCGACGTGATGAGATACTTGTTATGCCAATCATGCTTGAACCTACTTTGCCGGTAACTATACTGGCATTCTTCATTATTAAAATGGCAAACAGCTCCCGTTGCAATTTCAACAACTTCAACCTCTTCTATCAAGTCTTTTGCTTCAGCACCATAAGCACCGATATTCTGAACAGCGCTTGCACCACATTCACCAGGGATAATAGAAAGATTCTCTGCCCCATAAAGTTCATGCTTAACACAGTAATCTACAAAATCATCCCATACATATCCAGAACCACAACGCACATGTACATCATCAAGTTGTTCTATGAAAGAGATACCAGAATGAAGTACAGTCCCATTGTAATCACCTGTTAGTAAGAGATTACTTCCACTTCCAAGTATCAACAATGGATAATCATCAGCTGTCAAAGACCGCACTACAGCCTGCGCTTCTTCAAGCGTTTCATATTCAACAAAACGATGACACTGCACGTCAATACCAAAGGTATTATGAGAAAGTAAGCTATATGACCTAAATTGATTCATAAATTCCTATTAATATGCAACTATCTTTTCTAAGCGCCAATCTTTCCCATGACGTTTAAAGATAAGCTGTGTTTCTGCTCCATTTGCCAGCCCTCGGAAAGTCAGTATCTTACGATCAGTCTCCGTATATTTCTGTCCATAGAGGATATTATAAATCATTTCACCAGGAATCTCTGGTAAGAACGAGGGCCATTCATCAGCTGGGATTGCCGTATTTATAGTGGCAACTTCTTCACCATTGGGGTCTGGACCCGTGTACGCCAAAGGATTTTTCACGAAACCTTTACCTCTATTAGCAAAGAAACGAGAAAGGAAAGAGAAGAAAGATGCATTATAACTTTCCTTAAATGATATATCACGTATCTTATTCAACTCCCAAATCCCGTCTTGGTGATCAAACCAATATTGTTCAACGGTACCTTTTCTCAAATAGATTTTCTCCACGATAACACTGTCTAAGTCTGTTGACTTAGAATATTTCATCTGTGCTTCCTTATCAAATATCAGTGTATAATAACCTTGTAGACGGAAGAAAGGATCCATCTTCCATTGACTCTTCTGCAACTTCTGAGTCCCATTGCTTCTCACTACAGGTAAAGGGAACTTTATACGGTTCCTTTGTAGCTTTTTATTTGCAATAAAATTAAAGAAGAAATCATCAAACAACTGATCGGCAGCCTTAGGCATTGGTGTTGATGCGATGACCTCTGCAGCAGAATCTACGGAATCTATTGCTGCATCGCCAACCTCTGAAGAATCAGCCGTTGTGCTATCAGCTCCTTCTACTTTTTTGTTAGTGCAACCAGTGGTTATAGCTATCATCGCCGTACAGGCGCATACAACAAGTAAAAAAACTTTTCTCATACTCACTCTTATTCGTCTCAAATTTCTTGCAAAAGTACGATATTTATTTTTAATAAGGTAGCAAAAGTATAAAATTATATTATGGTAATTTCTCCGTTCCGATTATAAATCGTACCTTTGCAGGAAAATAATCAAGCAGTATGTTATTAGACAAGATACAAGAACTTCTTAATGAAGTGAGCACACTCACGGCCAAAAGCGCAGATGATGTAGAGCAACTACGCTTGAAATATCTAAGTAAGAAAGGTGAAATCAATGCGTTGATGGGCGAGTTCCGCAATGTAGCAGCTGATCAAAAGAAGGCAGTTGGCATGAAAATCAACGAACTCAAACAGGTCACACAGAACAAGATTAATGACCTCAAAGAGCAACTTGAGACAAGTGAGGCACAGAGTGACGATATTGATTTGACACGTACCGCCTACCCTATCAGCCTTGGCACACGCCATCCACTGACGCTGGTAAAGAATGAAATCATTGACATCTTTGCTCGAATGGGCTTCACGCTCTATCAAGGACCAGAGATAGATGATGACCAGCACGTGTTTACTATGTTGAACTTTGCTGCTGATCATCCTGCACGTGATATGCAAGATACTTTCTTTATTGAGCGCAGCAACACCATGGATGTTACTAAGAACGTCCTTCTCCGTAGCCATACATCCAATGATGAGGCACATTATATGTCAACTCATGAGCCTCCAATTCGTGTGCTTTGCCCTGGTCGTGTATATCGTAATGAAGCCATATCAGCCCGTGCACACTGTTTCTTCCATCAGGTAGAGGGCTTATATGTTGATAAGAATGTCAGCTTCACCGACCTAAAGCAGGTTCTTCTCACCTTTGCACGTGAGATGTTTGGTGCAGATACGAAGATTCGTCTTCGCCCAAGCTACTTCCCATTCACTGAGCCAAGTGCAGAGATGGATATCAGCTGTAACATCTGTGGCGGTGAAGGTTGTGGTTTCTGTAAGCACACTGGATGGGTTGAAATCCTCGGTTGCGGTATGGTTGATCCACACGACCTTGAGGCTTGTGGTATTGATTCGAATGTTTATACAGGTTATGCCTTCGGTATGGGTGTTGAGCGTATAGCCAACTTGAAATATCGTGTCAGCGATCTCCGTCTCTTCTCTGAGAATGATACACGATTCCTAAGAGAGTTTGAGGGAGCGTAGTGTTGGGTGAAAGGTGTTAAGTGTTAGGTGTTGATGGGCACTTAGGTGTTTGATGTTGGGTGTTGATGATTTGCTCTTTCTATACTTGACATCTTTGAAATATACGCTGTAAAAGATAAAAAACTTTATAGATTTTGATAATAAGTAATGGGTGTTGATGATGTTTTACGCTATTCATCAACACCC
>ERZ772932.1642-NODE-1642-length-10429-cov-3.786871_pt1 | contig 10429 bp, 11 predicted proteins | sample MGYA00511684_ERZ772932 | MGnify/ENA primary metagenome ERZ772932 (study PRJEB29015, sample SAMEA2738078) | human oral metagenome | biome: human oral; feature: human-associated habitat; material: saliva | place: China | collected 2210 ...
GCGGCATATTGTATCTGCAAATATGAAGAGTGTAGAATTGGTTTTTTCTGGGATAAGAAGCTGTTTACACAACTATCTTCATTCATTGGATGGAACACCTTTGGTACGGCCGTATGGGCACTTAATGGTCAGGGGATGAGTATGCTTATGAATACATTCTTTGGAGTATCGGTAAACGCAGCTAGAGGCATATCCTCTCAGGTGGAACAGGCTATAAATAACTTCAATACAGGGTTTATAACGGCTACCAAACCCCAAGTCGTCAAAATGTTTGCTACAGGGCAATACAATCCCTTTGTCAAACTCACATTTGACAGCTCGCGATTTTCATTCTTTTTGATGTTAGCGTTAAGTCTTCCAGTCATATTTCAAAGAGAACTAATACTTACTATCTGGTTAGGAGAACCTCCTGCTTTAGCTTCGGCTTTCGTTTTCTGGGCTCTGATTTTCTCTCTAGTTAACTCTCTTACGAATCCTCTTTGGAATGCGATACAAGCAATTGGCAATCTTCGTAGCTATATCATCATAGGAGGAGTAGTTTACTCTCTTGCCTTTCCTCTTAGCTATGTCGGCCTTTTGTGGTTTCACAATCCTGTGTTACCTCTTGTAATCCTCACAATGGTCCGATTTATCTATGTTTTTGTGAGCCTTGGTATCCTCAAGAAATACATACGTCTTTCTATAACTAACTATATAGGACGAGTTGTCGGACCAATAGTGTATGTAGTACTTCCTGCAGGGCTTGGTCATTATTTATTGCAGACACTATACAGCCCTAAGGGAATTGTGTCTCTCATTTTTTGGGGTTGTATTAGTCTTGCTGTAACCCTTTCTTGTACTTATATTTTCGGAATAAAGAGTGATGAACGCTTGTGGGTTAAAACAAAAATAAAATCGATTATTCATCTATGAAAAAGAGGTTAGAGACTTTCAAACGCCTATACAGTTCTGGTAAACTTCGGGAAATAATGAGTATCCTTGATAGTCGCTATGGGCTTGGCCGATTAGAGCGTTTGCTTTTTACCAATTGGTTTAACCCCCTCGCAACATTGTGGCTAAACTTTCGTTCGTTGCCATTTCTTCAAGCTGTTAGATTCCCGATATTTGTTTACGGACGACCTCGATTCTACTCTTTGTCCGGTCGAATCAAAATAGAAGGAAAAGTTGTTCCAGGTATGATTAAGTTTAATATCGTTTTACCTGGTGCCCCTTCAAACATGTCTGTCCAATCAGAACTCTATAATGATGGTCTTATTATTTTTAGAGGCAAAGGAGAAGTAGGAACAGGAAACAAGATATTGGTTTCAATCTATGGAGTCCTTGATATAGGAGAGAAATTTCGTGTTTCTGATATGTGTAATATTACTTGCCTAACAAGTGTAACGCTAGGAAAACTATGTCGCATAGCGCATAGGGGGCAGATTTTGGATGGTAGCTTTCATTATGTTGCGAACTTTGATAAGAGATCAGTTCAAAATCATACACGTCCAATTAGGATAGGCGATCAGTGTTGGATTGGAAATTCATCGACTGTGTCGGCTGGAGCTGTACTTCCTAATTTTGTTATAGTTGCTTCTAATAGCTTGGTGGGGAAGGATTATGCTTACCTAAAGGAGGGTTCGCTAATTGGTGGAGCTCCAGCAAAACTGATTGCAGAGGGTATGTATAGGGTTGAAGCCTCTGAGGCTAATACCATAATTGGAGACTATTTTCGATTAACGGGGGAAGCCATCTATCATATTCCAGAGGGGATAGTCCCGAAAGATTACTATTCTTACGAATAACTATCAGGTTATGTTGTGTTTGTTTATTGCACAATTTTAGAGCAATATGAAGAAAATAGTTCATTGTATTTGTAGTTTCAATGTCGGTGGGGCGGAAACCATGCTTGTCGATATTATGAATGAGCAGGTATTGAAATATGAAGTGACCTTAGTCATTCTCAACGACTCTTATTCTCAATCACTGTTGGACAAACTGGTGCCTGCGGTGAAAATCGTGAAAATTAACAGACCGTCCGGAAGTAGAAACCCTTGGTATATTGCATTGCTTAATTATAGACTTCTTCTAGAGAATATGGATGTTTTGCATTTGCATTCATCCTCTCTCTCCGGCCTGATCTTCGGCTTTCGAAGTAGAGCTTTTTATACTTGCCACGATGTGGGAGTGAGATTTGCCCCGCATAAGGTGAGTCGAGTCTTTGCAATTTCTCACTCTGTTGCAGAGGATATAAGGATTCGTTATGGATATGATAATGTGTCGGTAGTCCCTAATGGAATTAATGTCGAAGCGATACTGCCCAGAGAGCCGAGACTTGGTGATGGTTTAATTCGGATAGTTAATGTTGCCAGACTGAATCATCAAAAAAAAGGTCAGGACATTCTTATAAAAGCCATTGCATTGCTTAGAGATAGAGGATTGGATAATTTGTCTGTAGCTTTTATCGGAGAAGGGGATTCTCGCACGTTTTTGGAGAAGATGTCAGCGGATTTGAATGTCGCAGATAGGGTCGATTTCCTCGGATTGAAGGATCGTGATTATATTTATCAGCATCTTTGTGATTATGATTTAATGTGTCACCCGTCTCGTTTTGAGGGGTTTGGTTTGACTGTTGCAGAAGGAATGGTAGCGAAACTCCCTGTCTTGGTGGCAACTGGAGATGGTCCGTATGAGATAATAGGTCAGGGCAAATATGGCTTTTCGTTTGAGAATGGTAGTGTAGAGTCTTGCGCAGATACCTTGGAGTACATGATTAAAAATTATCATCTGATAGTTGCTAATGTAGAAGTGGCGCGCAAACATATAGAGAAGAAATATTCAGTAGAGAGGATGGTTGCACAATATAATAAGGCTTATAGAAAGTAATTTCTAGTTTTTATGCATCGGCTAATTAATAGGATGTTGAGAGTAGCATCTTGTCTTTATGTGCTTTTCTCGATATGGGTTCTAGCTAACTTCATAAGGATTATAATCAAACGACCTCTGTAGTAGAGTAGGCACGGCGCCATGTCGAAAATTATTACTCGATTGTTTCCACGGTAGGTAGTTATATACGTACTTATAAGGATGTTTCTGAAAAAGGTATTAAAAGGTAGTGTTTAATTAGATTGAGATACTAAAGCTGTGGCTAACTATTCTATAATGGATCAGAGGAATAATATGACTCCTCAATTTCCTATAAGGCAATTTAATGGTCTGTTGCTAGGCTTTTTTTTGAGCCTAGTGTTCTGGGCCGGTTGGATTGGTTATCGAGAAGAAATACCATCAATGATGATCGTATTGCAGGTTATTATTGGGATATCTTATGTCTCATTCATGATGCTTGCACCGCGGCAAAGAATGTTAACCTTGCTTTTCTTTGCATTGGCTTATTTTGTATTATTTACTTACACTATCCAGCAATTCTCGATTAGTTATTGGGGGGGGATTTTCCCGCCGGGAGATGGGGATGGAGCCTTCTATGATCACATTGCTCAGAAATATATGTATAGTGATGTTCGTACTCTATTCTCTGAATATTTACAGCATAGAGAGATTGGAGACTGGGGATTTATTCTTACTGTTTACGGTATCTACCATTTCTTTTCCGATCCCTCTTTAGGGCGATTCTTTCTTGCTTACATGCTTAACCCCATTTGTGTCATTTTGGCTAGCTACTATCTCTATAGAACCCTTAGACTAATTGTGACAAATGCTCGTATAGTTAAGTGGGTTACATCTTCATTTGCCTTCTTTCCATACTTTTTTCTTGTCTCAGCAGTCGGGCGTAAGGAGAATGTATTTGTTTTTTTGATTTCCGCTTGCCTATTCTTTTGTATCAGATACATGCAACAGAGGAGAACCAAAGATTTATGTGTAGCTATAATCACAGCTACACTAATGCTTTTTTTTCGTCCCCCAGTAGCAGCTATATTTTTCATTACGATAATACTTAGCCTGTATATTACTCCGCAGAGAGTTCGTCTTGTCTTCTTTTGGGGAGGGGTAGGATTGGTTATTTCCCCATTTATTGCAGGCTACCTGATGGAGGGAGTATTTGGAATTTCGATAGATCACGTACTAGCCGTTACCGAAGCAAGAAATAGAGGGATTGGACAGAGTAATGAAACTATTTCTTGGTTTGTACAATTTTTATCTGGCCTATTAGGCCCATTTCCCAACTTTACGAGGAGTGTCATTTATGGGATTTTCAATAGCATAGGTCTTTTGTTTAAATGCTTTATCCCGTTTTATATTTATAGAGTAATACCTGTAATTATGAGGCAACAAGTATATTACATGATTCCTGTTCTTTTATGTTTATTCATGGGAATAGCCATGTTGGTTATCTCTGGAGTTGCATTAGATATTAGATATCATATCACTTTCTTTCCTCCTTTGTTACTTTTACTTGCCTATTCTTTAGCCCAAAATAATAGTATTCCTAAAACATTTGGACTATACCTATCGCTGATCATAGTTGTAATTGTGCAATATAATATTAGATAGAATTAATAGCCATGAGAATTTTAGTCAATCATCCGGATTTTGCATTACTGGGAGGAGTCTCAAATCATTATGATGGACTCAGGAAGTATTGGTCACAAGATGTCAGGTATAATACTACTGGTGGAAGGAAAAACTTTAATCAGTTAAAATACCTTTGGTTATTTTGGGACGTGATTAAGTTCGTATTCAAAATGATGGTACATAGACCTGATGTAGTCCTACTAAATCCCTCTCTAGGTTCAACTGCGTTGCGTCGAGATTTCTTATTTCTGACCATAGCTCGACTTTTTGGCGTTCCTGTCGCTGTTTTTATACATGGCTTCAGCTTAGAGTATTTAGAAAAAGTAGATCCTATTTGGCTTTCTAAGTGGCTCAATAAGGCTTCGCTTATATTCGTTTTGGCGAGTTTTTTTAAGCATAAATTAGAGAAAATAGGTATTCGGACCCCTATTGTTCTTGCGACAACTAAGGTAAATGACACCCTGCTGGAAGGCGTGGATATGGAGAAGCGTGAGATGTCTGCAGTTAATCATTTGTTGTTTGTCGCACGTATCCACAAGACTAAAGGGATCTATGAGACTGTCGATACTTTTGATTTACTTGCAGAGCGATATCCTTTTCTAGAGCTAACTATTGCAGGGAATGGTCCTGACTTCAGTGAACTTAAGACGCGTGTAAATCAAAGTGCTTTTTCTTCAAGGATCCATATCTTAGGGGACCTAAGAGGAGATGCTTTGCAGAAGGTCTACGCGAGGGCAGATTTGTATATTCTTCCGACAACACATGCAGAGGGTATGCCCACCAGTGTACTAGAGGCTATGGCATTTGGCCTCCCTGTATTTACACGTAAGGTGGGTGGATTGGTTGATTTCTTCAATGAAAAGATGGGGTATATAACAGATTCTGTAGATCCCAAAGATTTTGCTTTAGCTATAGAACCATACCTGAACGATATAGATCTATATCGGAGCGTTTCGGAGTATAATAGACAGTATGCTCAGGCTCATTTCATGGCTAGTCGAGTAGCTCTTGATATAGAGGGTAAGATAGAGAAGCATATTTTAACTAATAAAAGATAAAAAGATATGACTCTAAGAAGGATTAAAATGCTGATATTTCTCAATCTCCAGAAGATGAGTTTGTGGAGGTCTAGAGGCCATAGGCCTTCTCTTGCAAAGGCTGGGGGGGTGCATGTTCTAAATCCCTCTAAAACATTCATCGGAGAAGGAGTTATATTTGACACTAATTATCCAGATGATATAATTGTCGAAGGAGGGGTGCGTATTACAGCCAGATGTATCTTGCTGACACATTTCATGGAGCCAGCATCTGGAACGTATTCTCGAGGAAAGATCCATATTAAGAAGAGGGCATATATCGGGTGTAATACAGTTATATGCAAACCTGTTACTATCGGAGAAGATGCTATTGTCGGGGCTGGCTCTGTTGTTACTAAAGATATTCCTGCAGGAGAAGTTTGGGCCGGGAATCCTGCCAGATTTATTCGAAAGAGAGTCCTTGAATAGTCTTTGAGGAAAGGTTTTTTTTGCTAAGTTTGTTACAGAACTTTCGAACTATACTGTCTAAGGGCAGGGAAGGCAAGAAGGTTGATTTTTATCCTTACTTAATAACTGAAATTAAGCTCTCCAAGGAAGAGCTTGTCGGTGAGAATCCGACCATCTCAAGAGGTGTATATACTTGTTTGAAAAATAGTACGTACTATTTGCCTGAATAGTATATACTATCCCGTGAAATAGTATGTACTATTTTGCTCAATAGTATATACTATTCGAGAGGTGCGACAAAAAGACATGGCAGAGAAAGCATTGAATTACACGCTACATCAGCGAAAAGCTGTTGCCGGAAAACTCAAGGGGCAGATGGTGCAGGTTGCCTTGCCTTCGGGCAGAAATCGAGTTAACTTTCGTCATTTCTGCGAACGCGTAGCCAAGGCAACTACATTCACCCACCATGAAGTTGCTGCAGTACTTAACTATGCTACAGAAATCGCCAAGGATATTGTTTCGCAGGGCGATATGGTTGAGTTCGGAGATTTGGGCGTGCTTAAGCCCAGTTTTAAGAGTATACTTGTGCCGGTGGGGGAGAAATTCCTCGCCTCGAAGCATATTCTCAAGCCGGTTGTCAAGTTGCAGCCTTCCAAGGAGTATTTTACCCTGACGAATGTCGACTATGAGCGTATTGTGCCGAAGAAGAAGGAAGGTAATTCGGATGCGGGTGCTTCTTCGGGGGATTCGTCCGATACGGGCAATGGTGGACACGGAGGTTTGTAGGCCGATACATGGAGAGGACTCACTCCGGCGAAGGTGGAGTGCTTTTGCCGGAGTGGGTCTTCATGTCGGATGTAGCTGAATCCAATGGTTTCTTATATAGATGTCTTTAAGTTTTCTCGTCGGTTATGCTTAACGCAATTTATTTCTATCGCATGTCTCATTGGCTCTACTGTCATCATATTCCGGTATTGCCCAAGTTGATTACACTTCTTATTTTTTTGATTTATAACAGTAAAATTCCTCCACAGGCCAAGATCGGTAAGGGCTCGAAATTCGGTTACGGAGGTATAAGCGTTGTGATACATCAGGATTCGGTGATAGGGGAGAACTGTAGCATCGGCCAGCTGGTTACGATCGGAGGCGGAAACTCCAAATATCCGGGTGTGCCGACTATCGGGGACGATGTGAGAATCAGTTGTGGCAGCATCGTTTTTGGAGGATTTACTGTCGGGAACAATGTTGTCATCGGTGCTCACTCTGTCGTCAATTTTCCGGTTCCGGATAATGCTGTGGTAGTCGGAAATCCCGGTCGCATCGTTCGTATTGGAGGTGAAAAATGTTAGGATCGTTCTTGAAACTGAAGCAATACTGCGAGAGGGAGGGCTTCAAGGGTTGGGATCCGTATGATGGACTGAACTCGAAGGTCTTTCGGGCGTTGCCTCTTCTGAAGCGTTCGGCTCTGTGCAGACTGATCGTTATTCAGGGGTTCAAACGTTGCCCAATCAATCTGCGACGTCTCGCCTTAGTCCCCAAGGAGTATAATGCTAAGGGTATCGGACTGTTTTTGCAGGGGTATTGCAATCTTTATCGCCTTGTAATGCAGCGGCCGGAGCTGTCCGAACAGCTCGGTTCGGGCGAGAAGCTGCTTTGTCGGATCAAGGAGCTGGCCGATTTGCTTTTAGAGCTTCGTTCTCCTGGCGACTATAGTGGGGCTTGCTGGGGGTACAATTTCGATTGGCAAGCTCGTCGATTATTCCTTTTTCCCAAATATACGCCGACGGTTGTAGCCACCAATTTCTGTGCTACGGCTCTGATGGAGGCCTACGAAATTACGCATGAGCAGTGCTATCTCGATGTAGCTCTCTCGGCAGCTCAATTTGTGATCAAGGATCTGCATCGTACTGCTTATAGAGATGGTTTCCTGTTTTCATATAGTCCCCTTGACGGCAACGATACGGTTTTTAATGCTTCTCTACTGGGTGCAAGGCTTTTGAGCTGTTGCTATCATTATACCAAGGACGAAGAGTATCGTACACTGGCGCGTCAAACGATCTCTGCTTGTTGTGCAGCTCAAGCCGAAGATGGTTCGTGGGTCTATGGTATGCTACCCGTGCAGTCATGGATTGATAGCTTCCATACCGGCTACAATTTGGATGCACTGATCACCTATCAGGAGCAGACGGGGGACACTTCTTTTGCCGACCATATAGAGCGTGGGTTGGCGTATTACTTAGAACATTTCTTCGAGGCGGACGGTACGCCTAAGTATTATCACGATCGCACTTATCCGATCGACATTCATTGCCCCGGTCAGCTCTTCGTGTCGCTGGCCAGACTTCATCGCTATGACGAACATCGTGAATTGGTGGATCGGGTTATAGCTTGGACAATCGACAATATGCAGGATAAGAAGGGCTATTTTTACTATCAAATGAAACCCGGCCTAAGCTCCAAGATTCCTTACATGAGGTGGAGCAATGCCTTTATGTTTTGTGCAATGTCTTATTATTTATTAGACTAAAACTAATTATCATTATTACTATGGACAAGTCTTCCAATTTCATTCCCGAGTTATCGATCATTATTCCCGTTTATAATGTGGAGGATTATTTGCACCGATGTGTGGATAGTATTCTCTCTCAGGATTATGACGCTTACGAAATCATATTGGTCGATGATGGATCCACCGATAGCAGTGGAGCAATTTGTGATGAGTTTGCAAAACGCCATACTCACATAAGTGTTATTCATAAACCCAATGGAGGTCTCAGCAGTGCCAGAAATGCAGGGCTGAGAGCAGCTCAGGGTAAGTATATCTGGTTTATCGATTCTGATGATTATATTGCCGAGAAGTGTTTGGACAAGATTATGATCCAAATTAAATCGGATGGCTCTGAAATAATCTTTTTCTCTCATATCAGAAGTAATGGAGTATCGACTTTCGGCTCCCCTGTCGGCAAATACTATCCCGGCTTTTACATCGGTATGGAAGTGTTGCAAGGTCATTTGGCCTATTTGACGGCCTGGTCTTATGTATCCTCAAAGTCATTGTGGGATGAGAACGGTCTTTTATTCCTTGAGGGGATAAATTTCGAAGATTTTGAGATATGGCCCAGATTGCTAAAGACCATCAAGAAGGGTAGTTTCCTAAAATCCGATATACCACCCTACATTTATTACGTTCGTCCCGGAAGCATTATGCGCGAATCTGATCCGAGTAAGAGATTAAAACAGATGGAATCTTTCTTTCGCATCGAAAGTTCTTGGAATAACTGGTTTAATTTGGTCACGCCTGAAGCTGATAGCTACGATATGCTTGTACTTAAGGAGGGAACCAAGATGCTCCATAAGTTTTTGCTGGGGTTTATCGCATCTTCCAATATCCCTGTCAGTACAAAGCTAAGGTTATACGTCCGCTATAGAAAAAAAGGTATTTTTTCCGGATATTATAATGGCCATCGTCGCAATCCATTCGTTAGTTCCGGAAGGTCGAAAGTCCTTTGGAATGCCATAGGGCGATCTTTTATCTTATACTCTTTCTATTCCATTGTAAGAGATATTTCGAAGAAGTGGAAAAAGTAATATTACGACATCGGACAAATAACAATTTCTAAAATATTTTTATGCAGCAGATATTATTAGGGGGAGTGGAGGTGTATCCCTTTACTTCAGCGGAAGAACTTATCAGCTATGTATCAGGACATCCTGCCATTTTGGTGGCAATCAATGCAGAGAAAATCCTGCATGCAACGGATGAACTGAAGGCTATTTACAATCGTAACCTTGGCTATTCGGACGGGGCTGGCGCCGTGCTTGCCCTCAAAAAGAAGGGCCATCAGAATGCCTGTAAAATAGCCGGTTGCGAGCTTTGGCTTAAGATTATCGAGCGATACAGCCGAGAGAAAAGTTTTTACCTCGTGGGAGGCAAGCCGGAAGTTATTGAAGAGACAATTCAGAAGCTTAGAGCAGATTTCCCCCGGATAAATATAGTGGGATACCGAGATGGCTACCTTAAGGGTAACGATGATGAAGTCCTGATTGCAGATATTGCGGAGAAAAAGCCCGATGTGGTTTTCGTCGCTATGGGTTCTCCCAAGCAAGAACTGCTGATGGAGCGTATGCAAAGGGTACATCCCGAGGCTATCTATCAAGGATTAGGTGGTAGCTTCGATGTATATACGGGGCGCGTAGAGCGTGCACCGGAGTGGTGGATTCGCCACAATCTGGAGTTTGCCTATCGCCTTATCAAGCAGCCCAGTCGTATCAAGCGTCAGATACATTTAGTACGATTCCTGTTTAGAGTATTAACCAATAGAATATAAATTCCATGAAAAAAGTGATGTTGGTCTTCGGGACAAGACCCGAAGCGATCAAAATGGCTCCGCTGGTGAAGGAATTTCAAGCGAGAGCTAATGAGTTTGATACCATTG
>ERZ772932.1645-NODE-1645-length-10417-cov-4.522003_pt1 | contig 10417 bp, 7 predicted proteins | sample MGYA00511684_ERZ772932 | MGnify/ENA primary metagenome ERZ772932 (study PRJEB29015, sample SAMEA2738078) | human oral metagenome | biome: human oral; feature: human-associated habitat; material: saliva | place: China | collected 2210 ...
TCGAGATTGATACAACTGAAAATGGTTTTGTCTTGACTCCTGAAATGTTGGAAAAGGCAATTTTGGAGCAAGGTGACAAGCTCAAAGCGGTTATTCTTAATTATCCAGCTAATCCGACCGGCGTGACTTATTCGCGGGAGCAGATAAAAGCTCTGGCGGATGTCCTAGGAAAATACCAAGTCTTTGTGGTCTGCGATGAGGTCTATTCTGAACTGACTTATACAGAGCAGGGGCATGTCTCCATCGCGGAGTATCTGCCAGACCAAACCATTGTCATCAACGGCCTGTCTAAATCCCATGCCATGACTGGCTGGCGGTTGGGCTTTATCTTTGCTCCCGCAGTTTTCACTGCTCAGCTGATTAAGAGCCATCAGTATCTCGTAACAGCGGCCAATACCATGGCTCAGTTTGCCGGCATTGAAGCTCTGACAGTTGGGAAAGATGATGCGGAGCCAATGAAGGCTGAGTATATCCAGCGTCGTGATTACATCATTGAGAAAATGGCAGAGTTAGACTTTAAGATTATCAAACCAGATGGGGCTTTTTATATTTTTGCTAAGATACCAGATGGTTATAATCAAGATTCTTTCGCTTTTCTACAGGATTTTGCAGAGAAGAAGGCTGTGGCCTTTATTCCGGGAGCGGCTTTTGGTCAATACGGGGAAGGCTATATCCGGCTGTCCTATGCGGCTAGTATGGAGACGATTCGAGAAGCTCTGAAGCGCCTCAAGGACTACATGGAGGACTATGCTTAAATCTCTAACAAGTCAAGGTCTGGTTCTCTATAACCGCAATTTCCGTGAGGATGATAAGCTGGTCAAAATCTTTACGGAACAGGCTGGCAAGCGTATGTTTTTCGTCAAGCATGCTGGTAAATCCAAGCTAGCACCCGTCATTCAGCCCTTGACTGCGGCGAACTTGTTGATGAAAATCAATGATGATGGTCTTAGCTATATCGAGGATTATCAGGATGTAGTCACCTACCATCGCATCAATGAGGACTTATTCATCATGGCCTATGCCAGTTATGTGGCAGCCTTGGCAGATGCCAGTCTTCAGGACAATCAGCCAGATCCGGCGCTCTTTGCCTTTCTGCAGAAAACCCTGGAGCTGATGAATAATGGTCTGGACTATGAAGTGCTGACCAATATCTTTGAGATTCAGATTTTGTCACGTTTTGGAGTTTCACTGAACTTCCATGACTGTGCCTTTTGTCATCGGACGGGTCTACCTTTTGACTTCTCTTTCAAATATAGCGGAGTCCTTTGCCCTGATCATTACCATCAGGATGAACGGCGCTGTCATCTGAATCCTAATCTTCCTTTTCTGCTGGACCAATTTCAGGCGGTTCGCTTTAGCGAATTGGAGACCATTTCTTTGAAGCCAGATATAAAAAAGCAGCTACGGGATTTTATTGACCTGCTCTATGATGAATATGTCGGCATCCATCTCAAATCCAAAAAATTTATAGATTCTCTGGGGGACTGGGGAAGCATTTTAAAAGATAAGAACGAGGAATAAATCGAATGAAAAAAATAGCTGTTGATGCTATGGGAGGGGACAATGCCCCTCAGGCTTTGGTGGAAGGAGTCAATCGAGCGGTACAGGAGTTTTCGGATATTGAAATTCTCCTTTATGGCGATGAGGCGAAAATTAAGCCTTATCTGACTGCTGGTGAGCGGGTCCGCATCATCCACACGGAGGAAAAGATTGACTCGGACGACGAGCCGACAAAGGCCATTCGTCAGAAGAAAGAGGCTAGTATGGTTCTGGCAGCCAAGGCTGTGAAGGCAGGGGAAGCAGATGCTATGCTGTCTGCTGGAAATACTGGAGCGCTTTTAGCCGCCGGTTTCTTTATCGTAGGGCGTATCAAGAATATTGACCGACCTGGGCTCTTATCTACTATGCCAACGGTTGGCGGTCAGGGATTTGATATGCTGGATTTGGGAGCCAATGCTGAAAACACAGCCCATCATTTACACCAGTATGCGACTTTGGGTTCTTTCTATGCTGAAAATGTCCGAGGAATCAAGAAGCCGAGGGTGGGTCTCTTGAATAACGGAACGGAAAGCAGCAAGGGCGACCCTCTGCGTAAGGAAGCCTATGAGCTTTTGTCGGGGGATTCAACACTTAACTTTATCGGCAATGTGGAAGCGCGTGATTTGATGGATGATGTGGCGGATGTTGTCGTTGCAGATGGCTTTACTGGTAATGCTGTTCTGAAATCAATCGAAGGAACTGCTATCAGTATCATGGGTCAGCTGAAGAAGTCTATTTTAGGCGGTGGTTTCAAGGCTAAATTGGGAGCTTGGCTGCTCAAGGACAGCCTGCGAGGGCTCAAAAATAGTCTGGACTATTCTAGTGCAGGCGGTGCAGTTCTATTCGGTTTGAAAGCGCCTGTTGTCAAAACGCATGGCTCTAGCGATGCTAAGGCTGTTTATAGTACGATTCGTCAAATTCGGACCATGCTGGAAACAGATGTTGTTGGTAAATCGGTCATTGAATTTTCAGATGCAAAGGAGTAACCATGAGCGAAAAAGAAATTTATGCAAAAATTGTCGAAATCATTCAAGAACATGACAGCAGCAAGCTGCATATCACTCCAGAGTTGAATTTGAAAGAAGAACTGGGAGTGGACTCTGTTGATTTGATGGAATTTATCATCAATTTGGAAGAAGCTTTTGATATTGAGATTCCTGATGAGGATATGGATAACTTCAAAACAATTTCCGATGTGGTGGCTTATATCCATGAGAAACTGAAGAAGCAACATTAAAAATCAAAGATCGGTATCTTCCGGTCTTTTTTTGTATCTTGGAAAGGAAACGATTTCTTTAACTGGGTATATGGTATATAAAGTTTATACGGAATTTCTTGTAAAATATATTCAAAGATGATAAAATGAGGGTATAAAACCACGAAAGGCGAATATTAAAATGTCTAATAAGTTATTATATTCGGGAAAAGCTAAGGATATTTTCTCTACAGATGATGAGCAAGTCATTCTGGCACGCTACAAGGACCAAGCAACGGCTTTTAATGGAGTCAAGAAGGAGCAGATTGCTGGTAAAGGAGTGCTCAACAACCAGATTTCATCTTTTATTTTTGAGAAACTCAATGCAGCTGGTGTGGCGACGCATTTTATTGAGAAGGTTTCGGATACGGACCAGCTCAATAAAAAAGTGGAGATTATTCCTTTGGAAGTGGTGCTGCGCAACTACACAGCGGGTTCTTTTTCCAAGCGTTTTGGAGTCGAAGAGGGCATCGCGCTTGAAACTCCGATTGTGGAATTTTACTACAAAAATGATGATTTGGACGATCCTTTTATCAATGACGAACATGTGAAATTCTTGAAGATTGCCAGCGATCAAGAAATTGCCTTTTTGAAAGAGGAGATTCGTCGAATCAATGAACTCTTGTCAGACTGGTTCCGCCAAATCGGACTGAAATTGATTGATTTCAAGTTAGAGTTCGGCTTTGACAAAGATGGCAAGATTATTCTGGCAGACGAATTTTCACCAGACAATTGCCGCCTCTGGGATGCGGAAGGCCATCACATGGACAAGGATGTTTTCCGACGTGGCCTTGGTGAACTGACAGATGTCTATCAGGTTGTTTGGGAAAAATTGCAGGCGATTAAGTAAGGACAGGGTGTGAAAAATCATGGACAAGCGTATTTTTGTAGAGAAGAAGAGTAACTTCGGTGTCAAGTCACAGAGCTTGGTGAGAGAGCTGACGCATAATCTTCAGTTGAAAACATTGTCAGATCTTCGGATGATTCAAGTTTATGATGTCTTTCATCTGGTAGAAGATTTGGTTGATCGTGCTGAAAAGCATATTTTCTCCGAGCAGGTGACAGATAGATTGCTGGCGGAAGAGGAAGTAGAGGCTGCACTTGCAGAGACAGCGTTTTTTGCCATCGAAGCGCTGCCGGGTCAGTTTGACCAGCGGGCAGCCAGCTCTCAGGAGGCTCTCTTTTTGCTTGGTGCTGGGACAGATGTTCTGGTGAGGACCGCTCAGCTTTATTTGGTCAATAAAGACATCTCAGACACGGAGTTGGAAGCAATCAAGAAATACTTGCTGAATCCAGTTGATTCACGTTTTAAGGATATTGAGCAGCCAATCCAGCTGGAGCAATTCTCCGAGTCCGACAAGACCATTCCGGTTCTGGATTTCTTTAAGGACTATACGGAAACGGATTTTAAAGCTTACAAGCAGGAGCACGGTCTGGCTATGGAAGTGGCAGATTTGCTCTTTATTCAGGACTATTTCAAGTCGATTGGCCGTTTCCCGACGGAGACCGAGCTCAAGGTCCTAGACACTTACTGGTCTGACCACTGTCGACATACGACCTTTGAGACGGAGTTGAAGAAGATTGATTTTTCGGCTTCTAAGTTTGAAAAGCAGCTGCAGGCTACTTATGATAAATATTTGGCTATGCGAGATGAGCTGGGACGTGGGGACAAACCGCAGACTCTTATGGATATGGCGACTATTTTTGGTCGCTACGAGCGAGCCAATGGCCGTCTGGATGACATGGAAGTGTCTGATGAAATCAATGCCTGCTCAGTAGAGATTGAAGTGGATGTGGATGGCGTCAAGGAGCCTTGGCTGCTGATGTTCAAAAATGAAACTCATAACCACCCAACAGAAATTGAGCCCTTTGGTGGGGCTGCGACCTGTATCGGAGGCGCCATTCGTGATCCGCTTTCTGGCCGTTCTTATGTTTATCAGGCTATGCGGATTTCTGGTGCGGGCGATATTACCCAACCAATTTCTGAAACGCGGACTGGCAAGCTCCCTCAGCAGGTCATTTCAAAAACTGCAGCGCATGGCTATTCTTCTTACGGGAATCAAATTGGTCTAGCAACGACCTATGTCCGTGAGTATTTCCATCCAGGCTTTGTAGCCAAGCGGATGGAGCTGGGTGCGGTTGTCGGTGCGGCTTCTAAGGAAAACGTCGTCCGTGAAAAACCAGCAGCAGGTGATGTGGTCATCTTGCTGGGAGGCAAGACGGGCCGTGATGGTGTCGGCGGCGCCACTGGCTCGTCCAAGGTGCAGACTGCTGCGTCTGTGGAGACAGCTGGCGCAGAAGTACAAAAAGGAAATGCTATTGAGGAGCGCAAGATTCAGCGTCTCTTCCGCGATGGCAATGTGACTCCTCTCATCAAGAAATCCAATGACTTTGGGGCCGGCGGTGTCTGTGTGGCTATTGGCGAATTGGCAGACGGGCTGGAAATTGACCTTGACAAGGTACCACTCAAATATCAAGGACTTAACGGTACAGAAATCGCGATTTCTGAGTCGCAGGAGCGGATGGCAGTAGTGGTCCGCCCAGAAGATGTCGAACAATTTATCGCTGCAGCAGCTAAGGAAAATCTGTTGGCAGTCGTTGTGGCCAAAGTGACAGAAAAGCCAAATCTTGTCATGCACTGGAACGGGGAAACTATCGTCGATATTGAGCGGAGTTTTCTGGATACCAATGGTGTGCGTGTAGTCGTAGATGCCAAGGTTGTGGATGCCCAAGCAGCATTGCCAGGGCAGACTGTGACTTCTGAAGCAAATCTGGAGCAGGACCTCAAGAGCTTGCTCAGCGACCTCAATCATACCAGTCAAAAGGGGCTGCAGACAATCTTTGACAGCTCTGTTGGCCGCTCTACTGTCAATCATCCAATCGGCGGGCGCTACCAAATTACGCCGACTGAGGCTTCTGTGCAGAAACTGCCAGTGGAGCACGGTGAGACTGAAACGGTCTCTGTGATGGCGCAGGGCTACAATCCTTATGTGGCATCTTGGTCGCCTTATCATGGCGCAGCTTATGCAGTGATTGAAGCGACAGCTCGCTTGGTTGCAGCTGGTTCGGACTGGTCCAAGGCTCGCTTTTCTTATCAGGAATACTTCGAGCGGATGGACAAGCAGGCCGAGCGTTTTGGACAGCCAGTTTCTGCTCTGCTTGGTTCGATTGAAGCACAGATTCAGCTCGGTTTGCCGTCTATTGGTGGCAAGGATTCCATGAGCGGAACTTTTGAAGAATTGACAGTGCCGCCGACCTTGGTAGCTTTTGGAGTGACTACTTCTACTGCTGGGCGCATCCTGTCTCCAGAGTTTAAGGCAGCAGGAGAGTCCATCTACTATCTGCCAGGACAGGTTCTATCTCAGGATATTGACTTTGACTTAATCAAGAAAAACTTTGAAAATTTTGCGGATATTCAGGCTAAGTATCAGATTACAGCCGCCTCCGCTGTCAAATATGGCGGTCTAGCAGAGAGTCTGGCCTTGATGAGCTTTGGTAATCGCATTGGTGCTCAAGTGGATGTTGCTGACTTGCCTTCCATTTTGCAGGCGCAGTTGGGCGGATTTGTCTTTACCAGTCCGGAGCAGGATATTCCAGGTGCAGTGAAGATCGGTCAGACCAAGCCAGACTTTACACTGATTGTCAATGGTGTCCAGCTTGAGGGTGCAGAGCTTTTGGCAAGCTTTGAAGGCCGACTAGAGCCTATCTACCCGACAGAATTTAAACAGGAAACAGTTATTGAAGAAGTGCCTGCTCTTGTCGCTGATACAGTTATCAAAGCCAAAGAGACAGTGGCGGAGCCACTGGTTTACATCCCAGTCTTCCCTGGAACCAACTCAGAATATGACTCAGCCAAAGCCTTTGAAGCAGCTGGAGCCAAGGTCAATCTAGTTCCGTTTGTCACTTTGGATGAAGCAGCCATTGTCAAGTCCGTTGACAGTATGGTTGACAACATTGACAAGGCTAATATCATCTTCTTTGCAGGCGGCTTCTCTGCTGCAGATGAGCCAGATGGCTCAGCTAAGTTTATCGTCAATATCCTTCTCAACGAGAAGGTCAAGAAAGCCATCGATGCTTTCATCGCTCGCGGTGGTCTCATCATTGGTATCTGTAATGGATTCCAGGCTCTGGTTAAATCCGGTCTTCTTCCATACGGAAACTTTGAAGAAGCAGGTGCCAGCAGTCCAACTCTCTTTTACAATGATGCCAACCAGCACGTGGCCAAGATGGTGGAGACTCGCATTGCCAATACCAACTCGCCTTGGCTGGCTGGTGTGCAAGTGGGAGATATCCATGCCATTCCAGTTTCACATGGTGAAGGGAAATTTGTCGTGACGGCTGAGGAATTTGCTGAACTGCGTGACAATGGTCAGATTTGGAGTCAGTATGTAGACTTTGACGGTCAGCCAAGCATGGACAGTAAGTATAATCCAAACGGCTCTCTCTACGCTATCGAAGGGATTATGAGCAAGAACGGTCAAATCATTGGCAAGATGGGTCACTCAGAGCGTTATGAAGACGGACTTTTCCAAAATATTCCAGGTCAGAAAGACCAGAAATTGTTTGAAAGCGCCGTTCGTTATTTCCAAGCGAGTCACGAATAAAGTTGGCTTGCAAGAGCAAGCAATCAAAAAAGGAGTCTGCTTGGCCTGAAAGGCCAGGTTTTCTCCCTTTTACAAGACAAAAGAATTTAGGTAAAACAATGACATACGAAGTAAAGTCACTGAATGAAGAGTGCGGTATTTTTGGAATCTGGGGCCATCCACAGGCGGCTCAGGTTACCTATTTCGGACTTCATAGTCTGCAGCACCGAGGTCAGGAAGGAGCAGGCATCCTGTCAAACGACCATGGAAAGCTCAAACGCTACCGTGATTTGGGATTGGTTGCAGAGGTCTTTAGGAATCCAGCAGATTTGAACAATCTGACAGGAGAAGCAGCTATCGGCCATGTCCGCTATGCGACGTCTGGCGGGGCCTCCATCAACAATGTCCAGCCTTTCTTCTTCAGTTTCTATGATATGCAGATGGGCTTGGCGCATAATGGCAATCTGACCAATGCCCACTCACTGAGACGGGAGTTAGAGAAGAAGGGTTCCATCTTTGCCAGCTCGTCTGATACGGAAATTCTCATGCACTTGATTCGCCATAGTAAGCAGGAAAATTTCTTAGATAAGCTCAAGGAATCCTTGAGACGAGTTCAGGGCGGCTTTGCCTATCTCATCATGAGAGAGGACAAGCTCTACGCTGCGCTGGATCCTAATGGCTTTCGTCCTCTGTCCATCGGTCGTATGAAAAATGGGGCCTGGGTCGTTTCCAGTGAAACCTGTGCTTTTGAAGTGGTGGGTGCCGAATGGGTGCGTGACCTTGAGCCGGGGGAAATCGTGATTATCGATGATGAAGGCGTGACCTACGACAGCTATACGACAGATACCCAGCTGGCTATTTGCTCAATGGAATATGTCTATTTTGCTCGGCCGGACAGCGTCATTCATGGGGTCAATGTCCATGCAGCCCGCAAGCGGATGGGCCGCAGGCTGGCTCAGGAATTCCAGCATGAGGCGGATATCGTTGTTGGCGTGCCTAATTCTTCCCTGTCAGCAGCCTCTGGCTTTTCCGAAGAGTCTGGCCTGCCAAATGAAATGGGCCTGATTAAAAATCAATACATCCAACGGACTTTTATCCAGCCGACGCAGGAGTTGCGAGAGCAAGGAGTTCGCATGAAATTATCTGCTGTTTCCAGTATTGTCAAGGGCAAGCGCGTGGTCATGGTGGATGACTCTATCGTGCGGGGAACAACCAGCCGACGCATCGTCCAGCTCCTACGAGATGCAGGTGCAGCTGAAGTCCATGTGGCTATCGGCAGTCCAGAACTTAAATATCCATGTTTTTACGGCATTGATATTCAGAATCGGCGTGAGCTTATCTCGGCTAATCATACGGTTGATGAGGTCTGTGAGATTATCGGAGCTGACAGCCTGACCTACCTATCGCTGGAAGGTCTCATTGAATCAGTTGGTATTGAGACGGACGCTCCGAATGGCGGGCTTTGTGTGGCTTACTTTGACGGTCAGTACCCAACTCCGCTCTATGACTATGAAGAGCGCTATCTGGAAAGCCTGAAGGAGAAGACGAGTTTTTATTAAAAAAAGGCCAACGGTAGTTGTCGCAATCTTTTTCAAAAATAAGAGTAAGGAAGAAAATTATGACAAATAAAAATGCATACGCTCAATCCGGTGTGGATGTTGAAGCAGGTTATGAAGTTGTTGAGCGAATCAAAAAGCATGTGGCACGCACAGAGCGGGCTGGTGTCATGGGAGCACTGGGTGGCTTTGGCGGCATGTTTGACCTGTCTCAGACTGGGGTCAAGGAGCCAGTATTGATTTCTGGTACGGATGGGGTCGGAACCAAGCTTATGCTGGCCATTCAGTATGACAAGCACGATACCATTGGGCAGGACTGTGTGGCTATGTGTGTCAATGATATCATCGCTGCAGGTGCGGAGCCCCTTTACTTCCTAGACTATATTGCCACTGGGAAAAATGAACCAGCAAAACTAGAGCAGGTGGTGGCTGGTGTAGCTGAAGGCTGCGTCCAGTCTGGAGCTGCTTTGATTGGTGGAGAAACCGCTGAAATGCCTGGCATGTACGGTGAAGATGATTATGACCTAGCTGGTTTTGCAGTCGGGGTTGCTGAGAAGTCAGAGATTATTGATGGCTCTAAAGTCGCTGAGGGCGATGTCCTTCTGGGGCTGGCTTCCAGTGGTATCCATTCAAATGGTTATTCGCTTGTCCGCCGTGTCTTTGCTGACTATACGGGTGAGGCAGAACTGCCAGAATTGGAAGGTAAGAAACTTAAGGAAGTCCTGCTTGAGCCGACTCGTATCTATGTCAAGGCTTTGCTGCCGCTGATTAAGGAAAAGCTGGTTCATGGGATTGCCCATATTACTGGTGGCGGTTTTATAGAAAATGTGCCCCGCATGTTTGCTGATGACTTGGCTGCTGATATTGAAGAAGACAAGATTCCAGTCTTGCCGATTTTTAAGGCCCTAGAAACATATGGTCACATCAAGCACCAAGAAATGTTTGAAATCTTCAATATGGGGCTAGGGATGATTTTGGCCGTAGCTCCTGAAAATGTGAATCGTGTCAAAGAACTTCTTGACGAGCCTGTTTATGAAGTTGGCCGGATTGTCAAAAAAGAAAGTGAAAGTGTCCTTATCAAATGAAAAAAATTGCCGTTTTTGCTTCGGGCAATGGATCAAATTTCCAAGTGATTGCTGAGCAGTTTCCTGTTGAATTTGTCTTTTCAGACCATCGAGATGCCTATGTGCTCGAGCGGGCGGATAAGCTAGGTGTCAAAAGCTATGCCTTTGAGCTTAGAGAGTTTGACAGTAAGGCGGCTTACGAGCAAGCTATTGTAGACCTGCTAGAAGAGCACCAGATTGACTTGGTTTGCCTAGCAGGCTATATGAAAATTGTCGGGCCGACCTTGCTTGGCGCCTATGAAGGCCGTATTATCAATATTCACCCGGCCTACCTGCCAGAGTTTCCAGGGGCTCATGGCATCGAGGATGCTTGGCAGGCTGGCGTCTCTGAAAGTGGCGTGACCATTCACTGGGTGGACT
>ERZ772932.1647-NODE-1647-length-10404-cov-6.480433_pt1 | contig 10404 bp, 10 predicted proteins | sample MGYA00511684_ERZ772932 | MGnify/ENA primary metagenome ERZ772932 (study PRJEB29015, sample SAMEA2738078) | human oral metagenome | biome: human oral; feature: human-associated habitat; material: saliva | place: China | collected 2210 ...
AATAAGAAATCAGATGCTTGATTAAAGCCAATGTATCCTACGATACCGCACATAAGTATATCCTCCTATAACTGGGGGCATTCTAGCCCCAGCCAACAACTAAGGCTAACTAATTAATATTCTAGATTAATGTTCTAGATTAATGTTTCAATTATGTATTAATTATTACTTTAATACAATTCATTCAGATACACTTTGTCTCCATTGTTACCAATGGGCTTTTTAGTATCTGTTACGACATGAATGTGCCGGAAGAGCATCCGCTGATTATTCGATCACTCTTCACCTCGTCTACCCTAACGACTGCCTTCGCGGGTACTTGCGCTATTCGCCTTTACGAATTTGGAACTCCTTTCAATAATATGTGGCAGAACTAGTACAATTGTAATCATACTAAATTATATTATACTAAATCGATGTAATGAATGTAAAGAATCTAGACCTTATGAAAGCATTAAACACGAGATATAACGCTTATTTTCATAGGGGTACATAAAGCCAAACGATTTCATAAATCACTCATACACCATCATTATACTACTTATTATAAAAATTTTATACAATCATATTTTTCAAAACTTACATGTTGCATATTTATTGCCTAATAGGAGAGATTACAATGAATACACAAAATAATAAAACACATAAAAAGACAACATCTCTAAACCATAAACACTCATATAGAAAATTACGCCGTTGGGTACTTCCTGCCGTATTAGGTGCCGCCCTTTCTACATTGGCATTCCTTCCAACCTTTGCAGAAGACATACCAAGTGCACCACCAGCTGGAAATCCACCTATGAGTGCACCTAATGGGCCAGTTCCAAAAGCTGAAGCTAATCCTAATACTTTCACAGGTACTACGGTAGTAACCGAAAATAAAGCCATTGCGCATGAATTGATATCTAATACAACATCAGATCAGAATGCGTTCATCGGCAAAGATAAAGCAGTCGTAACCATCGAAAACAGCGTATTCGATAAAACAGGCAATACGACAAGCGATGACAATAGTAATTTCCGTGGTCAAAACGCAGTAATACTCGGTACCGACGGTAGTCAAATCAACATCAAAGGCAGCAATATTACATCCAATTCCAATGGCTCGAATGCAGTATTTGCCACTGGTGAAGGTTCTGTCATCAATGTAGAAAATACTAACATTCACACAAAGAGCGATTCCTCCCGCGGTTTAGATGCCACTTATAAAGGCACTGTAAACGGCAAAAATCTTACTATTACAACCGAAGGTGCTCACTCTGCTACATTAGCTACAGACCGTGGCGAAGGTACCATTACAGCAGAGGCTGCCAAATTAACAACATCTGGTGAAGGTAGCCCTATTATCTACTCTACTGGTAATATCACAGCTGACTATATTACGGGCGAAGCTAAAAACAGTGAAATTGGTGTCGTAGAAGGCAAAAATTCCATCACACTTACCAACTCTAATGTAACAGGCTACAAAGACAATGGTTTTATGCTATACCAAAGCTTTTCTGGTGATGCTGAAAGTGGTATTGCCCGTCTCAAAGCAGAAAACAACTCACTCACCACCCATGCTACAGGCGCTTTCATCTATGTGAACAACACCACTGCAGAGGTAGACCTTACTGGCAATGCTATCTCTACTCCCAATACTACAACACTAGTGAAAGCAGCGGCCGACTCCCGTTGGGGCAAAACCGGTGAAAATGGTGGTCACCTTACACTTCGCGCCTCCAACCAAGCCTTAAACGGCAATATTGTAGCCGATGCAATTAGCACCATTGCGCTAGACATGACAAATGGATCTAGTTTAGTTGGCGCTATCAACACTGACAATACAGCAAAAGAAATTACACTGAAACTCAGCAAAGATTCCACTTGGACACTTACAGGCGATAGCTATGTAAAATCCTTAACAAACGAAGATACTACAGGAGATAATATTCACTTGAACGGATATAAACTCGTTGTTGCTGATAAATAATGACAAAAGCACTACTCTGAATAATTACAATTCAAAGTAGTGCTTTTTTATCAAAATTATATAGCTATTCAGCCAATCCTTGTTCTCTACCGATAATATCAGCAATTTCTTGACATAAGGATTGTAATGCTTCTTGGTCTGGACCTTCAGCCATAACGCGGATGAGTGGTTCTGTACCAGATGCACGTACCAGTACGCGACCTTCGTCACCAAGTTCACCTTCAGCTGTTACGATAGCAGCTTTGATGATATCGTTTTCTTCCCAACCAGTCTTTGTAGCAACGCGTACGTTTATAAGAACTTGTGGGTATTTTGTCATGATGCCAGCCAATTCAGAAAGTGGTTGGCCTTTTTCTTTTACAAGAGCCGCCACTTGAACAGCAGTCAACATGCCATCACCAGTTGTGTTATGATCGAGGAAAATGACGTGACCAGATTGTTCACCGCCAATGGAAAGGTCGTGTTCACGCATATATTCCAATACATAGCGGTCACCAACAGCAGTAGAAACGGTTTTCATACCAAGTTCTTCAGCTGCTTTGTGGAAGCCGATATTACTCATAACGGTACCAACTACGGTATCGCCTTTGAGCTTACCTTCTTCTTTCAATTTAAGAGCGCATAATAGCATGATTTGGTCCCCATCGAGGACTTGACCTTTTTCGTCTACTAACAAGCAACGGTCTGCATCACCATCATTGGCAATGCCTAAATCAGCATGGTGTTGTTGAACAGCTACTTGCAAGCCTTCGATATGGGTAGAACCGCAATGATGATTGATGTTCAAACCATCTGGATTGACATTGATATTGATAACCTTTGCACCAAGACCAGACAAAATTTCAGGACCTACGCTAGAAGCGGCACCATTCGCGCCATCATAGACAATCGTTAAACCTTCAAGGGATGTATCGATTGTATGACGAACAAAGTGAGCATAGTGATGTGCAAGATTTGCATTATACTCTACACGACCAATGCCAGCACCTGTAGGACGAGGTAATTCGTTATCTGCACTTTGACGTACATATACTTCTAATTGATCTTCTACTTCATCTGGTAATTTAAAACCACTACCATCAAAGAATTTAATACCATTATCTGGGAATGGGTTATGAGATGCAGAAATAACAGCGCCCGCATCAAAACCTTGTTGCTTTACAAGGTAAGCTACAGCAGGTGTAGGAATGACTCCCGCCATAACTACATTACCGCCTACAGAACAGATGCCAGATGCCAACGCGCATTCCAACATGGAACCAGAGATACGCGTATCTCTACCAATTAAAAATGTAGGATGTTCTTTTTCTTTACCAAAATGTGTTGCTGCTGCACGTCCTAAATGGTATGCCAATTCAGGAGTTAAGAATTCATTAACTACGCCACGTACACCATCAGTACCAAATAATCGAGCCATATTTTCCTCCGTCTATAAACGAATGTGTTTACTCTTTCTATATTGTGTGTATTATATCACACGAATCTGTATTATTTATAAAATCACAGTGAACCTTTCACAAGAGCATGTTATGCACTGATTTGTGAAAGTACTAGTTACTAGGTTTTGCATATATGCTCATACATGCAATCGCCGTTTCCGCACCATCTAAGGCAGCACTCATGATACCACCTGCATAACCGGCACCTTCCCCCATTGGGTAAAAGCCACCAATAGTATTAGATACGCGATTATCATCACGCTCCATACGAAGAGGTGAAGATGTACGCGTTTCAACACCAGTCATACATATTTCAGGAGCATCAAAACCATGAATGCGTCGCCCCCAATACGGTAGTGCACGTTCTAATACCGATGATACATAATCAGGTAAGCATTGATGCAAATCACATTCTACAATATGAGGTTCATAACTATGCCTACCAGCATCAATAGAAGGTGCGTGCTCTTGCCCTAAAAAGGAGCCTACTGTTTGCGCCGGTGCGTTAAAATTAGAGCCACCTAACTCATACGCTTTCCGTTCCCATTTACGTTGAAATTCTACACCATCTAATGGATGTGAACCGAAATCATCAGGACCTACATTAACAACGATAGCACTATTAGCAACACCGCTATCACGAGCATACAAGCTCATGCCATTAGTTACAACGCCACCCGATTCAGATGCAGATGCTACTACCTGTCCACCTGGACACATGCAGAAGCTATATGCAGTACGACCAGATTCCTTATCATGATATACCAAGGAATATTCTGCCGCGCCCAAACCTAAACTCTTTGGATCTACACCATACTGGGAATGGTCGATGACATCTTGAAGATGTTCAATACGAACACCAATGGCAAATGGTTTTGCCACCATATTAACGCCTCGTTTATATAGCATTTCATAGGTATCTCGTGCACTATGACCTACGCCAGACAAAATCAGGGTCGTATCAATGCTCTCGGCTTGATTTACTTCAACGCCTACAACCTGACCGTTTTCAATAAATACATCTGTCACCTTAGCACCAAAGCGAACTTCACCGCCCCATTCGATAATGCGTTCACGCATGGCTTTCACCATATTACGCAATTTATCTGTTCCCACATGAGGTTTATGTTTGTATAAGATTTCTTCTGGTGCACCGAACTCCACAAAATACTTGGAGATTTCATATAATCGTGGATGCGTTACACGAGTGGTCAGCTTACCATCGGAAAAAGTACCCGCTCCCCCTTCACCAAATTGAACATTTGATTCAGGTTTAAAAGAACCTGTTTTCCAGAATGTTTCTACATCCTTTGCACGCGTATCTACATCTTGACCGCGTTCTAACACGATAGGACGATAACCTTCTCGTGCCAGGTAAAAGGCTGCCATCATGCCTGCCGGGCCAAAGCCCATAACAATAGGTCTGTGTGCTAAAGGCCTTTCACCGATTATAACAGGCTCGGGATCCTCCGGAGTAAACAAGGTTACATCCTTTTGTTTGCCTAATTTTTTAAGGATTTGTTCTTCATTATTTGCCTCTACAAAGAGGGTATATACAAATACGATATTCGGTTTCTTACGCGCATCTACAGCACGTCTCACCACATGAATTTTCTGTATATGCCCTTTCATTTGAGGGTATTTCTTTTCTACAATTTCTTCAATCGTAGCCTTCACAGTAACGGCTACACGAAGATTTATTATTCTAATCATATCTATGCTTTTCTTTGTATATCTACAGTTACACGCACCGTAGTCACCTTGCTGGTAATTCCATCTGGGATTATGAGATTATAGGTAGCCTCAACAGGCGCTGTGGCACCACTAATATCAATAACCTCTGTCTTAAGCTCAGAAATCATATCGACCATTTCTTCACGACCTGTAATGGTTACTTGTACAGGTTTAATCGTAATACCTTTAACCTCATAACCCTCTGCTACTTGACCAACAGTAATCGCCGAAACTGGTACGGCTTTATCTTTTCTAAGTAAATTTAATTCGTACTGTGCTTGACCTTGTGCAGGATTAATATTCACATTGAGTACGTTTCCTGCATTGTCCCACGCTTCTAAATCAGCAACGGAACTAAAGTTTTTGGTTTGTCCCGAAACATTGACCTTCATTACTACACGGGTTGCCGCCATCACTTGTTGCTTACGACCAGATACAGTAACCTCCTTCGGAATTACTGTAACAGACTTTAATGCTACATTATCTGAAATTTGTCCTAATGGTACGATTTCTACAGGTAATTTCTTTTCTGCATATTCATCGACCGTAAGAGTTATAGTATCCGGTTTAACCTCCATTAAACTCATCCCAGATGGTGAATTAAAATGAATGGTTACATTATTTTGCCCTGGCGACACACCAGATGCATCAATATAAGCTTTAAGATTTTCAGACTTCAAATTAATAATCGTATCGCGCGGTCCACTCAGAACAACACGTACACTTTGAGGTGCATCCTCTACAATATAATTCGCTGCTAAATTTTGTACCTGCACAGGTACCACATAAGAAACCTCCATCACAGGATTTTGATCACGCATAATGAAAAACCACATGACGATGGCCACTAATAATGAAAGTATTTTCGCAGGCCAGTTGCGTTTTAAATGAATCATCATTTCTTGCCACCCCATTTCCACATGCTCGTAATATTTTGACGAGGTCGTTCCATAAATGTGCGAAGAGCCTCTTTAATTTGGTCTTCTGGCAAGTGACGATAGATGTGACCACCATACGTGTAAGAAATAACACCAGTTTCTTCACTGACAACAACAACTACTGCATCTGTTTGTTCAGATAAGCCAATCGCTGCACGGTGACGAGTACCTAGTTCAGTACTCAATGTACGGTCTTCCGTAAGTGGCAATAAACAGCCAGCAGCTTGAATCCGACCATTACGAATAATCATAGCTCCATCGTGGAGTGGTGTACTTGGAACGAATATATTTTTAATTAATTCACGACTCAATACAGCATCAACGATAATCCCTGTATCGATAAAATCATTCAGGCCCACCTCACGTTCAAATACGATGAGGGCACCCGTATGTTCACGGGACATAACACGAGCGGCAGCCATTACTTCATCAATAGCCATATCCATCTCTTCTTCGTTAACATTTTGAGCTTTACTAAAAATTCGACCTCGACCAAGTTGTTCCAATGCACGGCGCAATTCCGGTTGGAATACGACCGGCAAAGCAAAAAGAATAACCGTCATCCCTTGTTGTAAAATCCAATTGATAACATATAAATTGAGTACATGGCTAAGCACATTCAAAATAGCCAAAAACAATAAACCTTTTAACAAAGCTACAGCACGTGTATCTTTTAAAAGTTTATACATATAGTAAATACCGATAGCAACCGTTAAAATGTCGATAACATCTAGGATTCTAAAGGTATGTATGAGAGCTTCAAACTGCATATTCGTTACTCCTTACACAAAATAATAAGGTACAACTAATACTTTTAGCTGTACCTTATATTTTAACGTATTTTATGGTCACTGTAAATTTAAAACGACAGATATCCCTCTATCATAGGATTCACCATTTAGTGCTTACTATACATAGTTTATCCATTTTACACATTTTGTGTTCTAATCCACACATCCATACAACCACCACAGACCATACCTTCTTTTACGGCCACGTCATCATCTAACTTTACTTCTATACGTCGATAATTTTCTCTTTTTTCTATGGAGTCGATAGCACTCAAACGAATCTCATTTTCTGCGCGACCACCACCAATAGTGCCAAATATGGATCCATCGGGAAATACCACCATCGAAGTCCCCGCTTTTCGTGGCGTAGATCCTGCAGTATGAAGAATTGTGGCCACCGCTAATGTTTCATTTGTTCGTTGACTTAAATACTCTACAAACTCACGATTCATGTTCTACCACTCTCTTTCTACGCAAAAATTGTCCTTTTTTACCTCGCGTAACAGCCAAATATTCACTAACAATAGACAATGCAATTTCTTCTGGTGTTTGAGCACCTAAATCTAATCCAATAGGCGCATAAATCATATCGATTTCCTCTTGCGTCCATCCATGAGCTTTCAAATTCTCCAGTGCATAATGAACGCGTTTTTGACTGCCCATAACCCCCATATAGGTTGGCAATTGTTCCCGTAATTGTTTTAGACAGGCATTGTCAAACTCATGTGCTCTTGTAACTACGATAAATCCATTATATTCATCAAGAGATAAAAACTCTCCAAAATTATCTAAAGGTAAACATTTGCGCGTCACTCGATCATCAAAGAATTCGGGCACTACATATTCCGGTCTATCATCTACAACGGTAACTCGACAACCGATGAACAATAACAAATCAGTGATTGCACGGCTTACATGTCCAGCCCCTAAAACGAGTACAGACGGATCCTTTTCGACGGGCTCTACAAAACACTCTGTAGTGCCAAATACACATAATGCATTGGGTTTAATGGCATTTGGTGTAAAACCTTCTATAGCATCACCATATAATACGTGGCCCGCTTCGTTATAAATTGCTCTATCCCCTTGACGCGGTCCCGATACAATGGTTACCAAGAATGTTGGTTCCGTTACTTGTAATCGGTCTTTCATAATATCATAAATGCATTCCATCTTGATTCCTTTCATAGTCCCAAGCGGTAACGGCCTCTAAAACACCACCACCAACTGCTAGGGATTTGTCAGAAATACTATAACAATGAGACTCCTCGCAGCGTGCGTCTATATCTGCCAATTTAAAATGATCTGATACGATAAGACCACTATGCAAAATGCCCCGTAACACGCCTGTAATCTTGGCTCTTATCGGTGTATCATCAACGAAGCCAATCACTTCGTTAGCCTGCACCTCATCCCCAATATGACGCTTGGCAGTAAACAAACCTGACTTCGGTGAATGTACAACGCGCTCATGAGTATATCCACCTACATTACCAGGAACGCCGGTATTAGACTCTGCCTCACCATCGTAAATACAGCGACCTAAATTATGTCCTCGCATAGTTTCGATTACTACATTCACATCACGTCCTGCACTAAATCCAGGACCTACACCAATAACAAAAGGCGCATCTAACCTTGTTGTTCCTAAATTTTTTTTGGATAGAATGGCATCTACTACGATATCTGGATGCAATCGGTCAAGTAAGTCCTCATAAGAGGAGGTCACAACAGGAATAACACCTTGGGCTAATGTATCTTGAACTTCACTGATGGACACATGACGTGCTACCAGCCTTTCAAGAACCATTTCACCTATATGAACAGCATTACCATAACTAACCTCTCTACGAATCATAGTTGGTATGGCAATTTCATTAACAACTACAGGATAGCCTGCACGTCTTAATCTATAAATAGCGCCGGATGCGATATCCCCACCTCCGCGCACTAATATTAATGGTTTCATACACCCTCACTTTCACGATTTAACAAATCGTTATAATCCTCTGGCGTATCTACATCATCCCCCCAATCAGAGGCTATATATACATGTTTTATAAAATCTTGTCCCTCGCCACAAATAATGGTTCGACCACCCTGGTCTCCCTCTATAGTCTGTAATGCATCAAACCAATGATTCCCAAACATAACAGGGTTCCCAGCATGTTGTGTAAATCCATATTTTGGCACTACAATTATTCGATTATCTGCATCATGTCTCTGCTGAAAGTACTGTATAAGCGTTTCAATAACCTTAGGGCATAATAAAGGTTGGTCCGATACAGAACAAATGATGCCATCAAAATAATTTCTACCGTATGTACTTAATAGATACTGTATACCTAAAGCGATAGATGCACCCTGACCTAACTCAGGATTCTCATTATGAACAACACTAAAGCCATAATTTTTTACAATTTCGTCTATATTTCTATTATCATTTGTAACTGCTACAAATGGATAATTCACTAAACTACTACCGTTCGCAGATTGTATCCAGCCTGTTTGTAAAGCATGACAAACCGCATCAAGAACAGTTTTTCCTCTCCACGGCAGTAATTGTTTATTAGTCCCCATTCTACGCGATTGTCCAGCCGCTAATAGAACAATCCCAATGCGGGGAAACTCTCGTAAAAGGGCGCCCCCTACGGGAGCGCTTTCACAGGCCTTATATTCCATTTTGCTACCTATCGGCATTGAATAATGCGGCGAATTTCACAACTAGCCTTATATCCATCGGCCAATACGATGGCTGTAATATCACTATCTAATACATGGCTAATAAAATCATCAATAATTCTATGTTGTACCGTATCATATCCTGTACAGAACAACACCTTTTTGCCCTTGCTATATTGGAACAGGCCTTGCTTATGAAGCACGATTTGAGCGAGCATGCTCGGTGTTACAATAGCGCCTTCTTCACGATTAACGATAGACTGAACGAGTTCCAAGTTGTGTACATGATCCTCGTCTAAAGAGGCCCCCAACATTTGAAGATTTACAACACCTATTGTAGTCTTTGTTTGGCTAGGGATAACAGGTTCTGTATGTTTTGGAGCCTTAAGCCATTTTTCTTTAGCACCATCTGCCTCTACAACAATTTGCCAATTGGGATGCAAGGTGCTAAGATTATCGATGCTTTCACAATCTACAGAATCCACCTTAGTTCTTGTAATTCCACTAAACCAGGCGCCACAATAGCCTTGTTGAATACGTTTAGTGCAATATTCATCTACCTCATTAATATCCTTTGTATAAATAGGTTCGTACTGAGCCACTTGTGATTCGTACAATTGTGTCGTAGTGGTCACCACGATAGGTCGCCCTTGCAACCTGCCATACTCTACTAGCTTAGATAAAACTGTTGTTTTGCCGCCTGCACCAACCAATGCGACAATGCCGGGTTGAATAAGGCGATTCCAATACTGCGTTTGTGATGTCATAGCGTGAGGCCCCCTTTAGGAATGTAAAATAGTTATACTTTATATTTCTCGTCCATCCCCATAAATACCTTCTCTGGTGTC
>ERZ772932.1649-NODE-1649-length-10393-cov-3.423776_pt1 | contig 10393 bp, 9 predicted proteins | sample MGYA00511684_ERZ772932 | MGnify/ENA primary metagenome ERZ772932 (study PRJEB29015, sample SAMEA2738078) | human oral metagenome | biome: human oral; feature: human-associated habitat; material: saliva | place: China | collected 2210 ...
CGCTTTATACGTTCAAATCCAAGAGTCCTTCGGGCAATCGGAGTTGCAAGATGCGTTCTTTTAAATCAATATGAAGCAGAAAATCGTCGTGATAAGGCAGAAGTAATACACGGTCTTCAGCATCCACGACGGTCAATAAGATATTAGCCGACGAATCATCAACGGCATTGACTACTCCCAAACTATGTCCCTCGGCATCTTTAACTTGGAAACCGATTAACGCACGATAGGAAGGCAGGCCTTCGCTTTCGTCGAGTTCGGGAATAAATTCTTTGGGATAATATACTCTCGCGCCGACAAGATGGCGGGCCGAAGCCTCATCAGGAACTTCCACAAACTTGAAAAGGGCATCTTCCGCGCCTTTGAAGCGGTATTCTTCCCATTCAAAAGGAACAGGCAGACCATCAAGTTCAAGAAAGAGAAAGGCGGAGTCGCCACGATCAAAGACGTCGTCGGTAAAATGGCAGACTACTTCGCCATCAATACCATGCAACTTTGTGATCTTGCCGATCAGCACCAAATCATCAGCCTTTATCATACTAATCTATGCGTTTAATCACCGCACCCAATGCGCCAAGACGCTCTTCGATGCGCTCGTAGCCACGATCGATTTGCTCAATATTGTCGATGATGCTCGTACCTTCAGCGCTCAAGGCGGCAATGAGCAGTGCGATGCCGGCGCGAATATCGGGTGACGTCATTCGGCGGGCTTGCAACTTGAGTGCGTGGTTATGTCCAACGACGACGGCGCGGTGGGGATCGCACAAAATAATTTGCGCGCCCATATCAATCAACTTATCAACGAAGAACAATCGACTTTCAAACATCTTCTGATGAAAGAGTACCGTGCCCTTCGCCTGCGTAGCCACGACAATCAAGACACTGAGCAAGTCGGGCGTCAAACCGGGCCAAGGCGCATCGGACATCGTCAGGAATGAGCCATCAATAAACGTCTCAGAAGCATAATGAGGCTGAGCCGGAATAAAGAGGTCATCGCCTTGGCGCTCGATGCGAACGCCTAGACGACGGAAGGTGTCGGGAATAAGTCCTAAATCGTCATACGAAACCTGCTTAATCGTAATGCCATCGCCGGCCAAGGCTGCCATACCGATGAAAGAGCCGATCTCAATCATATCGGGGAGGATGCGATGCTCGGCAGCGTGCAAGCATTCAACGCCTTCAATCGTCAGCAAGTTGGACGCAAGGCCGGAAATCTTGGCCCCCATTTTATTGAGGAGCTTACAGAGTTGCTGAATATAAGGTTCGCAGGCCGCATTATATATTGTAGTCGTCCCTTGTGCCAATACGGCCGCCATAATAATATTGGCTGTGCCCGTAATGCTGGCCTCATCGAGAAGCATATAAGTACCCCGCAAGGCTTTGGCCTCAATGGTAAACACGCCGGCCTTTTCATCGAAAACGAAATCTGCTCCTAAATGGCGGAAGCCCAAGAAATGGGTATCCAACCGACGGCGGCCGATTTTATCGCCACCGGGCTTTGCCATCGAAGCTCGGCCAAAGCGCGCCAAAAGCGGGCCCATCAACAAAACAGAGCCACGCAACTGCGTACAACGCTGGAGGAATTCTTCGCTATGAAGGTAATTCAAATCAACGTGGTCGGCGCAGAAAGTATAATCGCCCGCCCCGTTTTTCGTAACGCTTACCCCCATATCGGCAATAAGGCGAATGAGGTTGTTGACGTCTAATATATCAGGTATGTTAGTAAGGCGCACAGGCTCTGCAGAGAGCAAAGTGGCCGCAACAACTTCGAGCGCCTCATTTTTGGCGCCTTGCGGCTCAATAACACCCTTCAGGCGGTGACCGCCTTCAATGACAAAAGAAGCCATAATCAGAATAGGTTAGATGGTAAGTTGACCGTCAGTATAAGAAGACAAGTCGTGTGCCACCTTATCGTCAGTAGCGTTGTCGCTCTTCCAAGAAGCCAAGTTGCGCTTCATTCGGTTAGCCACTAAAAGCAAAGTCTGATCGCGCACGGTGCCGGCCGGCATATCGCACAACTTAGCTATGGCGCGCTCAACCAAGCGCCCATAATGGCGATAACGGATTCGCCCTTGCGGATAACTCAAACGCTGCGGCTGCATACTTGGCTCGAAGCGACGAATCTCCACGGGAAAGTCAATATCTAATTGATAATTGGTCAAATAAGCCAAATGATCCCAAATCTTATGTGCGACGTCTTGCGCGCGTTGTCCCTTAGGGATCATTCTTTCCATAATAAAAGCGAGACGTTCTGCGTAAGCCTGACGCGCTGCGCGGTCTTGAATGGTCACTACATACTCGGCCATTCGCTGTACGAGGCGCCCATATTCCGGCAATTTCAGTTTTCCTTCGTTCGTATTGTAATGCATAAATGCGGGATATTTCTTTTGTTCGACAAGAACAGACACGGCGACGCCGGCTGCTCAATATAATATAAGGCCTACAACAGATTCTTAGGCTTTTGTGCCACAAACTGCTTTAGATAGAAAGGCTCAAAATAGGCTACATCTTCATAGCTTTCTGTTGCCACCGCCTTCTCGGCCAGCGGAAACATATATTTGGCCAGCGGAACGATGCCTTCAATAAAGCGAGCGTTGGGATGGGTGATGACGCCTTTGCATTTCTCTGCGCCGTTGCCAAAGAAATAGACGGGATGCTCATTCAGATGGGCAGCAAAGGAATCGGACGTGATGATTTGCGCAGTCGTCGGCTCAATCGTTCGCAGGGCGCGATCATAAAGACAGCAATAAACTTCCATTCGCCGCGCATCAATCATCGGACACAAAAGGGCATCGTCTTCCAACTCGTGACGGAGCAAGATAGGGACGGAAAGCAAGGCTAATGTCGACACCGAGATCAGTCGCAAGTCGCGAGCATAGCAAACTCCTTTGGCCGTCGATACGCCAATACGCAAACCGGTATAAGACCCTGGCCCTTTGCTCACAGCAACAGCGTCAATCGGAATGGCATGGCTGTCGGCAAAACTAATCGCATCGCTAACAAAAGGGGCTAATATGCGGGCGTGTTCAGGGCCTTCCTTGTTTTCGTCCGAATAGATACAGACGCCATCTTGGGAAAGGGCAACAGAACAAACATCCGTCGAGGTTTCAATATGTAGAATGCAAGACATTGCGCTTAACTTCTTTATATAATGGTGCAAAGATAGGGAAATAAAATGAATTTTCTGACAATCAAGGCCCACTGCCCCTATTGATAGAAGAGAAAGGGCGAGTCTCACTCAGGCAACTTTCAAATGTAATGTCGGAAAACAAAAACAGCCACAACCAAAAAAAGTCTCTCAATCCTTTGGTCGAATCCAAAACTCGCCGTATATTTGCACCCGCAAACGTAAGCCCAGATGGCGGAATCGGTAGACGCGCTGGTCTCAAACACCAGTGGAGCAATCCATCCCGGTTCGACCCCGGGTCTGGGTACTAAAAATCCCTTGTGAATCGATGATTTACAAGGGATTTTTACTTTTTCATTTAAACTTTCCACCAAGATGATTGGGAGCTTGTAGAATTTATACAAAGCAAGGATTAGCTTATGAGGAAAATAATAAGAGCTCGCAAATACGTAATTAATGTGAGTTCCATATTTTATGTCCCAAATTGAGATAAGCAATACTTATTTTTACCTTAAAACAGTTTCAATAACAGCCTCAAAGAAGATTTTCTTTCGTATTTTTATGATTGACAATCAGCTAAGAAAAGAAAAGCTAATCTCCTTGAAACCTTTCAGTATAGTTTCTAGAACTTATGGTTTAGCCGACAATTAGGAACGGCAAGCGTAAAACGTTACATTTGGATTTTTCGTCTTAGAGTATCAGCTATTTCAGTAATACTGATTCATCTTTGAAGCTATGAAATGGTGTCTCTACGTGTAGATACTATTATCTCTACTTGTTGAGACTTGTATCTCTGCTTGTTGAGACAATCGTCTCTACCCGTAGAGACACTAAATATCCGCGTGTCTATGTCTGGAAAGCTAAACTCAGACTAAGCCTCTCTGCCTTTTCGTGCGCATAGGGTTTTACATACCCCTACACGGGATAAACAAGGCTTTGTCTTAAGTGCTATATCGTAAAACATTATTCCTTTCGTTCTAAAACAAAAGTCGAAAGGAAACGGTGTTTACTATTGAAAGCCGGATGTAAGACCTTGCTTAAACCGAATTGGGGTTTTATCCTTTACGCTGCAAATCTAATAACCTCTTATTTGCCTCTGTTGTCTTGTCGATAGCCCCTAAAGCCAATATATTTTCCAATAGACTTGTAAGCCTATCTATTTGCTATTGTTGCTTTTTCATCGTCAGTCTTCATTCCCAAAAAGGCTGAGGACAAAGACCAAACTGCCTATCCAAAGAGGATATTAAAAAGACTTTCACTTGGTACTTTCTTCTTTTTGTGCCTTTTGTATCATCCAGCCTTCTTGATGTAACAGAATACCATTGACTCCTTGAATCATAGTAAGGTTTTCTTCGTTTATGAAATTCGTCACGCTCATAGTTCTATTTTTATGTAATTGATCGTTTACTATTCCCTATCCGGATTTTGTAGATGTTTTGCTAAGTAATACGCAGCTTTACCACACGCTGGTTATAACGACGGAAGAAGTAAGGTACTTTATAAAGCATTCTGAAAATGAAAGGGAAACGCCCATGATCATATTTACTCATATAAAGTTCTTTTTCGAGCCGTATTCGGGGATTCCACGTTTCCATCTCCTTTGTATCCAACAGCGACCATTTGAACTCCACATTTTTACTAACCTTTCGCAGTGAATCATGCTGCCGAGAGCGGCCGACCAAAGAGAAGGCGAGCATATCAAATAGTATGGTAGCATTATCAAAGCGGGCACACAGTTCTTGGAAAAATGCTTTTATCTGTTCCGATTCGAAATACATCAACACGCCTTCAATAATAAGAAGCACCGGCTTGCCGTGGGATTTCACTATGTCTATCCAACCATAGTCGAACATAGAGGAGGCTATGTAGGTGTTCCGTTCACTTTCAGACAACAGTTGGCGGCGCAACTTAATGGCTTCATCAAGATCCAAGTCGTACCAATGTGTTACGGGTGGACATTGCAGCCGTTCGTAGCGCGCATCTATGCCAGCGCCCAACTGAACAACCACAGCATCAGGATGTTTGTCGAGAAAGTCCCGAATTTCCGTATCAATCAGACTTGCCCTGACACAACATCCTGCTTGTGAGAATTTCGCTTTGCTGAACTTGGAAAAGTCATATTCTATTTTATCTATGATCTCTACCGCTTTTTCATCGTGCAACAAGGCATCTGCCCGTTTAGTCTCTTCGGCCTTCGCCCATAGCGTTATCAGCATAGTCTCAGGCACGTCTGTAAGTTTGTTTTCTATCATACCTCTGTTTTTATTGTCAATGTGAAAGGGAAGCCTTTTAAAAGAAAAGGAAATACCGTGGGGTTGGCGTTTTGTATTCCAAATACTCCTTACCATAAGTTTCCGTACAGTAGCGTTCCTCTCCTAAAATAATGAAGTGCGTGGCTGCGATGAACGGAATGAGAACAATAAGCATCCATAGTGAAGCGGAAGCAATACAAGCGCCGAGCATACCTGCGAAAAAGAAAAAGTACATAGGGTTTCGAGACCATCGGTATATGTCGTTCTTGATGGGCTTGTTGGCCGGCGCGGCTGCATAATTGTGAAAAGCCGAGATAAAGGCGGCTAAAGAGAGGAGAAATATAACCAAGCAGATGACAAACCACATCGTGCCAAACTTCAGAGGCACGAAGATGGAAAGTATCAACAGGAGGAATTGTAAAACCGTACTCGCCAAACCATTTAGCTTATCTTTTGCAGTGTACCATGACGTGTCTACCGCACGCTTACCACTCCCCCTGAATATCGCCATATAGATAAATTGTATCAGTACCATTCCAAAGGAAGGAATTCAGGCGTTGAGCCAGCCGGCTTGTAATGTTGTGAAAAAAAGAAAGATCCATAGTTGACAAGTTTATATTCGCATTATTGCCGAGGAGTTATGGCTGGGTCTTAAAAATATAGTTTCAGAGAGAGAGTGCAAAGGAAAAGCACACTTATCCTCTCTGATAAGCAAAGGTACGGAAGGCGAAATGAGTACACAATCCCTAAAAATAGTGATTTTACACAAGTAAGCTTTAGCACTTTGTACAATCTTCCCTGTTTTCAACATCACTTTTGCAAAGTATCTTCTGAAGTATATTTCAGAACATCTCCGAAAGAAAGAGAAGATTATTCTCTTTAACGCCCATAAAACACCAAACACACTCCCCCATTGTATAATAACCCCAATTTGGTTTAAGCTTTATGGAGTCAACAGCGAATATGATGATGCCGAGACGTTGGTTCTTGGAAAAATAGAAAAGCTATTTTCATCCTTTGAGGAGTATTTTGAGAACTTTATCGAGTTGGGCTTTTAAACTTAGCCCGCCCTAATCAAAGCGGTTTTTTCTATTTCCTTTTCTCCGTTTTGGATGAGTGTGTTCTTATCTTTTCGTTTTACCCTGCTACTATAAATCATCTTTATTGGACTATGCCAATTAAAGTGGGAAAACTATATTTTAATGGTTGCACATCAACAAAATTCCAAGCTTGTAAATAAAATGATACGAGATGGATAAAGAGGACGAAATAAAATATGCTCAGCTAGTGAATTGTTTGTATGTTTATGTATATTTGCCATAACATATTTGATCATGCCGAAGAAAACGTTTTACCTAAATTAATATCGTTACTAATATGAGAAGAAAATCATTATTACTGTGCTTAATGTTTATAAGCATCTTGGGAATGACGGCTCATACCAATGTTGACAACACGGTTCCACACCGTAAGGTTTACGGATTCTTTTTACGCGGAAATTCATTGGGAGGTTATGGATTCGGCGACTTATATCTAGATAATCTCCAAGCCTGTTCACTGACCTATCCTTATAAGCAACCCCTTGGCGTATATGCCGGGGCTTGTGCCAATGGAGTCTATTATGCCTGTGAATATACCTATAATTCTTATGGGCCGCCCACTGCAGGCGATTTTATCTCCTACGATCTTTCCACGGGAGAAAAGAAAGTCATTGGAAAATACGCCGCCGACAACAACCAACTCAGAATCCAGGATATGACCTACGATTATTCGTCAGGCACAATGTATGCTGTGGGCTTCGAAAGTGGAAATTCTATGCTTTATACATTTAATCTTGAAACCGGCGCACGTACTCCGGTTGTAACGTTGGCACAAAAAGGCGTAGGCACGCTGGCGGCCGATTTGTCTGGCAATCTGTATACTATAGGACAAGGCGGCACGCTTATGAAGATTAACAAGGAGACTGGCGAACTGGAGGCGTTATGTGATACAGAATACCAGGGAATGCTCTCTCACCAGACAATGGAGTTCGATAATACTACCGGAATGCTTTATTGGGCATCTTGCACAAATTCCAAGGACGGTGGTAAGAATTCGTATATGATAAGGTTTAATTTGAAGACTTCGCCCGTAGAGGTAACGGAATTAGGAATGATTGGAGACCAATGTAATCTCTTAGCCATGTATATACCTTTTGTCAAGGCTGGAGAAGATGCGCCGGCATCACTTGCCGATATAACGATAAAGCCTGCCGATAATGGCATGAATAAGGCCATAATAACCTGGGTAAACCCAACGAAGACTTTTGGAGGCAAAGATCTTTCAGACATTAAATCTATATCTGTCATGCGAGACGGCAAACTTATTGCCACGCTTCCTACAAGCGAAATAGGCGGTAGTATGTCTTATGAGGATACTTCTGTGCCCAATAGCGGAGAGTTTAGATATACGCTATATGCAACGAATAGTGTAGGAGATGGGGAGCATACCAATAAAAGAGTTTATATAGGTTTTGATGCTCCCGCTAAGCCTAACGATATTGCTGTGCAGATTGGTGAAGGATGCAAGTCGGCTGTAGTTCAATGGGCGAAGCCTCAAGGGGGATTTCACGGTGGTTATTTCACCGATGAAGGACTTACCTACAAAGTTATCCGCTTCCCGGACAGCGTTGTTGTTGGCCAAGAACTGACCGAGACCTCTTTCACTGATAAGTCCATAAATTCTTTAGGACGATACTATTACAAGGTTTATGCTTGCAATCCTTATGGAGAAACGGGTGCATATACACAAGCGAGTTATGTACTTGGTTCAGCCATTGATGCGCCTATACTTGAAGAATTTAATAATGAAGAGGAATATTTTGGTAGATGGACTACTGTTGATGGCAACGACGACAACTATAGTTGGGTTTACAACTCTCCTTATGGTGCCTATCAGTTTGGCGATGATATCTCGGCAGCAGAGTATATCGTTAATCCGGGTGTTGCTAATTCGGGAAAAGACGCAGATGAATGGATTATTACGCCGCCCATCAATTTTGAAAAGAGCAAGACTTATGTGGTAAAACTCAAGATGCGTGCTATATCTGATGAAAAGGTTGTGGTTACCCTTGGTTCCAATAACGCGACAGACAAGCAGCAGACTGTAGATACAATAATGGTGAAGAATAAAGGTGAGGAAGAGCTCCCTATTCCTATGTCCGAGTACGAAGTGAAGTTACCCGTTAATACGGATGGCGTCAATTGTGTTGGCGTTCATCTCATTTCTCAATATCCACAGTCAAATGTGTCACACCTGCAAATTGGAATGATTTCTATTGAGGAGGGCAACGCCACAGGTATGACGGAAATCTGTAACGGTCAGACCATAGCGTTCTGCGGAAGATCCATTGATTTAGGCACTGATAAGGCTGAAGCTTCACTATACGCTCTTGCCGGATACAAAGTGGCAGAGAGCAGAGGTCGCAAGATAAGCCTTGCAGTTCCTTCAGGCATTTATATCCTGAAAGTGAAGCGAGAAGGAAAACTATCAACCATAAAGATACACGTCAAGGGAGCATAAGCAATCTGTTAATATTAAAATAAGGCTCATAGAGGAGTGAGAATAATACGTCCATTCTTCTGTGAGCCTTATTTGTTTTAATTTCTGTAATCTAAAATGTTCTCACACTAAGCTCACGGGAGTAAAGTTCGTGAGAGAGAGAAGCGCGATCTTGCTGAAAGAAAGTGTCTCATAAAATGCGGAAACATAATTTATTCCAAACTCTGATGACAGCATTTCCAAAATGAATGCCGACTTGTGACTGTGTAAGCTTCATAGTTACTTTCTTTTTTCTTCAATTACAAAGATAAGAACAAGCGAGGCTTACACACTTTGAGGGACATTACCATAAAACTTATCTGAGCTTAGCTTTTCGGACATAGATAGGGGCATATTTGGTGTCTCTACGTGTGGAGACGATCGTATCAACGAGTAGAGACGCTGTTCTCAGCGTGTAGAGACAGCTGTATCAACGTGTTGAGACTCCATTTCGTAACTTTGAAAATGAATCAGCAATACTGTGTTGGCTGATACTAAAAGATGGAAAGTAAAGAGAGAATGCTTTAGACTTACACACGTTTGTAGGTCAGTATCATCAAAGTCATTTAGACATCGGCTTCTAAATAACGTGTTATCCGCAAGGTGTTGTTTTGCAAAAAAGCACAATGGATAATTTGGGCTGCTTAGCCTTACAAATTATCCATTACGCCTCAAAATAAAAGAACTTCTTACGCAGTTAATATCTTGCGTGCGTGAAGCAGACTTTCTTCCGTAGGTGGTTTGACGTCTGTAAGTGCGTAGGGCATTTCTAATTGCTCCCATTTATAGACACCTAAGGCGTGATAAGGCAGCACTTCTACACGCTCAACATTGCTTAATGTATCAATAAAAGCACGCAGTTTGTATAGCGACTCGTCGTCATCGTTGATGCCCGGCACTAATACATGTCTTATCCATATCGGCTTTCGGATCTCGGAGAGATAGCGGGCACAGTCGAGAATATTCTCGTTGCCCCAACCCGTCAGTTGCTTATGGGCTTTGCTATCAATATGCTTGATGTCCAGCAGAAGCAAGTCGGTATACTTCATTAACTCTTCAAAAGCAGAGAAAGCGGCTGCCTCCCTACTGAAAGGTTGAGCGGAAGTATCCAGACAAGTATTGATGCCTAAGTCCTTAGCTTTGCGGAAGAGTTCGGTAAGCGCCGGCATCTGAAGCAATGCTTCACCACCGCTCACCGTGATGCCGCCTTGCTCTCCCCAGTAACTTTGAAAGCGTTGCGCCTGAGCTAAGACCTCATCCACAGAGCGAACTTGTCCGCCTGCTCTGCTCCACGTATCCGGATTATGACAATACTGACACCGCATCGCGCATCCTTTCAAAAAGATCACGAAACGTATTCCAGGCCCATCCACCGAACCAAAAGATTCGATGGAATGGACCTGAAGCATACTGTCAGTAGTTTGTAATTTGGAAT